>Ga0131853_10020317_pt1 | contig 12065 bp, 7 predicted proteins | sample TergutLab28metaG_FD_92764 | JGI IMG/M metagenome (GOLD analysis project Ga0131853, IMG submission 92764) | Labiotermes labralis P1 segment gut microbial communities from Petit-Saut dam, French Guiana - Lab288 P1 (version 2) (version 2) | ecosystem: Host-associated > Arthropoda: Insects >...
AGTGGCCCAGAGGGTTCCAGGAAGTTAAGGTTCCCAGATTTCATGACAACGGCACAGGATGGTGGTAAGGTTGTCAGCCTTACGCACCGGCCGCCTTTACCCCAAGGAAATGCTCCTGGTACTTATTTCTGTTAGTGGCTGAGTCGACCCCAGGGCCATATTGCGATCGGAAAGATTTTATGTCAATGAAAAATCCCAATGACACCAGCTGGGATCGAACCAGCGACCTTCCGATTTGTAGCACAGCACCTTAACCACTGTGCCACCGCGGTCACACACATAGAGTGCCTTGCATAAAGTGATCAGTGCTAAGCTAAAAATCCACGTGACTATACAAAAAATTTGATATGTCTACAATCTGCATAAACGATGATACTATACACAAAACAGGACATCGATAGGATACGCACCACACACGCTCCAAAATTTACAGATCGCGACATAGTTTCATCTAGCGATCCTCTACGGAAAAATGAAAATACACTTCTGCTCAGTACCATGAATGAAACTCCACATACAGCAAAGAAAAGAATCCCTTAGAAAAAACAACTTTCCAAAAACGGAGTGAAGTGGAACTTAAATCACAACACATAACTGCTAAAAAAAACTGTATGAAAAAGACTCCGATCATGATGTGATACTACTTTAACATGTGTCTGTTAACTTATGTTACTTCATAATTGAATTTCACATTTTTATATCTCATTTTTACATTTCATATCGTAATGTAAACGAGATCTCGTATTTTAAAGACATTGCTAATTGTATATAAAAACGCCTTATGAATTGCAGCCTGAATATGGCTTTATAAAGAAGCCGAAACCTGTCGCTGGTTTAATTATCTTTTAATTATTTTTATATAATAAAAATTTTGTTAGACTGGAAAGTTTTATACATTTTATCAATTATATGAAACGAAACTAGCCACGGGCCTGTCATATGAAGGCCGTCATACTATTCACGCGCTGCTCCACCGAAACAACATAACCATCGAAATTCAACCGATAATAATCAATAGTAGTCGATAGAGATGAATTATAATCTCCTAATGGAGATATAGTAAATCATACTAATTTATGGTTATAAATAAGTGTATGTTCCTATCGATTGTCATGGATAACCATCAATTTAGGGTGTAAGTCATTATTGGTGTGGTTATTAATATTGTTATCATCATAAAACAACAATGGTACAAGTTCAGCGACAACCCGTAACATATTTACAATTGCAGACGATAATATTATCGTGAGTCGAGTAGAGTTTGTTCTTTATACATTCCCAGGAATCTGGCCTGAATACAGCACTAAAAAATCAAAATACGCAGGACTGCAGTCTCTCCAGTAGGAAAGCTTATCTCACGTCAGATATCTGCCCAGAATTCCCTATTTGTTCTGTATTTGTTACAACCGTATTCCCCATGGCTACGTACCTTGTTTGTATTTCTGATTTGTTACTAAGAATAATCTTTCGATCTCCGGGTCACTTATCCTCAAGAGTATTAAATTTCTTTCCAAGAAAACGCTGGAAGCCACTGCAAGTGAATGTATCTCCAACTGCTTTTGTCTTCCTCTGCAGTTTTACAGATATCGGCTTACTTACAGTTCAACTAATTCAGCAAAAACACATTCTCATCTTGTTCATAGTCGGTTCTCCTTTCTTCACACTGCAGACAGGGTAGTTTGTCTGGCTGTGCGTCCCCTCATTTGTATCTTTGAATCAGTTGAATTATTTTTTAAGGTATTGGGGCTGAGCATTGTGCCCCTAGGTCTTACCCCAGCATTTTAATTTTCAAATTTGTACCTTAGAGTCAACAAAAATAAATTCGGAACAAAATCAATTCGGAAGCTGGAATTGATACGAACGTTCAGCTGGCGCCGTGATTCCAGTAATTCTTAACGTGCTTGCATTTGTCCGCGTGTGTGTGGTGTTTATTTACTCTCCGTTAATTGTAATTATGTGTGACATATGTGTCAAACAAACGTACCAAAATGGCAGTCATATCCACATTGTCAAAAACATAACCAGTGATCATCTTTCGTAGTACCTCTTACTTCTGAGTGTAACCATGACATGTTGGTAGGTCTGTCAGTCTACGCGAAGATTCGTTCTGCTGTTGACAGATGACAAGAAAGCCGACGTCAGTTTTGAAGCTTTCCTGTTTGTCTAATTTTTTCCAACAATAGGCAAAATTTACCCTTAATAATTCTAAATTTCTCACACAATTAGTCCATATTCCAACATATTTCGGTGGTGACCAACACATCATCAGGAAATTCAGCTTGTAAGCTGAAAGACCGCTGTTAAAACTGATTGTCTTGTTATGCGCTCACAGTAGAATCCACATCGCGTCCTTTATCACGTAAACCTTGGTGGATACTGGTTGCGGAACGACAGATGCGTCTGTTGCAAGTCTTGTAATTCTTAAGGAGACTGTACCGACGGCATAGAAGATCGCGAAAATACAACCATACCCGGAGAAAGAAGGGAACTCACCATTCCAGTGTTCGGGCAAATCAGTGCGTTGACGCTTTTAGGTACACTGTACAAGACGCCTTCCTAACTTTAATGTGAGTTTGGGCAGTGTATTTCTATAGGCATATAAGTCTAATGTGTACGTTACAGTAACAATGCTTAACAAACTGGTAACTTCATGACAGTGACTAAGACTTGTAGATTTTCAAAATATTTTCACTCTTACATAAGGCGTGCCGACGCAGGCACTAAAGGTCAGCTTCACGTGAAATCAATCTTACGCCACAATGTAGATGAGGTCTGCCCTCTTCTCGAACACCGCACAACGTAGAGTGGTAATTCTGTACCAACATTTCGATACGGAATTACCATCTACGTTGCGTGGTATCCCAGAAGACAGAAGATCACAAGGTCAGCCTTCATTGAGCGAAAATGCTGTTGCAGTAAGCCTTCCTTGAAACTGGCACAGATGGTATAATTAACAGGGCAGACATGCTTTTGTATGGAAAGTAAAGTAGGTGATATTTGGTCTTGTTCTTGAAAATATATCTCTAACGCCATTGGTTTTCTCTGTTCCCGTTATCCAAGTTAGTTGTTATGAACAGGAACACTTGTGTCACTCAGAGAGTGTTGCTGAATTGAATACCAGCACTTTTTCACATTAATTATACAAACTTTTTACACTGGGTGTTCCAAGTCCGGATCTGTGAAATCAAATATATTTTGTAACTTTTGCCGTCAACGAAACGAGCATTTTCAACTAGAAAAAAATTATTTGCCTGTCCTTTGTTCCTAAACAAATTTGAATGAAATGGTCACCTTTCCTATTCAGCTTCATTATACGAGATTCTCATGGACATATGCATTCACTTTGGCCAAAAATATTTCTTCGCGAGTTTTGAGGTTGTCACGGTGGTGTATTTGAGAATTACAGTCTTCTGTGATGTGACATGTCGCCGGGGTTCCCGACGTTTCGAAAGAACCCGCAGCCTTTCTCTTCACGTGTTCAAGGTCCACTAGGATAAGTAACAATATATTGAAATGGCTGCTTGTTATATGAAAAAATAACAACATCAAGTGAAACTCGGTATATTCTTAATTTAAGCTCCCAGAGTGAAAATGTGCCGAGTTAAAGTATTTTGTATATAATTTATCGTTGTTATGTAATGTTGTGTATTATGTTTTGTGGTTTCCTAGCAACTTACAAATTAAGAATCGGATTGCCATTTGCATTGAAACCAAATATGGTCCCTTAGTAATTAGCACAAGGGAAGGACTTCTTGCAGGGAGAAAACTGGGAAGAACTGTATATAAAACACACTGGGTAGGTCGTTACCATTCCTCCCGTCTCCGCATTCCCTTATTTATGAAATTGATTTCTTGGAACAAACTTTGGCAACGTAGGGAATTTTTCAAGTGTAAAATTCTTGCCTAAATCAAAGCTTTAATTTTCCCTCACTTCCTTGTCCTCATACACTGTAGAGAGACTCCACGTTCTGGGAAGACACAATGACTGTGGCACGTAAATATTCCTACAGGTATGAAGTGACATTCAGTGTTTCTTTTTCCGAAAACGTTGGGCTTTTTCATCAGATTATTCCATCACTACCCATACCGATATTTCGTTTATCTACCACCGTTGTGACATAAACTATTGAAGTGACAGAGTCGTTAAAGGAAGCACGTCTGTCCCCAAAGAGAAGAAACACAGTGTCTTATAATACCAGTACGTTGATGCTGTTTGGGCTAGTAGCTGGTGCTGACTGTGAGAATTGTACAGGAAATATCTTCTGTGGGAAACATGTTGAGATGCTTAGTGATACAAGCAGATGGTACATAGAGGTAACACAAAGCTATTAATATTGAATTACGTCACGTATGTAACTTGACACGTATTCAGCTAACTATGTTACAGGAAGTGTCATCTAGTTGGTCAACCGTTATTCAAATATGTTACATATTAATTATCACTTCTGTTTACCCTTACATGAATCTCCCGCCAGCATTTGTGTAAATCATCATAAACTTTGTCTTTTCTTGTATATGTATTGCAACCTTAATGGCGGCACAAAACGAAATATTCTTGGCACATTGTATACGGTGTCTTGCCCTCCTACAGGTTCTGATTTCTGTCTTCAAAGACAGGACTGTCGCTGCACCATTTCCAGTATACAGCAGTGCAGTTCAATTTTCACCTTTATTGATATCGGGCAATAGTCTCACATTTCAGTTCAGGTCTCACAACGTTATTTCTTTGATTCCGTTCACATTTCTTTCCTACTATGCAGAATACGAGAAGTATATTTGTGCTTGAGGACGGCTTCTGACATCAGTACTTCCATTTTTATGGCGTTTTTCTGAATCAGTTGTCGGAAAATAACCCATAACGCTCATTTTTTAGTGCTGGGCCAGCCATATTAGTATCTAGTAGGATTGGCGAAATATTTTTAGGGTAAGCATGTCAGAGAGGATGAGATGGGCGGAAAGTGTAATATACGTGATAGGTATAAGATGTAAGTCTGAAGGGGTAAAAATTATAGGAAAACCTGGAGGGAATGTTGGCGTACAAGTGAGACGATTGCATTGAAACCGAGCTGTAAGAGAGTGTAGACTGCATTGAATTGTTTCCGAATGACATTGTGAAGAGGGCTGTGCAGGAATTACCTGAGCAAACAGAAAATTTAGAGAAGGAATTTTATCTGCGGTGTTAGTTAGACGACAGTTGGTGTGTCCTTGTGAACGCCACCCGCCGCTTGACATTGGAAGAATTCATTGCGAGAAATATGCGAGTGTCTTCATAAGCATACCAATCAACATCAAGGTAACCCTTACGGTCCGTTATGGTCACCAAGTAGCCTACTCCGTCTTCGGCATCCTCCAATTCTCCTGTCGGTCATGTGAAATCCCTAAATCCCACCTGCAAATAGTGCTGACGAAAGGGTAGGGGGGGGGGGGAAGTCGGGACAATTACCGGGGTCCGACTATGTGGTATGTTTTCATCTTTCTTAGTAGTATCATTTGATTTGTCGATTGTAAAAAAAAACCCTTTCGACCAAGTCCAAGTCACTCCGAAACTACGAATAAGTCTTATAATGAAAACCAACGAGATGCACTGTTTCTCAAATTTATTTGACAAAGTACTCTACATGTTTCGGCCAGGTCCACTGTCCATCACCAGGAGTATCTCGACACTGTATACACGCAATAGTTATTTGTCATGCTAGTTCTGTTGGCGTCTGCCAGACGCGAACATTAAAAATTTTCTCACCCGGGCCCGAAACCGTTCTCGGCGTCCCTGCCTGCAAGTCATTGATTGCCGATCTTCTTGGCGTTGATTTCGTCACGGGTTTCTCTCAGCAGTCTTTTCATCTGTAGCTTGTTTAGAATAGCGTAACATCCCAGAAGAACGTGAAGTCAGTTGTCACAACAATCAGAAACTCACAACTCTCACGATGGGTAAGTTGAGATAGAAAAAAAGGTTTCCTGCACTAGACCCGTGTCATAATTCTTTCCCACAAATGCAAGTGCCCTTGAAATTAACGGTTCTTCTAACACCGTTCCGGTGAATGCCAAACGTGACGGAACCGAGATTTTTTTCACACTCGGAACTTCGAAACATTATGCGAAGTCGTGTCTGTCTACCTGTCGGTCCGACAGTCTCTCCGAACGTATTCATTTCTACGCCCTGGTTTATTAAAACCGATTCCCTTAAATCCCATCCGGAATTTTTTCACTCCGTCAGCCGTGCAGTACGTCTGTTAGGTCAGTTTACCACCGCTGTCGGTCCGTCAAAAGGTCGGATTTCCGTGAAGGTGTAGTCATTGTACAGTCCAGCGGGCCGCAGCCCTCCTCCGTCTAACGTGGGCCCAGGTTAAAACACAGTGTGTCCCACTCGCTACCGGCATTTCTTTAATAATTTTACCACTAATGCGGATATTGCAACGAAATTTGAAGCAGACTACAGACACATTCCTCTTCATTTTTCACACAACGAACGTACTCCTCTTCAAATTTCGTTGCACTATCTTCATTGGTGTTAGAATTATTAAAGAAATGCCGGGTTCGGTGGCGAATGGAACACACTTTATCAACCGGGTCAACCTATCCTGACTTAGGCTTCAACTGTTTCCTTCAACATCCTGTTCAACTCATTAAAAATCCATTCGTTCGGCTTTGCAAACTGAATTACGGGCCTAATAATTAAAATTCAAGTGTTGCAAAAATTGAGAGCAGATTTAAGTCAGGGAATGCTTGCTATCATGCAGGATTTTTGTCTTCCAGTTTGATATCCAAAAATGTAAAGGTTAAGATATAGAGAATTGTAGTTGAACGTGTTGTTTGTAAGGGTATGAAGTTTGGTCTGTCACATGGCGGGAGGATTATAGGCTGAGGCTATTTGAGAATATCGTTCTGAGGAATATATCTGGGATTCAGAAGGACATGGTAACATAGGAGTGACGAAGACTACATAGCGAGGAGCTTTTTGATCTGTATACCTCACCAAATGTTATTTGGTTATAAAATCAAAAAGAATGAGGTGGGTGAGAAATGTGGCACGTATGGGAGACAGGAGAGGTGCATACAGGGTTTTTGTAGGGAGACCCGTAGGAAAGAACCACTTGGAAAACCTAGGCACAGATGGGAAGATAATATTAAAATGGATTTGAAGTGGGATTGGGAGACATGGATCGCATTGATCTGGCTCAGGATTCGAACAGGAGTTGGGCGCTTATGGATGCGGTAATGAATCTTCGGGTTCCATATAATAGGGAAATACGTTGATTAGCTGAGGACCTGTCAGCTCCTCAGGAAAGACTCTGCTCCATGGAGTTAGTAAACAAACATTGTGCTATATACACAGATACTGACCGAGCTGTGAGTGCTTTCTTGTGGAGTTCAAGTGCTCGCAATGATGACTAGGAAGATTGATGTGCACTGGGGTGTGCGGACGTTTCGGAGGATTATGCTGCCTCCGTGTTAGGAAACTCTCCTAACCTGAGCGGGGGGGGGGTAATTAATTTCCACCAAAAGCGATTTTTTTAATACTGAACTAAATGGCATCAGATTCAAATCATGTGGGTGTAATGCTGTGTCGCTGATTTAGTTCCCGACGTTTCGAACGATAGTATTGCCTTCCTCTTCAGGATCAATTAGTAAAAGAAGCGAAGCCTCGCAGGGAGGTGCTTGTGTTGCATAGGCATGTCTGATAACACAAACACACACACACACAGTCTAGTCGTGCAGCTACTCTAATTCGACTGCTTGACACTGAAATTAAGGCGATACGACCCTTCGAAACGTCGGGAACTGACCCAGAGACGCAGCGTCACATCCCAGAAGAACTTAATCTCCAGCAACGCCGCTATAAGAACCTCAAATTTGTAAAGAATTACACAACGAATGACAGTATTCTCGAGCATCTGGTTTGTTTTCCTCTTGTACGAGAATTGTGTTCAGTTTTCGGCCTGCAAGTACGCTCCATTCTCCTTCCATCCAATCCATTCCACCCCCACCCTTCCATCTCTTCTTAAATTGTATCCCGGATTTAGGTAATAAAATAAGCTTATTTTGTTTTAACCGATAGACTGTTCCGTGATCTGCTTGAATTTACCGAGAAGTTACAAAATCCTTTAGGATGGCATGTTCTGTACCCAGCATGTAACAGGTATTTTCGTAATTCACGTCGATGATAAAGGTTCATTGGTTCATTTAAAGTTACGTTGTAACTTTCTGGAACGGAAATATGTCTGCGATGTTGCATTTATAAAAAATAAAATACTTTAAGCAGACTATTTGTACGTGAAGAATGGATTGCAATGTATCGTAAGGTTATACGTAACAAAAAGTGCGAGGATTTATGTATTGTGTTATAGATGGTGATAAATGTACAAAGATATGGGAGTATAATACAGTACAAACGACATATGTCTCTTCACATGTGGGTTGACGCTACGAAAATTTTTTCCACTAATAATTGAAACGGTAAAGGATTCACTCACTCACTCACTCACTCACTCACTCCCTCCCTCCCTCCCTCATTCATTCAATCATTCGTCTCTTTATTCATTCATTAGTTCATTCATTCCGAAGTCCGTCTTGCGACAGGTCCATAGCATCTTCCAAAGCGAGGTCTCCACAGAGTGCAATCCTCTTTCCTTTTTCTCACAATCATCCATTAGCTACTTAGGTATACTTCCTCTTTTCACTTACTTTCTATATTTCCATCAATAACGTATTTTAGAAGTGAGCTCCTATGTAAGATGTGACCAATCCACTTAACTTTCCAGCTTTTTATTATATTTAAAATAAATCTTTCTGTTTGACTCTATGTAGTACTTATCCATTTTCCACGCGATTGGTCCAGATGATTTTTTTTCCAGCGTTCTCTGTTACCGTATTTCAAAATATTCCAAAACTTTCAAGGCTCGACTCTTGATTATACGATCTTAATTTAGAGTGTGTGGTTGAAATTCCTCACTGTTAAGTAACCTGAAGATTTTGGTTTTAGGAGATTTGCTTTCTTCTAGGTTATTACGCAACGAGTAGTGATGCGTAATAGCCCAGAATTACGTAGTTCTCATCTGATTCGCGGCGGAACACTGCAATCGCGTTTTGGTATTATATATATTCCTGTGGCGCTGCGGCCGAACGCGGGCCATGGCCTCCTCATTCTTGAGGTTTCTGGACCACACATAACGGTAGGACTCCTCTGGACTAGTGATCAGCTCGTCGCAGAAACCTCTCCCTAACAACACACAACGCTCATCACCAGCATCCAAGCCCCCACGGGAATGGAAACCGCATTATCAGCAGGTAAGAGGCCGGAAACATAGGCCTTCGTCCGCATGGCCACTGGGACTTGCGGTGTTATATAATTTGAATAATAATAATAATAATGAACGGATCTTTACTAATTGTGGTTAGGGCGATTTCATCGGGTTCAGAATGGGAACTAGTGGTGGCCTGTTGTCAGGATACAGCAGTCTTCAAGTCTTCAGGATACAGAATGGGAGGGACCAACTGAATGCCTGTAATAGTCTCAGGAAGAACTGTGCAGCATGATGCTCATTTAGCACCCAACGGAGCCGTAGTTTAAACCAGCTCAGTTCAGTTCACACACACCAGTTCCTTATTAATATTCGGTGTACGCTACACATCTCATGTCGTCTCTTCCATTGACGGAACAGAAGCCACGATTTGAGAGACAAACCAAGGAGCCATGAGCGCAAATCTTAAAAACTTTTTTCTTTTTCTTAGAATTCTGGTCACATAACTGTTATTTTTCACATATAAATTTGTTAATGTCAGTATGATTTAGCTCTCTAAGAAAATTTAACATCCCCGGAAGTAGTGGTTGAATAGCTGTCGCCATAAAACCTATTTTCTTATGATTGCTTTGTTGTTACTTTACAGTACATAAAAATATTTCGTTAATAAATTTGCTTATTTGTTTCAGGATCTGTTAGTGAACATAATTTGAGGTTCTTGAAGTACGTTGTTCTAGTGTCTTTTCCCGCCTCACAATGATACTGATTATGGGAAATTGGGAAATACGAGGATGGGATGGCCTTGAATGGTGTAATATCCGCATCATGCTTTGTAAGGATAGGTAAACTTGTTTAAAACTTGACATGGGAATTCAGGGATGTAGGTAATTACTCAGGTAGGATGGTGGTGTCACAAGAATGTTCATTTTTCTTTCATTTTATGGAAGGACAACAAGCTGAGAACGGAGTTATAATTCTGAAATTGATAGAATGTATGTGGCCTATGTGGATTATTCTTCTTACCTCCAATGAACTGATTGGTAAGGGAAATTAATAGCCAAATATTACTTGTAGTATTTCTTCAGCTTTCTTGATCGTATTCTTACGAGTATTTATTTCTGAAGAATGTGGAATACTAATACACACTGGAGGTATTCGTTTAGGTCGACATCAAACACTGGGATTACTTTGTGTACAGAAGATTTAATTTATGACTCCTATAAAGAGGAGGATGTTTTCTCAGGACGGAGAAGGAAAAATGTACGTTTGGGTTGAAAGGATTTTTATTGCGTTACTTTAAGAGCACCTATTATTACGTTGAAAACTGATAGTCGTTTATTTGAGAGTCTCATTTCGTGTTTATTTCAAGAGCTTTAAGAATACAAAACGTTACAGAAGGACAGATGTGGAGCGTCAGTTAGATTAACTTAAAGTGTAATCCCTGGTCTCTTTGTTACCTTCGGAGAGACCAGTGGCTCTACTCAGCTTTACTGCACTGCAAAGTCGGGCTGTCTTTTAACCTTTATAGTACCAGCTTTCAAAGCCCTTTACTTGCAAAAAGAGGCCGTTACGTTCTTGAAGAATTCTTTTGGATTAAAAGTGATTTGAGTTTTCTTATATCAAAATCGAATAATTCCAGCTTTTATATATATTTTTCCATTGCATGTATAGACTTTCGACTGTAATACCAAGCATAGAAATGTACAACAGCACAAAATGGCGGAACCGTTACTTATCGAAATTCAATTTCGTTAACGTTGACACTTCGCTCGCAATTTTCTTTACTTTCATTCGATCCCACATAAGATTTAGTGTTTTGGGGACGAAAGTTCTCTGCGTGTTCTGCTGGGTTATGGCATTGTGTACGAGCAGATCTAGTGTAAGTTTCTATTTACACCAGCAATTAATTTCTTTCTGCAATAGATGTCTCAAATTTCTTCAGAAGAAGCAGTATCAATATCGCCATTTCGAAATAACTGTTACCGTGACGACGATTAATCTTTTAAAACCCAGCGGTTTCTTTACGTACCACCAGGTTTAACATTCAACAATTCTACATGGTGCTCGCTTTGCTTTGAGTGTTTTGTGCGGATCTCAGAACAGACAGCGACCTTTGCTTTACACGGCATTAACTGATCGGTTTTTATAACCGTGGTGGAAAGTGTTTACAGCGCGGTACGGACTGATTCCTTATACAAAGCATCTACATTTAGTCTTTAAAGTTTAAACCTGCTTCTTTTACTACCCTTACTGCAATTTATACGAAGATATTCAATAAGTAATATATAGGGCAAAATGCTCGTCTGGTACTCTGACGCAGACGTTCAAAAGAACTAGCAAGCCTAATAAGGCACAGACACTGCATTTTTCCATTTAATCGCGACGGGAAATGAGACGTGTGTCCTAGCCATGTACCACTTGGTCCTTTCCAGCATAGCAAAGGAAGGATCAGAGTTCGCACGCACTAGCTAAACTCGGCCCTCACTCCGTGATCACGTCAGAACTTAAGTGTTTTTCTTCGATGTGCTTCTTCAATGTTCCCATCGCTAGGCGAAGGACGGATAGGCAAGATATGGCCAGCGGCAGTGGTCTAGGAATATTGCTGTAATATAAGCTGTGTGGAGGAGAGACTTGTCTTGGAAAATGATCATTTATTGAGCAGTCATGCCTCTCTTTCAGATCTATAATACAGGCGCCGCATGGTTGTGCAATACTTTTGTTTATGAAAGTAGTGTTTGCAAACTTTCTTCCCCTGAGGAACACCTAAAATAATTTTTCATATACCGAGGAACCTTCACGTATGAAAACGTTGGGGGGGGGGGGGGC
>Ga0131853_10020319_pt1 | contig 12065 bp, 9 predicted proteins | sample TergutLab28metaG_FD_92764 | JGI IMG/M metagenome (GOLD analysis project Ga0131853, IMG submission 92764) | Labiotermes labralis P1 segment gut microbial communities from Petit-Saut dam, French Guiana - Lab288 P1 (version 2) (version 2) | ecosystem: Host-associated > Arthropoda: Insects >...
GAAAAGTTAATTAACCCATTAGTGAGCAGGTGGGCGGAGTATGTGGATAATAAGCATTAATTTAGGTTTTCTCAAACAGTCTCTTAAAAAAGTTCACTATGGCGTTAATAATGCGGCGGCACAGGCAAGGGTTTTTCAGCTTGACTATTTTCCTGACGGCTTCTTGTTCTTCTTCTATGGAAAAATCACGGCGTTGAATATTTTCTTCCAGTTCGTATTCCAGCTTTGTCACTTCATCGGGAATATCAGCAATAACGGCATTAATAGTTCTCCAGCCAAGTAAACGGGCTGCCTCAAGGCGTCTTTCACCTGCCACAAGGGCATTGTTTTTTGTAATTACAATAGGGTTGATCTGTCCGAATCGCTTGAGGCTTTCAGCTAAAGCGTTAATATCACCCAAATCTTTCCTGATGCGTTTTTTTACTTTAATATCTTCAAGTGGAATTAGCATATGAACCTCAATCTAAAAAGGGATTATGCGAAGGCGGTTCTAACTCCTCATTATCAGGGCCGCCGCCCACGAACAAGTTATCTTCCTGTACGACAACCTCTTGCCTTATATATTCCGGAACAATATCCGCGGTTTCGATAGTTACTGGTAATGCAACAGGGGTAGTTTCCGGAGTAATTACGGGAGGTTCTGCAACTTGCGGCGCGTTAAGCAAAGGATTCAATAATTGGATTGGCGCCGGCGGAATATTTGGAATATTCGTTCTTATATTGGTTTGCATTGTTGTTTGCTGAGGCCGGTTTTGGTTTTCCAATATTTCTCTCAAGATTTCTTCGTCTCGTATAACAGGCATGGAGAGGTTTCTTACTACATCTGTCGTGTCAAAGAAAATGGCGTCTAATTCTACGCGCCGGAAGTGTTCCAAGCCTCTGCTGTTCCCATGATATTCGCAGAAGAGTTCCGGCTGAGTGCCTTCCATAAATGTGAAAGTCATTGCTCCATGGTTACAAGCCGGAGTCATCAGTAAGCCTGATCTGGCGCATACCGTCGCATCTACAAGCCCGGTACTCGGGCGGAGAAACTCCCGGAAGGGAAGGCCAAGGTGTATTTCCCTCATATAATCCGCCCACACGGGGCCGGCAAGGGTAGACCCGGTTAAAGTTAGCCCCAAAGAATTCCCTGGCCTGTCAAAGCCAAACCATACCGCCGTTGTAAAGTAGGGGGAATAGCCAACAACCCAGGCATCCGACCAGTTTTGAGGGGTTCCGGTTTTGCCTGCCATAGGCATCCTGAAAGTCCTTCCGCTTTCGTCCCGGAAAGTAAATGCCGCACCCCAGCGTGTAGGATTATAAAGGGTTCCATGCCCATTGGGGCCTATTTCCAAAGTTCGCCTTAAAATGCTGGTCATGATATAGGCATTTTGCGGGCTGATAACTTGATTGGCGCTTCCCCTTCGCCGCTGCTCCTGCCTTAGCTCCCTCTCAAGATCCATGATAACTCTACCGTTCCGGTCCTCAATAGAGCGAATTGCGATTGGGTTTACTTCACGTCCGTGGTTGGCGAATATTGCAAAAGCCTGGGCCATTCTAATGGGAGAAGTAGTATTTATACCCAGACCCAACGGGAAAACTCTTGGGAAACGGCGTCTGATTTCGTCCGGGTTTGTATAACCAAGAAGAGCGGCAGAACGGTCAATAGCGGCGTCAAAGCCAATGCCGTCCAGGATTCTGATTGATGCCACATTCATAGACTGAGCCAGGGCATCGCTGAAAAGCACAGAGCCGCGCCACCTGCCGAGGAAATTCAAGGGCATATAAGGAGTCCCATCCTCGTTGTGGAAAACAATGGGCAAATCGCTTATTTGGGTAGCGGCAGTAAATCTTCGGCTATCTAAGGCCGCTGAGTAGTAAAGAGGTTTAAATGCGCTTCCGGGTTGGACATTCGCCTGGGTTGCCCTGATAAGCTGATTTGTTTGATCAAACCGTGAGCCCCCCACGATGGCGGTAATAAAGCCTGTATCATTTTCCAGGGTTATAAGTGCGCCTTCTACTACATTTTGTTCTGTGGAAAGCCTCATGTTTTCAAAGCCTTGGCCTGTTAGGGGCTTTAGCTCCGAGATTCCAAAGACCAATGACATCATATCAACCATGGGGTTAATGATACGGTTATATCTGGCGATAGCCTTTTGTTCATTCTGGGCATCTGCAGTGGCATGTATCTGATGGAGATCAAAAGCAACAGAGAGGAGATCAATTATGGGAATCCAGGTTCTCTCAGCTTCAACCAAACGGACACTTGAGGTTCTGGCATATTCTATGTTTGCTCTGGTAAGCCCGTCCTGCATGACCCTGACCGCCGCTTCCTGATGCCTCATGTTCAGGGTCGTGTGGACAGTGTATCCGTCCCGGTGGTAATCCATGGTGCCGTACATCAAAGTGTCCAGTTCTCTGCGGACGAATTCGCTGAACCAGGGGGCAGCGTCAGTGCGGAGGAAATAAGCCCCCATGGACGCACGGGTAAAATCAAAGTTTGCCCAGTATTCTTCGAAGGAAGCATCCGCCTCCTCTGCGGTGGTAAACCCAAGCTCAATCATTCTGTCCAATACATTTCGCTGACGGGCTCTTGCCTGGTTGGGATTATTTAATGGATTGTGATGAGTGGGGCTGGAAAACTGAACTGCCAGAATCGCCGACTCCGCAAGAGAGATCTCTCTTGCGCTATGGCCGAAGAAAAATTGGCTTGCCGCTTCAAACCCGAAAACGCCAGGTCCCATGATGATCTCGTTTAGGTAAATTTCCAGAATTTCGTTTTTCGTGAACCTCCGTTCCATCTGGAATGCATACCAGAGCTCCCGGATCTTTCGGGTAATAGTTCTTTCTCGTCTGTTTGTATAAAGTGTTCCGGCTATCTGCTGGGTAATTGTGGAACCGCCCCCAAGAGATCTTCCGGTAAGCTGCCCGTAAGCAGCGCGGGCTATGCCCCTTACGCTAAATCCTCTATGGTTGAAAAAATCCGGATCTTCCCTGGCCAGCACCGCATAGATTAAATGCCGGGGCAGTTCATTCAAAGAGATAAGCGTCCGCCTTTGATCCGCTGCAAATTCTGTAATTACATTTCCGTCACTATCGAGAATTCTTGTGGGCAGCGCGGGGTTGTGCTCAAAAAAATTCTCCTGATTTCTGATATTTGTCGTTTCCGCCACGGATAAACCAAGGCCGACTCCGATCGAAGCCGCAATAATTACAATAAAAGCGGCCATACAACGTATTATTATTCCGGATACTATGGAAGAGGAGCGGTTTCCCATGGTTTAAGCCTATGAAAGTGTGTGGAATTTGTCAAGGCTAGATTGGGGAATGGGGGCTGGGGATTAGGGACAAAAAAAGCCTGTTACAAATCGAAATTTGTAACAGGCTCCGCCCTTGAGGCATATCGGGCATATAGTGATTTGGGAGGGGAACTATACGCCCGACATTTTAAGTATCGGATTTGCCGGGAAATTACTTGAGGGAAAGAATTAGCCGCTACGACCCCACTCCCTATTCCACAGCCCCCACTCCCTATTGTATACTAAACAACAATGAATCTTGAAGCCTTTATTCTCGGTTGCGGGGGCATGATGCCTTTGCCAAACCGGCATCTTACGTCTGTGCTATTAAGGCGGGAAGGGGATCTTTTTCTTTTTGACTGCGGCGAAGGAACGCAGGTTTCTCTGAGAAGGTTAAATCTCCGCTGGAAAAAAATATCTGTCATTTTTATCAGCCACACTCACGCGGATCATGTTACGGGTATCCCTGGGCTTTTGATGCTTTCTTCACAAGTTGACAGAGACGACCCCCTTTACATTATAGGGCCTCCAAAAATTGCCGAATATATCGAGGCCAGCCGCCGGGTGCTGGATATGTATATCAACTATGAAATTATTGTCCAGGAGATTACCGAGCCGGGGGTGGTTTATCGGGGGGATGGTTTCCATGTGCGGGCTTTTCCTCTTAGGCATACAAAGCCATGCTACGGTTACACCATGGAGGAAGACAAGCGCCCCGGGGAATTCCACCCGGACAAAGCTGAGGCCTTGGGGGTTAAGCGGGGGCCGCTTTGGGCGGCGCTTCAGTCAGGTAAGACAGTAAAGGCCGAAGACGGAAACGATGTGCTGCCGGAACAAGTTCTGGGCAAGGAGAGGACCGGGAGGAAGTTTTCTTTTGTTACCGATACCCTGGCATTCCAGGAAATTGCGGATGATGTAGCCGGCGCCGATCTTTTTATCTGCGAAGGCATGTTTGAACGCGCTCTGGAAGAAAGCGCCAGGGAAAAAAAGCATATGACCGCTGAACACGCTGCCATTATTGCCCAGGCAGCAAATGTAAAAAAGCTAGCTCTTATTCATTACAGCCCCCGTTATACCGAATACGAGCTCAAGCAGATGATTAAGGAAGCGACTGATATTTTTCCGGATGCGGTTCTATCGAAGGACCGCATGGTTTTTCCGATTGAATATGTAGATTAGGGGCACCATGATTGAAGTAGAAAGTGTAAGCAAACGATACGGAACTTTTGAAGCTGTTAAAGGCGTATCTTTTTCGGTTGGACGGGATCAGGTAGTTGGTTTACTCGGGCCAAACGGCGCGGGCAAAACTACGATAATGAAAATACTTACAGGCTACCATTTTCCGTCCGGTGGAAAGGCGGTAATTGATGGCGTCTCTGTTACCGAAAACCCGGTCGAGGTAAAAAACCGCATTGGCTATCTCCCGGAAAGCAACCCCTTGTATGGGGATCTAAACCCCACTGAGTATTTGCATTTCGCCGCCTCTGCCCGGCTGCTCCCCAAAGAGGAACGGCGAAAGGCTGTGAATGAAGCTATAGTAGCCTGCGGTCTTGAGGGAGTCAGAACACAGCGCATCGAAAGCCTTTCGAAAGGCTATAAACAACGCGTAGGGCTTGCCCAGGCAATAATACACGACCCGCCGATTCTTATTTTTGATGAACCCACATCCGGGCTTGATCCCAACCAGATCATCGAAATACGCTCTCTTATAAGGGAATTGGGGAAAAGAAAAACAGTTATTCTTTCCACCCATATTCTGCAAGAGGTTGAAGCTGTTTGCTCCAGGGTACTCATTCTTAACGAGGGCCGAATTACAGCAATGGGGACGCCGGAAGAAATAGCGGAAACCATGAAGGCCGGCGGGTTGAATACCTGGGAGCTGCATCTTAAAGGAGCTGAGCTTACGGATATTAAAAGCCGTTTGGCCCTTCTGAACAGGGAAACCGGGAAAGTTTCATCGGAGGCAGCTGAGGGCGGAATTGTGCGTCTTAGTTTCGAGCTTAGAGATTGCGGGGACGATTCCAAAGACGGCGAACTTATCTTTGACTGGGCGGTCTTGCAAGGGTGTAAAATTATCGGGATGAACCGAAAGAAACTCAGCCTTGAGGATATTTTCGTAAAGCTAACTTCTGAGGGAGAAGAGCGATGAAAACTTTTCTACGAAGGACTCTGGTTCTGGCACGGAAAGAACTTTACTCGTGGCTTATTTCCCCGGCATTGTACGGCATTACGGTTTTTTTCCTGCTCTTCGTTTCGATATGGTTTTATTACGTCGAACGCTTTTTTGCTATGGATATAGCCACTTTAAGGCCATTTTTTCTTGCTTTTCCCCTGGCCTTTATTTTAGTGATCCCAGTGTTGACCATGAAGGCCTGGGCTGAAGAAAGAAAGCTTGGCAGCGCGGAAATACTCTTTACAATGCCGTTTACGGAATGGGAACTTGTGTGCGGAAAATTCCTTTGCTGCTTTACCATCCTTTTAGGTATGATTGCCCTAACGTTTCCGGTTCCCTTGACCCTGCTGCCATTAGGCCATTTTGATCCCGGGGTAATTTTTGCCGAATACACCGGCGCTATATTGCTGGGAGCGTCAGCCTCCGCTTTGGGGCTTTTCCTTTCAAGCATTTCCAAAACTCAAGCCGCTGCTTTTCTTGGAAGCGCTGTAGTTCTCCTTTTTGTAATGCTGATAAACAACTTCACCCAGGATTTGCCTCCTTTTCTTGCGGGCTTTTTTAATTTTATTTCGCTGTCTTTCCACTTTGAAAGTTTTGTCAGGGGGCTTTTGGACAGCCGCGACATTGCCTACTTTTTCCTGACCACGGGTTTATTTTTGTTTCTTAATACCCAGGTTTTGATTTTTAGGAAATGGAGTTGATGATGCAGCTAACAGGGAGTAGGGAACAGTGAACAGAAATCAGGCCAAAGTGTTAGCCGCTCTTTCTCTTGCAGTGTTTGTTCTGGCCTTTATGATTACAAACCGTGTTTGGTTCCGCTTCGATTTGACCAGGAACAAAGCGTTTACCATTTCGGAAGTTTCCAGGAACCTACACAGGGAAATTTCCGACCAGGTAAGAATCACTTATTTTGTCTCCGACAAGCTGCGGCAGACTTACCCAATACCCGGTGAGATTGCCGATCTCATTCGGGAATATGCGGCTCATTCCAGGGGGAGGATTCGATTTGTTCAGAGGGACCCGGCCAGGGCGGATTTGATTCGGGAAGTTGAAGAATTAGGCATCATGCCCCATCAGATTCAGGTGCCGGAAAGGGCTGGTTTTACTGTAGCCACGGTCTATTCAGGAATCCTTATCGAATATCTGGACAGGGAAGCTGTAATGCCCGTCGTTTTCTCCTTGGATACACTGGAGTATGATCTAACTTCCCGCATACGTGCGCTTGTGCGTAATACTGAACGCAGCCTTGGTATTATTGTAGGAGACGCCCACAGGCAGTTATTCGGCGAATTTGGCCTTTTACACCGGGAACTTCTTCTTTCAGGTTTTCGTCTTAGGTTAATTGATCCGGGCGATGATATTCCCGCCACTCTTCAAGCCCTGATTGTGCTGGGAGGTGCAGAAGATCTGGATGCAGAGAAGCTTTTCCGCATTGACCGCTATATAATGGCCGGCGGGAATGTGCTTTTTGCCGTAGACGGGATCATGGTGAATATCAGAGGCGAGCTTGAAGCCAGGGCTGCTGCCGATCAAGGATTGCTGGCTATACTGGCTAATTACGGGGTGGTGGTTCGCCGGGCGATGGTGCTGGACAGGACGGCGTTAAATTTGACATTCCAGTCCCAGGTCAGAGGCGGTACAGTTCTTCAAACTGTGAGGTACCCCCACTGGATTTCGGTACAAAACCAAGCGGGTAATTCTGAGCACCCTGTGACAAGCCGTTTTCAAGGCCTTGATCTTTTTTGGGCCAGCCCCCTTGAGCTAGTCCCGCCGCCCGGCGTAACGGCGGAAATTCTTTTCACAAGTACGCCTTACGCGTGGCTCCAGACCGACAGGTTTGTTACCAGTCCACAACTCATTCAATGGTTTGGTGATGAACTTGAGCAGACACTTGGTTCAAGGATACTTGGCGCGAGTCTTTCGGGAATTTTCCCCAGCGCGTTTGAAGTATCACCGGCGGAAAACGATCTGCTAAGGAGCCCGTCCAGGCTGATTGTTGTAGGGGATACGGATTTCGCAAGCAACTTGATGCAGTTAAACCGGGGTGAAGGCAGAAATCTTGATTTCTTGATAAGGGCGGTGGAATGGCTTTCCAACGATGAAGATATTGTCGCAATTCGCGCAAGGGAAGGGCCTGCTCGCAGGCTCGACCGTATAACAGATCCGGAAAGAAGAGAGGCCGCTATGCTCTTTTCCCGTACATTTAACACCGTTGTTATTCCGCTTTTTGTCATTCTCTTTGGCGTCTTTATTTGTTTTAAAAGAAAAAGGGTATGCCGGTGACGTATAAAATAAAAGTCGCATTTTTATCGGCGTTAGTTGTTATTCTTGCTTTAATTTATATTCTTATCCTGGTTTTCGACCGTGATTACAGGCGAAGCGATGTTTTTGCCTGGCTCGACCCCGGTCTTATCGTTATGGCCGACAGAATAGAAATTACCGGTACGGCAGGCAGAATCGCGTTAAACCGAAGGAATAATAACTGGTTTTTTGATGCCGGGAACATAGAATTGCCAGTCAGACAGAGTAGAGTGGATGACCTTTTCACATTACTTTCCGGAAGGGCTGTTTACCCGGTCAGGGCGGCTTCTCCCGCAGCAATCGATAGATTGGGGCTCGCAGAAGGAACTGCCCACCGGATTTTAGTCCGGGGCGGAGCCGGGCTTCCCCTCTTGGATCTTTTGATCGGCGGCGAAGATGTTTTGGGCAGGGAAGTTTACCTCAGAATGTCAGGCCGGAATCAAATTCATTCCGGTGAGGGCGATTTTACTTTTTTCACAAACCTTAGCCCCATTGCCTGGTACGATCTTCGTTTATTTCAACCATTCAACGTTGAGGTTGTTCAACAGGCGGATCTTAATCTGCCCGGCGGGGAGGCCTTTTCACTTCGCCGCAGCGGAGCGGGTTGGGTAATATTAGGTGAAAATGTTTCTATCGAACCTTTAAGGGTGGAAGCATGGCTTAGGGCTGTTATTGAAATGCAAGGAGATGATTTTGTTTTCGATGCTCCTCCGGAAAACATAGACGGAAGCATAACTCTCCGTTTAGGAGACGGTTCGACGCGGGTTTTAGAAGTTGGCCGTATTTACGAAGAAGAGAGATGGCTCGCTACTGTTGGCGGGACATCCCTTGTCTATTCTCTCTCAGATTGGAACTTTAATCGTATTTTTAGAGATAGCGCCCATTTTGTCAGGGATTAATCGCCGCTGACGTTTTGCTTTACAAATTCCCGGTACTTTTCCGGATCGCTTTTAAATGCAACAACGCTGGAAACTTCATCTTCAATAGCTTTGTCCAAAGCACTGAAAGCTTCCAGCATAAGACGTTTAGCATCAACAAGCCTGCCGGCACGTGAAGTAAGTCCTATACAAAGCCCCGAACGCCCTTCGAAAGTTTCCGGTAGTTTTGAGATAAGCAGGCTGCGGAATTCTTCGCATTTTGCTATGCCCTGTTCCAATCCCATATTTGGGAGGATAATGGAGATGCCATTCGTACCCTGTTCAAATATCAGATCTTTCATATAAAAGAAATTCACCGTTTCGTCAGCAAATTGCCTGTACATAGGTATGTTTTCGCGGAATTCCATGACCACAAATGTTAGATCCTGCTCGAATGAAGAACAGCGGTGGAGTTCGGAAGCAAGCCTGTCATGTGTATAGGATTCCCAGCCAATATTGCTCCTTGGTGAATAAAGGCCCTGCGGGTTTCCTTCCTCCGTGCTTTTTGAACTCATTTTCGATTCGTTCGCGGCAAACGTTGGTATTTCCACCGGCTTAAATCCTTGCGAAAAGGGCTCCAGGGGTATATCTGCGGTTTCGCTTTTGGAATGGCCCGGTTTTTTCCTGATGCTGAATTCCACAAGAAGCGTCGCAAAAGCAATAATCAAGGCGCCCAGCACTGCTAAAAGAGTATCCCTTAATACACTTTGGAAAAACCCAAAATCAATGAAACTGTAAGCTGCCCGGACGGTAACATTGCGCTGGCCTTCAATTCTAAGCGGCAAATTGAGACTATCGCTGGAAATCCCAAAGCCAACTCTTAAGCGAGGGGAGCGTCCTGTCCAAACAATGCCGCTTCCAGGTTGCCTTTCAAAAGCATATTCGTTAGTGGCGCTTGTAATGATGATACCCAAAAGTGTATGAGATAAGCCTATAAAGTCTCTGATCGAGTCCTGGTATGCTTCACTCATAAAACCAAGAAATACTGCCGAAGAAGAGGCCCTATCCAAAAGATCGCTAAATTCATTATGCGCCATGTTCCGGCGTTCCCTAATATCCATAACAATCCTGGTTGTGCCGAAGGCTATTGCCGCAATGTATACCAAGATACATAAGGCTGCCACAACTGAGGAGACTTTTGATGTATTACCTGAAACACCCATTACAGTTCCTTAATATATTTATAATAACATTCATTATATATGTTTTCGGCATTTCATGCTAGAATAGTGTAATGTTTTTACGTGAATCCTGTCTGCCCCCAGGCTGGTACCCCCGGAATAAGGATGAAATTGAAGAATTCCTTGCGCCCTACGGGAATAGCTCTTTTGGGAAAAATGCCTCGGCGGCAATTGCCCCTCATGCGGGCTGGTATTACTCCGGAAGCACTGCCGCCCAGGCCCTTTCCACTCTTAACCAAAAAGCCGAAACAGTGGTGGTTATCGGCGGGCATTTGCCCAAAGGCACGCCTGTACTAATGGCTGCCGAGGATGGCGTGAAAACTCCCTTTGGAACCATGGTTATTGACGCGGAACTGCGTGCAGAGTTTGAAAAACAGGTTTCTACGGAGATAAAGCCCACCAAACCAGACCGTTATAACGATAATACCGTTGAAGTTCTGCTCCCGATGGTGCATTACTATTTCCCTAAGGCGGCCTTGCTATGGCTGAGATTTCCATCAGAATTGTCTTCTTTCGAAGCCGGTAAACTCCTGGATAAAGCCGCCAAGGCTCTGGGGCGGCGGATTGTAGTCTTGGCATCGGCGGATCTCACTCATTATGGCGAAAATTACGGTTTTAGCCCCAAAGGCAGAGGAAAACCAGCCCTTGAATGGGTAAAAAATGTTAATGACGCGGCTTTTATTAACGCTGTTCTTGAAAGAAACCCGGCTCTGGTTCTTGAATGTGCGGAAAAGGATTTTTCTTCCTGTTCTGCGGGGGCTGTACTTGGGGCTTTAGGGTTTGCTTCAACCCAGTCCAAAAAAGCCAAGCTCCTTGAATATTGTACTAGCGCGGATGCCTTGGGGGATGATGCTCCGGCCTCTTTTGTGGGTTATGCGGCGATATCATTTTTATAACAATACAGAGTTTGACATTTTGTATTTTTAGTATATACTCATTCATTGTAGTTCAATTAGGAAAAATTGGAGACAAATAGTAGGTATGGCTTTTACATTTAAACGGGGTATCCACCCGAAAGAGCAAAAACAGTATACGGAAAATGTACCCATAAAAGACGTGATGCATCATGCGGGCAGTGAAGTTATTTGCCCCCTTTTGCAACACCTTGGGGTGCCCTGCGAACCGCTGGTCGAAAAAGGGCAGAAAGTGCTGCTCGGCGAAAAAATCGGCGACAGCGATGCATTTTTCTGTGCCCCGGTACACGCAACCGTATCGGGAGTTGTGAAGGACATTCGCCCGCATTTAACTGTGATGGGCCAAATTGTCAATTCAATCATCATCGAAAATGACGGAGAACTGACGCTGCACGAAAGCGTTCAGCTGCGTGACGGTTTTGAAGACCTTTCAAGAGAGCAAATCTTGAAAATGATTCGTGAAGCCGGAATCGTTGGGCTTGGCGGCGCCGGGTTTCCCACCCATGTAAAGCTTTCTCCGCCGCCTGAGAAAAAAATCGATACTGTCATTGTAAACGGCTGCGAATGTGAGCCGTACCTTACAACCGATAACAGGGTAATGATCGAAGAAGCCGACTATATTGTAATCGGGTTACAGATTATTTTGAAAGTAATTCAAACTGCCAAAGGGGTTATCGCGGTTGAGGATAATAAACCCGAAGCTATTGAGGCACTCAAAAATGCCTGCGCGAATATTCCCGATATCGAAGTGGTGGCCGTTAAGACCAAGTATCCGCAAGGGGCTGAAAAACAGCTTATTTACTCAGTAACAAAGAGGGAAGTGCCGTCCGGAGGGCTTCCAATGGATATCGGGTGCATTGTAAGCAACGTTGATACCGTTATAGCGATAGAGCGAGCGATCTTGAGGGGACGTCCGCTTATGCGAAAGGTTGTTACCCTGACAGGCGGCGCGATCATGAATCCGGGCAACTACAAGGTGCGTTACGGCACAAAATTAGGCGACTTAGTTGAACAGGCAGGGGGCTTCAAGATTAGCCCCGCAAAGATTGTAGTAGGCGGCCCGATGATGGGAACGGCGATTTTTGATATTGATGTCCCCATAGTCAAAACTACAGCCGGAGTGCTTTTTCTTACCGAAGAAGAAGCCTTTATTCCGCCTGAGCAAAAATGCATCCGCTGCGGAATGTGCGTTGAGCACTGCCCCGCGGGGTTGATGCCGACAGAACTCAGCGCTGATATTCTAAAAGAAGACGGCGAAGCATTTGTAGCACATAACGGCCTTGACTGTATAGAATGCGGGA
>Ga0131853_10020323_pt1 | contig 12062 bp, 5 predicted proteins | sample TergutLab28metaG_FD_92764 | JGI IMG/M metagenome (GOLD analysis project Ga0131853, IMG submission 92764) | Labiotermes labralis P1 segment gut microbial communities from Petit-Saut dam, French Guiana - Lab288 P1 (version 2) (version 2) | ecosystem: Host-associated > Arthropoda: Insects >...
AGACAGACAGACAGACGGGTGTAGGAGTCTGAGCATGTTGGCATTGCTGAGAATGTCAGCAGAACAGATTATCAGCACTGTATGAACAGTGCTGTTAGCTGGGGCCTCCTGTTGCCAAAGCTGATCCTCATGTATATGTTTGAGGGAACAGCTTAAGGCAGTCAGTGGAGCTGAACCAGTATCACCAGTAGTCAGTTGAATTGGACAGGCAGTATGGTCAAGGGCTGAGTAGGTTCAAGAATGGGGGTGGGGGTGGCAGGTGCACAAATTCCAGGTGACTATTTTGATTCGTCACCCTTCCAGCACCTAGAATGTTTAAGTGGTTCCTAGATTATGGAAAACTCATGGATCCATGGGATAACCTATATAGTACCTCAGCTTCAGTTCTTATATGGTGTGTGACCTGTTAACTTACAATGAATTTAGCTTTTTAGGCATATGAGCCTTCAGTTCTGTTTATATTATTATGTTGCAACCCAAAGACAGTCTCAGATGTATGTAGGTACTTTTGCTGGATATTGTTACAGCATGGAGTTTGTCTTGGCAGCAGACACTAAACAGGGCACAAGCGATTCGTTGAGATTGAACATGCAGAAGTTTCATATTTAAAATAAATTATTATCCCACTCTCTGCTTATAGATACCCCATTTACTTGAATGCAAGACAAGGGTTTTCCCTTAAATTTGGCACTTAAATGTGAGGTCTTAAAACTGCATATGAAGCATCACCTAATCATGTGAGATGTGTGCTTTTCTGAGTGTAGAGTGGTAATTCCATACCATCATTTCAAGAAAAACCTAAGGGTCTTAGCTTCAAAGGGTCAAGAAATCAAATGATAGAATACAGCACTGCAGAAGTTAACTGATACTTTTTTTACTTTGTCTGTCATCTAATTTGTTAAAGATGCATGGTGGTTTAGTAGGCAGTTCTGTTTCCATTTTCAGGCAAAGAAGCACCTAACCTGGTGGACCCCTTAGAATAAGTTATTCTTAATCACTGGACACTCAGAAACAGTAACTTGTTAAGATACGTACCTAAGAACGGGTCTAGTCCAAAGGTAGTAGCAAGAAAATGACAATTGAAAAATTGAAAATTAACTACAAGGCTCAAAAATAAAACCTGGACCAATCCAAAAATTAAGAATCCATAAAAAGAGCCATGAACTCAAACTGATTGGATGACAGACATGATACAAAAACCTAGAACACATGTATTTAAATTCTTATCTGTGGAGAAAATTGTGAATATTTATGGGTTTAATTAGGTTTATAAACCAAGAAATATAAATGTGGATCATAACAGCATGGCAGTACATCTCACCAGCAGTGATTTTGAAGGGTTTTAAGAAGTGCTGATTGTCCAATGCAGTGGATGAGACTGATGATGATACGTTGTGGAATGGCAGCGAAGAGAATGGGAATGTTGGGAGTTAATGTGAGGAGGGCACTGATTGTGAAATGGAGTCAGTGACACTGATTGGTACAGGGATGTAGAATGTGACATGCTTTGTGTGTTTAGTGTAAAATTAATAGTAAAATATTTTTAGCAAACATTTTATTTTTTGGGGAGTTGTCTTGCATTTGGGTAAATTGGGTACAGAGATTAAAATTATGTTACTTTTGAAATCTGTACTTTGTTAATTGTGTTACTACTTTATTGTGATATTGGTGGAGGCAGTTGGGTTTGAACCTCAGTTCTTTAGAATCGTAAGCTAGTGTGCTTGCCACTAGAGTATGGAAGCAACTACTGATGACTGCTGTTGTAGTACTTTGTAAGTTTTCTTTATACTGCAGTGTAGGGAGTCGTTACAAGGGGTTTCTGTCTTGGTTGGCTCATGACCTGTTCTCCTGAATATACTCAGTTCCCTAGTGATTGTGCTTTGTTCTTTGTGAATGATTTCTCCTTCACCCCATTATGTTCTGTACTGCTCACAGATCCTCTGTGGGTACCACAGAACATAAAGGTGTGGAGGAGAAATCATTAAGAAGAAAACACAATCACTAGGAAACTTAGAGTGCATTCAGGAGAACAGGTTATCAGGGGTCACAGCAATAAGAGCAGCCCCATGACTGCGTTTACTGCAGTACAAAGGGAAACAACTTAAGCTAAGGTGCAATGGCCATCATACATAGATGCACTGGTTTGGTCTAGTGGCTAGCATGCTGGTCTACAATTGTAAAGAACAGAGGTTCAAACCCATCTGCTTCCAAGTTTATGTTGTTTTATTATTATTATTATTTTTTTTTATAGTTTGACATTTTGTACTGACTAAGGTGAAAATTAACAGTTGATTTTTGTTTTGCTTTTCAGGGAGGAGGATGGGAGGTAACAATGTGTCAGCACTGGAGAGGGTATGTGCATAGTGCCAAGGAATATTGGCATGTTTCGAGATAGTGCGCACAAACGGCTTCAAGTTCTACAAGAAAACCACATCATGAACATAGACACACATCAATTAAACACTTCATATTCTTTCTGTATTGAAAATGTGTATTGTTGTACGTTGAAAATTGTATTTATATTAAAGATGAAATGTAATTAACTTGTTGTGTTGATTATGTATTATTGTATAAAGTGCAAGCAATTGGATGTGGAAGGAGAGAATGAAGAATGGATTACATTTTTTTGTGGTGTATGTCGCTGTTGAAATTTGAAGATTGTATTGCGCACTATCTCGAAACATGCCACTTTTTGTGGGACTCCACACATATCCTCTGCATTGTGACATCATCCTAAAATGTCTTTGTGTTCTCCCAATCTGTGAACAGAGAAAGCAAGAATTAGAATAATGAATATTTATCAACAACTTACTGCCCCCATCTTCAGGAACGTGTGCCCAGTGACACACATTCCTGAAGATGGGGGCAGTAAGTTGCTTGGCAGATATGAAATACTGGAAGAAAGAAACATGAGAATTGTGAGATGTTTCAGGGGAACATCAGTATTTATCTACAGCACAGCATCACAGAAGAATCACGCAACATGAGGTTATTTCAGTTACAATAAAGTGCCCAGCCACTACTAGTTTGCAGCGACACTGTGAACAATGAATCTATACTATAGCCAGGCCACACATACACATAGTAGCTTTGGAATAAAGTGAGGAATTTCATGCAATTAAAATGCAACTGAGACATTCAAAATTCAGAAAGAATGCCCACAGAAGGCACACACCTTTTCCACACTGATATAGCATATGCTTCTAAATTGACCTGGACTACATCGTTTGGGGCTCTGCAATCACCTGAATAAACCGTGAATTTTGGAAATTTCATTACAAAGGGACAAAGCACAAGTCAGATCCTAATAATTTCATGGTTTATGTACAGGTAACCTAAGGCAGTACATTACTGCATTTCCCTAATCTTATATCTAACTACGCTTACAGGGGTGTAGAAAATTTCCAATTTCAAGGAAAGTCCAAATGACTTCCCAAATTTGATTTTAGCCAGTGTGTGTGTGGCTGCCTGCATGCTTAAAATTTTAATGACCTTGATCTATTTGAAACCACCACCCATCAAGTTAACACTTCCACTGCTTCCTGCTAATGCATCTTGAGTCTAGAAACTGACAGTGTACTAAATTAACAATGTTATCCCTGTCAAAAATGTTATGAAGTGGCATCTTTTATTATAATAATCTTCCTCAAGCTGATACCAGTTTTACTTCTAGTAACATTCTTCTATGGAATTGTATCACAGACTTTGCACTAAAACATGACTTCACAAAATTAATTTTTAAAGTGACATCAAAAGCCAGCCTTTTAAAATTCATGTAACAGCGTACCTTCTTTTTATACACCATACAGAGGCTGATCAGACATCACATTCGACCAGTTTCGTCACGGGTTCCCTTGCTGCACATCCACCTGTGAACAAATGACACATGATGCACACATTTCCAAATTTCACAGCCACTGCCCCTCTCCCACTTCAGAACTTGATAACAGTTTGTCCAGGTGGACACACTGTGTAACTCTGGCACATAAACATCCTCCCGTCAAGTTAAAATGAAACGTGACAGTGTATCTCTGCCAGAGTGTCAAGCAGTAAAGGCATGGAGATATGGCAGAAAAACTCCACTTACAAAATTTGTGGTTATCACTATGGTGCTAGTGAAGATTCCTGTCTTTTACAGTATGGTGCCATGTAGATTGATGGACTGCCTACAGGCCAGCTTGCTGGCTTCATCCTCTAGGTATCTACACAGTGCCATATCCCAGAAGACTGGAATCTTTCAAAACTAATCATTCTTATTCGTGACAGCTTCATGCTGCCTATTGTAGAGACTGGATGGACCCCAGCTGTCCAGCTTATAGTTGGTCAATATTAATGGAGCACCGAAATAAATTACTGGCTATAAAAATTATCTTTTGTTTACGTGTATGTCTGCTACTTATGTAGTTTGCTTTAAATAAAAGGGACATGAGCTAGATGGCAGGAGGCATGATACTAATTGTCAGTTGCACACTACATGGATTTTTATAGAACGCAAAATTTCAGAATGAGTGTTAACAGAAATACTGTGTAATTCACAGTGTGTTACTTGCTTGATTTCAGTAACTTTTATCTTGGATTTAATTTCAGATTAATAATGCAAAAATATATTTGGGCTTTGCCAGCTGTCTTGTCTCATTATCCTCAGAATTATGTCATTGGCACTTGAATGGTAGTGCTGGTCATTAAGCATGATCACAATCTAACCTAAAAAAAGAGAAAAACCTAATGTTAAAGACCATGTAAGTGAAATCACTCTTCATTTCTATCAATAAGACCAGTTGTTCGTATTGATGACAAAAAGGAACAGGTGCATTGCAATTCTTTATCTCCAAAATTTGCCCTTCCCCTGCATCTAAGCACAGTGCCAAAGCAGTATGGTCAGCTTCATGTTCTACTGCCACAGGGAAGACATCTGCAAGTACATGTGTTCCAGGTTATTCTGGATGTTATTTATGGCAAAGGGCAAGGAACCACATCCTGTGATTGATTCTGTCTGTTCTGCAGCTATCACAACAATAACATGGTGTGGAATTATTTGTAACATCAGATTTACGGGAAAGGGCCCTTAAATGCTTTCCTAAAATGTACGTTCTTTCTCTTGTGTTCGAATGTTACTACTATTTCAGTTACTGTTTACCACTGTGGTTTATATTCCATAATGTTCCCCATTTCCTGGTTCATCTCATTTTACTTCTTTATTTATATTTTCCTCATTCTTTCCTTTGTGATTTTGTTTTCCTTTGTAGTTCTTCCATTTACCTGCACTTAATGTTCCATTGTTCCTTTTTAAACCCTTCTTCCTAGCCTGTACATTGTCTTTGTTTAGCTGCTGTCTCAGTTCCCTGTGTGTTATTTTTATTTCTCTTATTGTCCTCCATTCTCATTACTTTGGCCTTATAACACTCACCTCATTTTGCAAACATATTCAGCTCAATTTCTTTGCTTCAGGATTTTCTTTTCTTATTTATGTTGCCTTCTTTCTTACACCAAAGCTTCCATTATTCTCGGTTTCTTCCCTCTTCATTTGGTTTGGTTCTGTTTTCTTACTCTTTGATGACATTATTCCCCTTCTTGTGTATCTCCATATTTGTTATCCATTTAATTTTTTTCATCATTCCTACACTTACTTGTTGTCTCTCCCTTGTTTTTCTGTCTTCATCTCTCTCTCTCTCTCTCTTTTTTTTTTTTTTTTTTTTCCTTTTTTTTTTTTTCTTCTTTTCTTCCCTTTCTTTTTTTTTTTCCCTTTTTTTTCTTTCTTCCTCTCTCTCTCTTTTTTTTTTTTTTTTTTTTGCCTGTGCTTGGTTTCTTGCTTTTGTTCATACATTTAATCTTCTTCTTCTTATCTTGAAGGCCACTCTTAACAAGCAGTAGGCATATTTGTATGCATAAGTGGTGTTCATTTACTTGTTCCATTTCCACTCTGTTGTAAATGGCAACTTTCAATTTATTTTCTTCTCTTTTGTCTCAGCTTTCATATTTTCTCTCTGCTGTCTCCACACTTTCTTTCCTAGGTATCAAATGTTTTGTTCTTTGTCTCCTTTTTTTCCTCTCGGCCCTTTTTTTCATTTTCTGACACTACTTGCTCCCCTCATTGCATCCTTTTTTCACCCTGCCTTCGAACTTCAGTGTTCCTTTCTCTTTGTCTGTTGGTAACTGTTTCTTTTATAATTCTCCACCCCTTAAATTCATGTCAGTATGACCTTCTGGCCTAAAAACCAGTGCAGCAAAATTCCTAGCTGACCTCCCACTGGGCTGGGTTAACTGTAAGTAACCGACTGTAATTAAAACTGAGTCCCCCCCCAGTGATATCAGTTACTTTGTACATGGCACAAAATAATTCATAATGAAGTAATATCTTCAAATGCATATCTTCGTTCAGTTGCCATCAAATCTGGCTATGAACTGCAACCAGCCTCCTGTTGAATGTGTCCCAGGGTCTCTTTCCCCAAGACATAAAGTTTGCAGTGTGAAGCTGGCCGCTCACTCCCATCTAGTGCCCAGGTTAAGAATGACTGATGCTATACCCTCACACCCCCATTTATGCCTCCAAGGCATGTACAGGGACAAGTTTATCTCTTTGCACTTCAATGTTATGTCACTAGGAGGTCAGTAATAATGAAATTAACAATTTTCTATCACCCATAAATTTTGGCATCTCCATTTTCTTGAAGGCTGGGAGTAGGGTAGTCAGTATTGTGACTAAGCTATGGGCTGAACAGTCTGCATTTTGAACCCCCACAGGGGCAAGTGACCCATGAAAGCTTATGAAATTTTTATTTGAAAAGAGTTTTGATTCTGTGGAAGAATTTGTGACTACTGATCCTTAACGTATAAAAATTATGTTTATGATGATGTTCACATCATAATTATTTGTACTTTGTACCTGTATGAACTGGGCCGGGTAGCTCAGTTGGTATAGTGACTGACTACGGGCTGGACAGTTTGGGATCGAATCCCTGGGGCCCACCCAGCCTACTGTACAATGGGTACCGGGTCTTTCCTGGGGGTAAAGTGCGGCCAGAGCGTGCTGCTGACCACTCACCACCTTCTAGTACCGCGGTCACGGAAGAGTAGAGCTATACCTCTACCCAACCTCTGGGCCACACTGGGCCTGTAACAGGAACACTTTACCTTTTTTTTTTTTACCTGTATGATGCATTTGATTAGTATTCCATTTTGCTTTTATATAAGTATGCAAGTTATATCCTTTAAATCCCATGTATTATTACTTTTATTATAATCTCCCGACATGTCTGTTATCATTTTATTGAGATCTATAGGACAAAAATAAAAATAAGCAAACACCAGACAAACTCTCGAGCCCACCCAGCCTCCTATCCAACGGGTATCAGAGGCCATTACCCTAGGGCAGGCATAGGGTGATTGGGTGCAGCATCATGTTGACCACTTGATGTTTCCAGCTATAACGTTAAGAATAAGTCAAGCTATACCTCTACTGCCCCCAAATGGCCTTAATTTCAAGGACAGACAAATTTACCATTACTTCTTATTCTGTTGTCAGCCTGATCCCTAAAGATACTGTTGTGCTCCCAAAATTTTTTTGACTTTGTCGAAAACACTGATCCAAACTACTGGCTAGCAAGCTAACTTGGTGAAACCTGGACTTTACTTCCTGAGAAGGCTATTTACAAAGAATGTAAAAGCAACAGAATGAAAATTTATTTTTAAAACTTACTTTTGAACAGCATCTGATGCCACATGGAGACATCACAATTGATCCAAGTCATGGTGACGTGTTCCCTTGCCCTACACCCAACTGTGAACAAACAAAACCCAACACAAAGAAGTGTTCAGTTTTTCAAATCCCTGACTGACTGCCTCCTCCTTCAGACCCTGACACAGCCTGCTCCAGATGGAGGCGTAACAGCACTGAACACATTCATGTAATTTTAGAATAAAGACCAAAGCCACGAGTGCTGCAGAATGGTAATGGAGGCACAAAGTACTACAAAGTCAAAGCTACAAGCATTCTTTATCTTTTCCTTTTATGAGGGTTATGTGTTCGGCTTCAGGCTCCCAGAAAAAACTCACAGTAACCACAGGCAATATTTTGGTGGGGGGAAGTCACCAAGACTGGGTCCACTCCCTGTCATTCCCCTCTCTATAACACCAAAGGCACATTCTACAAGAGCTGTATAAAAGAAAACTGAATAGTACAACACAATTTTCACATAGATGTGGGGTCACAGGTCCCCCCAGTGTTTGACTACCTTATACTCCAAAGAAAGAAAAATATGAAAAAACTATGCAGTATGTACCAAATAAAACTACAATTTGTGGGTGTAGGGGGAGGGGGGTGGTGGTTGTAGGGCTTGGGGGCCTCTCAGACTCAGACAGCTCATTGCCATATCCAAAGCTTGAACTACTGTGCAAATGGCTACAGCAAAATGGTACACTGATTTACCACTCTCAAGCACTAAAGCCATGCTAAGCTACACGTCTGTCTTCAATCATCTCCTTAGAAGCCCTACTCAGACCCATGTACTTTAGTTTAACTGTGTTCCACTTTTACATTTTCAGTCAAGATTTCCAAACATTTACACTTTTCAGACCCGGCATATCCCTTTTTCTGCACCACTCAGTCATCTGCCTTGGGTCACCATGTCACCACACTGCCAATGCTAAGCCCAATGACTTCAACCCACTGCCTATAGCACTCTACATAAGATGTTTTGGGGTTCAGAACATTACTACTAATTGGCATTTCAACACAAAAGTGGCAGTTTCTTCATACACTGTTATACCAAAACAGAAGTAATCAGCACAATGTAGGGTCACAATGACCAACACCCTGACAACCAACTTGTAAAAACTTCCCACAGTGGTGTTGCTGTACATTCAAGCCTTCTAATATTTCTGTTCAAAAACAGTTTCCTTCCTTAGGAGTTCTGACTTGCATCCAATGTCTAGGACTTCTTCCCCTGGCTATAACACCCACATAACACCTTCCAACAAAAGTCCGTGGCTAATCAAGGGCCTTCCCAAGCAAAATGCCTACAGCCCATTGTAGTGAACCCAGGGTCATGTCCCTACACCCTCTGCCAGTAAACCCTACATTAGACCTTGCAATATGTATCATTAGTGTTCAACCCAGAGCCCTAGACACAGAATGGCAAATTGGTGAGTAATGAAGATGTCTCTTCTTTAACTATGACCCCCATCCTACCAACTTTGTGTTCTAGGCAGAACAGTAACCTGCCCTATAAAAGGGCCCATTTCGATTAATGCAGAGCCCTACCCAAACACCATATGCCAACTTGAATCCTGGATCTATCTCAACAAACCATGAGCAGTGTCTAAAGTAACACACCTTTGATACAGGCATTCCTGGTAGATGGACCACAGTTGAAGACCCACACAGAATGGCTGGTAATACTGAAGTTTCACATCCTTCAAAACCCTGGCCAGACAGCTTCCCTTTCACACACACACAGCACTGCAAGACTGCCAGCAGAAGAAGAATTATGTGACACACAACTGTAAACTTTAATACAACATACATTTCTTTATAGCTGTTCATAATTTCTTTGTTTTGTATATATGCACTGATGAATAAATACAGATTAATAAAGGGTGTTGTAAAATGAAATTCAGCAATGAAAGACACTGACCTGTTGGTTGGTATGCAGACATGTCTCAGCTCATGTACAATAACTGGAATAGAAGGAACTTGCTGGTTGCCCTCAATCTGATGTCCAAAGCCTCTGGATCCACACATACCACAGAAGAATGTCATGGATCTATGGCCAGCACTATTACAAAACAGTAATGATTACTGATATTTTACTTATGACCAGAAAACATCTGGCAGCAATTTCATTCAAACATCAGTACTCTTTACTGTTTCAACACAGGGCTACATGAAAGGACCTTGCAAGGAAGGGGAACTACAGACGAATCTGAGGTCCTGCTTCCACTGTCCAGCAGTGTTGCATGCTTTGTTAGGTGGAGAATCAATCGGTTATCTCCATGACGCATCTTCACTCCTGTTAACAGACAGAAACAAATTCCCACATTACTACATATTATATGTTATCAAGACTGGGTTCGCTCCCTGTCTTTCCTCTCTCTACAACACCAAAGGCAAATTCTACAACACCTGCACAAATGAAACTGAACATGAGAATCCACATTTTGCATAGAGCCCTAGCCCCAAAAATGGGGCATTTCATTCAATACTGAAGATTTCTCTTCTTTAACTATGACCCCTACCCTACCCTCTTTGGCTGTGTTTTGTTCACAACAGTAATCTAACCACTCTAACAAGGGCCCATTTCTGTTAATGCAGATCCCCACCCAACACCTTCTGACTAAGTTCCCTGTATTCAACTTGAATGCTGGACCTATGTCAGCAAACCATGAGAAGTATCTAGAGCATCACACCTTTAATACAGGCACTAGGCACTCCTGGTGATGGTCCACAGTTTAAGATCCATAATGCACAGCTGGTGACCCTGAAGCCTGACATCCTTCTAAACTTCAGACAAAATCCTCCCATTCACTAATGCCTTTGCAGGACTTCCAATAGTAGAATTATGTGACATACAACTGTAAACTTCAGTACGCTATATATTACTTTGTTACTGTTCATAATTTGTCTGTTTCCTTGATATGAAATAATGTATATATACATATCAAAAAATTATACTGTGAAATTAAAATCAGAACTGAAATATACACACTGACCTGTAAATTGGCACACAGACACGACACATTTCATTGGCAGTAACTGGATGAGAAGGAACTTGCTGGTCACCCTCAAGCTGAAGTCAAATGTTTCTGCATCGATGCATAACACTGAAAAAGGTCATGAATCCTTGGCCAGCTCCAAATCACAATAGTAATAATTACTTATGTTTGACCATGACCAGAAAAGATCTGGCAGGAACTTCCTTCAAACATCAGTAATCCTTACTGTTGCAACACAGTGCTACACCAAAAGACATTACAAAGAAAGAAATATACACACAAATCCGAGGTGCTACTTCCACTGTCCAGAAACAGTGCATCCTTTATTAGGTAGAAAATCTGCCTCTTTAATGATGCCTCATCTCACCTATTAAACAACAGTAACTAATCCACATATTACTACATAGTCGCAAGTCACCAAGGTTGGGTTCACTTTGTCTACGATATGAAAGCGAAATTCTGTATAGGCTGCATACAACAACACTCAAGGGAATAGCACCTAATTTATGCAGATGTGGATTGACATTGCTCCCCCCCCCCCCTCCAAACTACATAAATTTCCTTCTGATCTGGGACAAATACGACTATGGAATGTGTGCCCAAGTATTCTTACATATGTTGGGGGAGGGGGAACTGTATGGTTGAAATAATCCAATGCTATACACCACCTAAAGCTGTGACTGCTGCAGGCACAGCTACAGCAACATGGTACTGATATACCGCTACAGAGCTGCACAACACAGGCATGCTGAGCAACACTTCTACCCTCTTTACGCTGCCTGATAAACAGTATTGTAAGATTACAAGAAAACATTAACCTCAAACCACAGACAAAAATGGACCCTAACCAAATGCATCGACATACGTGGCCTTAAGGCCTATGCTATAACCAAAATATATTCATGTTTCATTCAATTTTGTCGGAACCGGCTGAATATTTCAATGTGTATTTCTGCACTCCTGTCTCCAATCTCCAAATTCCAATCCTTGGGCAACCTGTAGTAATAAACGAAATTCACTCTTACCTGCAAAATCCTAACTCCATATTCTTCCTAATCTATGCTTATGATTACAGACAACACACGACGTCCCCATCTTTCACATATTCCATGCTGAAAAACACAACCCAAACATACAACATTCAATTTCCCATTCACACGCCTTCCTTAGTATGGATTAGGGCACAGATCATCCAGTATCACAGATCATCTAGTACACACCAGTATACAGATTAGTAAGTCAATGATGAAAATTGGCAACGTGACTGTCCTGCCATCTGTGTACTGAGACCACCTAACTAACATGCCAAGAACGATGGTCACGACCCCCACGCAGATCATTAGTACTAACCC
>Ga0131853_10020325_pt1 | contig 12061 bp, 4 predicted proteins | sample TergutLab28metaG_FD_92764 | JGI IMG/M metagenome (GOLD analysis project Ga0131853, IMG submission 92764) | Labiotermes labralis P1 segment gut microbial communities from Petit-Saut dam, French Guiana - Lab288 P1 (version 2) (version 2) | ecosystem: Host-associated > Arthropoda: Insects >...
CATACACCAACAAATAATGCCTATAACGTCCATACACCAACAAATAATGCCTATAACGTCCATGCACCAACAAATAATGCCTATAACGTCCATGCACCAACAAATAATGCCTATAACGTCCATACACCAACAAATAATGCCTATAACGTCCATGCACCAACAAATAATGCCTATAACGTCCATACACCAACAAATGAACTCTTTATTAAACCCAATAAAGTTTAAAAATTTACATAAAATATCACATTGACTCGCTCCTACATGTGAGAAACGCCACACCAACCATAACAAAAATTATAAGTAACAAAACAACAACAACAACAACAACAAAAGATCCAACACATACTACTTGTAAAATAAAACTTTACATTAATAGATTCTAGATCCAATGCACTTATCTGCCAAAATAGAATTATAATATTAATGAAAATCATACTATAACTTTAAATTATTCCAAATACCCGGTCCTCTCGTACTAAGATTTAAACATTATTATAGATAGAAACCAACCTGGCTCACGCCGGTCTGAACTCAGATCATGTAAGATTTTAAAGGTCGAACAGACCTAATCACTTTCAGCTCCTGCACCAAACATTCACCTTAATCCAACATCGAGGTCGCAAACCTCCCCGCTAATAAGAACTCTCAAGGAAGATAACGCTGTTATCCCTAAGGTAATTTAATCTTATAATCAAAATAAATGGATCAAATAAATATATAAAAACAAAGCGGTAATGTGGCAGCATGCCGTAGGTGTGGTGTGTGTACTGTTCGCGTCGTACTCAACACACCGAACAGTACACACACCACACCTACGGCATGCTGCCACATAACGACGTAGTTTTCTACCGAACTTTAACCGAAATATAACTTCAACCATGCTCTATGAAAGTTCCCTGATGATGGTCTTATGTAAAGATCTAAACATGTAGGAGCGAGTCAATGTGATAATTTATGTAAATTTTTAAACCGTATTAGGTTTAATATAGAGCGCATTTGTTGGTGTATGGACTTTATAGATATCAGAAATGCACGGTACAACAATAAACATGAATAATGCCTATTCGTTTACTGACGTCTTGTCACCTTCAGTGATGACAAATATTTTTAAAATAATTATAAATCGTGGACTGGAAAGGATGTGGAGGGATATGATGGCAGCTTGTTGAAAGTTCTTTTTCAGCACTTTCTATGGGGACCAAGCTCCTTGTCGAAGTACCCGGGTTGCAGGATAAATTATGTCGTATGTTAGAGGTATTTTGTTCAATCAATATGTTGACTGGTAATTAAGTACTTAATTCTTCATAACGCGGGTGACTTCTTGTGTGACTTCTCACACTCCTTTAAATCCAGCTGTGGGACAAGGCCGTAAAAGAAAAAATTAACTTTACCCGTTACAAATCTCTAATTCATAAATCACTGTCGTCCCTCTGTTGTACACTACTGCGTCTGTACATTTCAAAAAATGAGTTCTGTACGATCCAAAACTCAACATTTCTCTGTTAGCTGTATTCAAATTGCTAAGTGGAACAGCGAACATACGTAATTATAAAGCAGACCAAGCATTTAGTGACATAACAGATGCTTTAGAAAACGATATTTAATTTTTGCATGTGGCATCCTGATGTGCATCATAACTGTATCAAATGTGTCATTTGCTCCGTCAACACACCGTTATTATTACACAAAAAGGGTTGGTTACTAATGAAGTTATGTTGACGAAGTTGAAAGTATTTTTGATTCAGACTGTGTTATTAATACAAAATTACAATTTAAGCCTATAGGTGTGGTGGGTTTAACTGTAGATCTTACCTTTTAATATTTCTGTCAGACATGGGACTTGTTAGATCTACCTAAACTACAACTATCAACGTCACGTTAATATGTGGTATCGCTTAGTAGTGGGTAACCGATGTTCCATTGTTCTAAAATTTTAAGGACCTTGATGTACGTATCTAATTTTAACATATACTACGCTAAGAGTACGCGTGGTATTGTGAGAAAAAAGATTTTAAGCAGATGCGAATAGCCACTGCGGCTGATGTACCTGTATTAATACTGCTGCAACAATAAACTTCGCTTCAGAGCCAAATAATAACACGTTCATAGATGAGGAAAAGAATATTTTTTCCCAAATTATCTAAAGTATTAACATGTAATTATTAATTCAATATTTAGTAGAAGGTCTGTACAACTAATTGAGCATAATTTTTGCATATTCTATCTTGCTCATTGTTACGAAAAAAAAATTGGTCATTAACATTAACGTATTTGGTAAGTGATTGAAATGATATTATATATTATGAATCAACTACTGCAAGAAGAGACTGTCCTTCATGCATATAAAAGCCGTACATTACACTGCTGTCCCCCTTTTATTTCATTTCACTAGCCTCGAAAATTCAACATGTTGATGCTGCAAAATAAGTATGTCTTTTAGGAACATTGTGAAATTGATTTCGAAACAGAAGGACATTGCCCATTACCTGCAAGTCACTTTAAGCATTTCATATATAGCCACACGCTTGCGTTTCATAATATAACTAAGTGACTTTACTCAGCTCCAACCCTCGCACTTAGCATGCACATATTGCGCACCGCTTCGTAAGAAGTCGGTAACAAAACTGTCATCCATAAATTTCGACTTTACCTCCTTAAACTCAGTTACGTCAATATCACACGAAGAGTCACAAGGGTGTAAGTAAACCTTAATGTAGTTCTTCTTGTGTAGGTGTGAAAAATATGAAATGACTACCGCCATAATCTTGTATACCATTCTGAACAGAAAATTGGAGATGGACCATGCTATTGGTGAGGGGTTATTGTCCGGCCTTTCACCGCGGTGATGTGGGTTCTGAATTAGTCCACTCCGTCTTGCATTTGTGGTTGAAGAAAAGGCACTGTGTCATGTTTTTCTCGGAGTCCTTCGGTTTTCTCGTAGCAGTATCATCCAACCACTATTCCACATTCCTTCACTCATCATCATTATTCGATGTAATCTTAAGAATCGGCAAGGTCGTTAAGTAACACAATTGCATGAAAATAAAATTACAATTTAGGACCGAACAGTGACTTTACAGTACAGCCTTAAGAGAAATGAATAAAATATTATTATAGATAAAGAGTGTGAGAAACACATTTAAATTTCGTGTACGTAAGTTATAGAAGGAGAATTGTAGCACGGGTTTGCAAACGAAGTATGTTTCGTTTCAAAGTAATTTCAGGGAAAGGTAATCACATTACATTTTGCCGTCGGTTATAAAGCGTTCTGCTAACTGGAGCGTGGCTCTAAAGGCGGAAAAAACAGCCGGCGCTGCTGTTGAATATTCTGCAAACTTTGAAGAGTGACAGTGACATTTATAACCTAGCGGTATATTTCATTCCGTGTCAAGTCAGTTTATGTATGGTCGAATAATCTAACATTCGGAAGTTTCGCGTATCAATTTCAGTAACTTCATGTTTCTAGATTGTGTTGAGGCATTTCGCACATATTTGAAATATTACATTGAAAGAGCCATAACACATCCCTACTCAGGTACAGATCAACTTCCTTTTTAAATCTTCCAGTCATTTTGTTTCTGTTCCCAGTTACAGCAAACCAATGAATTGTATTTTGAACGCCTCAGAAGTCATTGTGTTGCACGGACCTCTTCTTTCCGAATTAGGTTGCTAATGGAACTACAAGCTCTAACAGCACCAACAAATGCACTGTTCTATATACTGTGTATTTTAATATTAATTTGCTCCTACATGTTTTAACAACATTGGTGTAAGCTCCCTGTTGATGACTTTTTATGACGAAACATGTAGGAGCAATTTATCTTAGTAATTAATCGAATTGATGCACAAAATTTTTTTTTTACAGTAAATTTATTTCATGCCTTTACATGTTTCGAGCTCATCATCAGGAGGTCAAAATTGTATTATACAGCTTCATGGTATCATTAAACCTATAGTGTGCCGTCCGGTGCAAGGGACAGTGTGTACACAGGACGGTCACTTGCAGAGAATACTATACCAGATGCTGCATTAATACAATTTGACCTCATGATGATGAACACAGAGTTGCTCAAAACACGTAGAGGATTATAATAATAAACGTATTATATAACGTAATTGTGCATCAAGTTGGTCATTTACCCATTATCCTAATTATGTTTGAAATTTTCTTACATTATATTGCCATTGTATGTTGTTAACCACTTCAGGTTCGGGGTTTTCTGACAAGTACTTTTTATAACTGTGATTTTGTAAGTTCTATATGATATTTGTAGCATTACACATTTCCTCTTACACTTTTATTGCACCCTTGTAGAAGGTAGAAGAACTAAGAGGCGTGGCAATTAAATAAAGCGCCTGCAATAGTATCTCGTTCTGACCGCAGTCTTACAGTAAATATACATTAGTTACTGCGTGAAGCTTACTACACTCGCCCGTTCCCGCGTTCCGTTTCTTCGAAATCTTATAAAGAAATAAATTTTATCGACGGATTTTTTAACTTGCTGAGATCTTGCAGGATAAAAACGCGTAACATCAAGCAAATACAAGTTTCTTGTGAAACTGAAGAACATTGCCCTCGGTACCTGAAGCGTGCCAAGTGACCTGTATGAATTAGGGGGTTGCGATATTGTAAGCACTGTCACTAAGTGACTGCAACGGATACTTCGAAACCTCGAAGGCTCGTGCAAAGCGGTATGTAGTATCCGATAGAAATTACTTTGTAGGAGATAATATTAAGATACAATTTGTTAATAAACTGCAGCTTAGATCTATTTGTGTAACATTCTTAAGATAAACTGCTTATTCCTTGCGTAGTTGAAGGCTTCCGCCGCGAAGTAGGTGAGAACTGCGCTCTTTTGGGCTATTACGCAGCAGGTATTGTTAATTCCTTACCGACGTTTCGGAACAACTCATCGCTCCCATCTTCAAGCGTCAATAATTCGAGAAAATACTTGACCTTTGAAGATGGAACCGATACGTTGTCCGAAATGTCGGTAAGGAATTGCCGCTACTTTTTCTTTTACTGTCATCCTGTCAATAATTGTGACTTGTAGCCAGTTATGAACTCATGTTTTCTTATCATCTGTCTTTGTAAACGTCTCTGTTCACTACTGTTGCATGCTGTGAATTGCTCCATAATATGTTTCCCACAAACTTAACTGAGAATGTACATATATTTTCTTAATTCTCAGAACATTTTTACTTTCCAAATTTCATGAGGGGTAACAAATTTGGGTAGCCACTGTTTTCTGATAACACTTGCAATGTGCACTGTGATGTCCCAGGAAGGAATGCTGAAGGTTATCTTTTGTTTTCGAACCCGCATTTCCTTATGGCCCGTCCATCACGTCTTCGATTCTCCTTTTCCTTCCTCTTAATCCTAAAGTAAGCAACCCCCCTGGTTTGAACCAGATGCGGGAAACAATATGAAAAATTTATGCTACATATGTAGATCAGCCAGGCAAAGCTGCGGACAGACTTTGCCCAGTAATGGATGATAGGCTCTCACGGGAGTACTTCAAGTGAAAGGGATGTGTTTTCCAATGCACAAAAGTTTGTTTTATCTGAAGTAAGAGTTGTACAAGTTCTGCTTCTTAGAAGATGGTTTGAATAATATAGCTGTTCTACTTGACTTAACAGTGTGTATAGGACTTTACAGTCTGGTGGCATGTCACACTGTAATGAGTGCTACTTCGACAGCTAAACCTGTCATGACGACATGAAAGTGGAAACGACAGTGAAGTTTAGAGTTATTTACAAGTTGATGTTTTAAATTTTAAAAGTAACAACCTGTTGTAGTATAAATCTTATTGTAGCACCGTGCATTTTTTGTAGAATCACTTCAATTTATCAATTAATGAATGCACATATAAGTTCACATAAAACACTTTTAAAACATTCCAAAACACTCCGATATGTTTCGATCTTGTCAGATCATCATCAGGGAGCTTTGTTCCTTGCTAAGTTATGTTACAGTATTCACAATTCAATTCGTATTTGCAAACGAGGTGTTGTGGCAGCATATCATGTTGTGTAGGAATGTGCTGTGGAGCAGTGGCTCGGTGTGCTTCGTAAAAGTGTTTTATGTGAAATTCTATGTGCATTCGTTGGCTGATAAATTGAAGTGAACCTGTTGTAGTAGTTTAATGCTGAAGCAGGATAATTCTCAACAAGTTTTCGTATTAGTAAAATAAATAAAAATTATAAAATAGTTAAGAAGGATAGTAGATTTGTCGCTAATCTGTCACTGTAATTTAATAATATTTATTTATTCATTATTTATGTATTTATTTATGAAGCTTCCTCAGATATCTGAATAATACTGCAGCGAGTTGAGAGCTGACCGTTATGGATGGTTTTGGGAGTGGAAGATGGCGGCTATGACCGTTTTAAATTTATAATCCGAGACCTAGCCTGAAGAGACTGGCAGAAACAGCAACAAACTGTATCACAATTGCCTTCCAGTGCCAAAATCTAACGATATGTCTACAGAATGGGGGACTAAACTGTTAATCTGTGGACTGTGAATTTTATTTAACACAGTTGGTAGGCCTGTATTGAAAATTTAAGAACGCAAGATGTGAGAAAATGAGTGAGATGAAGTGTCTTGCATGTTAGAGGCAGTAAGTATGAATTAAGAAATGTTAATCCTGTGTAATGAGAAACCTCAAGGTCTGCGCATGTTATTGTCAATTCAGACATCGAAAACATACAAATAATACAATTTGTATTATTATTTTATTTATTGCAATATGTATTACATATGTGTAGCTGCATTTTTTAATAGCACTGAGCATGACGTAGTATAGGACTAGTTAAAAATGATGAAGAAATATAATCGCCGTCAAAAATGAAAATCCTTAACGTAGACACCTAGAGTTTATTTTGTTATGAAAAATAATTTAGCATGATCACATTCAGAGTCCCCAGTAAGTAAGCCGTGATGGTATCTTTGAAAATTGTATAAGACATTCCGACGTTTATTAAATAACTAAAAGTTAAAGCAGTCCCGTTACAGGCCTGGAGTCGCCCAGATGGTTCCAGGAAGTTAAGGTTCCCAGATTTCATGACAAAGGCACGGGACGGTGGTAGGGTTGTTGGCCTTACGCAACGGCCGCCTTTACCCCAGGAAATGCTCCTGGTACTCATTTCTGTTAGAGGTTGAGTCGACCCCAGGGCCATAGTGCGATCGAAGGGATTGTATGTCAATGAAAGATTCCAATGACACCGGCTGGGATCGAATCAGCGACCTTCCGATTTGTAGTGCAGCACCTTAACCACTGTGCTACCGCGGTCCCCTTATTAAGTAACTGCGTCAGTCAAATTTCAAGGATGTTTGTTTTGTAGGTCACACTGTTCTTAGCATAATTACGATGTAGCTTGGTAGTTTCCATGGATACATGAGAACTTGGTTTAGGAAGGAAATCATTTACTATGAATCATGGACGTTATGATGACAGGTGCAGTAGTTTAGGGAGTGAATAATTTCTAAACCTCTTTGCATGACGGGTCGGCTTGTAAGTAGGTCACTTAATTCGTCCGCAATATGGCGTTAAGTTGATAAGCGAACTGCGTAATTGGCATGTGGAATTTATGGCTTGCAAAAGTTATGAGACATACTTTTGCAAACCAATGCCACCAAATTCCCTGATGCCGATGAAGAACGCGTGTTGTGTGCGTATTCAGATAAAAATACTTAAATTATTACAGGTTTACCCCTCCATCTGTCCTCTGTGTATATTTTAAGTAAGCTATTTTACGTTAACTTACATGCCTTACTCCTGTTGAATCCTACATTTATATTACTTGAATATTTCGTTAATTTACGTGAAGACCTGTATAATTTATGAACATTTAATGCAGTTAATTTTGCAACCAATACCTTGCAGAACTAAATTACAAATTACAAATCAAATAAGCAAAATTTTAAGAGAAATTTATTTTAATATTTTGTATTATTAAAGTTACCCGACTTCTTTATCAGGGGATCAGCATTATCGCTTCCTGTCAAAGAGGTTCACGTTAAAATGTCGTTCCGGATACCTGCTATACATGCAGTAATTTCAGTAGCTTTTCTCATTCCCTTTATTAATATGCAGGCAGAGCAACTTAAATTTAGCCACGATCTTTTTTTTTCCATCTACAAATCGGAAGGTCTCTGGTTCCATCCCAGCTGGTGTTAGTGGATTTTTCATTGACATAAAATCCTTCCGATCGCATTATGGCCTTGGAATCGACTCAGCCTCTAACAAAAATGAGTACCAGGAGTATTTCCTGGGGGTAAAGGCGGCCGGTGCGTAAGGCTGACATCCTAACACCATCCTGTGCCATTGTTACGAAATCTGGGAACCTTAACTTCCTAAGAACCCTCTGGGCCTGTCCAGGCCTGTAACGGGACTGCTGCTTTTTTTCCATATTATTTCCAATTATGTATTTACGAATTACCATATCTTTCGACATTAATATTCTGAATTACACTTTAATCATAACGGTTGTGTTATCTGTGCAACGGTGAGAGAAAGAAATATTTTGACTTTTAATTATATCCGTCATGTGTATTTCCAGTTAATAAAGGTTTCAGGTTTCGGCAATATATAACCAAGCTCAGACCCTCAGTTCTCAATACACGGTCGTGGTTTACAGAATGCATAGGCAAGGAGCTGTATACAGCCGTTCGTTAAATATTTCCTGGGCTGGATCTATAATGCTTTAACAAGTACGTTAGAGGTAGCTCGAAATTCATTGTAATGTTGCAGCAAAAGCAGCAGAATGATAATTGTTTTGAAGCATACGTCAGCTGACTCTCGAGTGTCTTTCATTATTAACAAAGGCTTCATAATTTCTTTGCAGAAAACGTATACCACCGGCTTTTGTAGAAGATTATGTAATCAGTTCCTGTAGCAGACATACTGTAATTTCGAGCAGTTATTTCGTATCACGTAAACGGTACTGGTTACGACAAAGGCACTTTATTTGCGAGTCTTTTTATTTCTTTAACATTTTAATTGCTCAGACATTTCACGGAGGGCGTTTAATAATCTTTGTAATTAACCAACTTAATGCACAAAATCTTGTTTTATCATAAGTTTATCATATGCCTCTACATGCTTCGAGCACTATGTGCTCATCATCAGGAGGTCAAAGTGTATTATACAGCATCTGGTATCAAAAACACTTGTAGGTGGCCGTCCGGTGCTCCGGTTGAGAGAGGACTGGTGTGACGATACCAGATGCTGTGTAATACAATTTGACATCCTGATGATGAGCACAACAGTGCTCGAAACTTGTAGATGAATATAATAAACTTATTATAAAACAAGAATTTGTGTATTAAGTTGGTTAATTACTAAGATTATTAAACACCCTCCGTGAAATGTCTGAGCAATTAAAAGCCTTTTTTTATGTTTTGCTGACCTTGCATCTCAGTATATTTATCTCAGTAATTAACCAACTTAATGCACAAAATCTTGTTTTATAATAAGTTTATTATGTGCCTCTACATGTAATAAACTTATTATGAAACAAGATTTTGTGCATTAAGTTGGTTAATTACTAAGATTATACTGAGGTTCACGGTCAGCAAAACATAAAAAGAGGCTTTTTATAAGTAAGGTTTTCTGGGTTATAAAAGTTAAGTGCGATGTAGGTACAACGTCATACGTTGCTCACTTGTGCCAATGCATTATCATTTTATTTTTCAACATAATTCCGGAGCACATTGATGCGTATTTTTCCAAGTTTTCTTCAGTTTAAAACTTCCGTCACAGTACGAATGGGGAGATTGCATTCTCAGCCTTTAACGAACAGAAATTTCCACTTCTTCTTCTTTATTGTGGACTAGCCATCGTCGTAAGTATAGCTTCACGAGGTGTGATCCTTCAGCATAACAATAAAACACGACAGCACATACGTAGGACATAAAGAGTCGTTGCAGGCGTTTTAGTGCGGGTTTGTAGACCGTCCATCCTGTTTGGGCCGAGAAAGCAGCACTTGAAACGTCACCGATTCTGCAGTAATGAGGAAGGAGAAATAACTCTCCGTGAATGGTTGCGAATACAAGAACTCCTTTGTACTGCGTCGGAATTTTTAAACTCCTTTCAGGTTGAGGCAAATACATCAGTGTGCTCCATGATTATGTTGACAAATAATGTCGTCACTTCAGTGGCGTAAATGGGCTGCTCTAACTTTGTAGTAACTTTTAATTTAACTTTTATTACTTGTGGAATCTTACTTATTGAACGTCTGTCATAGGATAAGTTCTTAGATTATTAGGCCAAAGACGTTCAGGGGAATGAAAAATCAGTGGTTGAGTAGGTGTTGTCTAAATTATTGTCGACATTATCATCACATTTTATTAGGACGACCAAATCAGAAGCGGTTAGGTAGGATAGGCTAGTCACTTGGAAAACGTGGGGGAGAAGAAAACCACATAAAAAATTTTGTTTGGAAAGCAGAAAGATTTAAGCGTCTCATTGGAATTATGCGTGGATGTTATGATAATATTAAAATACATTTTAAAGCGAAAGGGTGGGACGACGTGGAATCGATACTTCGATGTGGAAAAACGTCGGACTGTTGTGAACAAGTTAATGGACCTTCGGTTTATACAAAATCCGAATAATTTTTTGACTCGTGTAGAACCCGTGAGTTAGCCAGAGAAATTTCTGCTGCATTAAGTTAGTCATTTATTGGGCCATGATCATTCTTGGGAAGCTAATATTTGTCCAGCTGATTGAAGAATTACACGCTATTAATTGAATTCGGCAAAATGATCTAATCGGTAAGCGCTTGGATGTTTATTTCTTTAGACCACAGACTTCTACACAAGATTTTGTGTTTATATCCTCTAAGAAGAGAGATACTGCGTTTGGTGACTGTTGCGGGCACAGCTGTGAAATTAATGAAATAACGGCATCATCAAAACACAAGGAAATAACTATGTACCATCAGAGAAAATTTCCTTTCGAAAGGCGTTCTTCGCAAAGTTGCAGTTATTGGTTGCTTCATTTATTACATATATTCGAAGAATAACATGTAACTATGAAGTAGGTTTCGTTGTATTTCGTTGCATAATCAACGCATTACAAATATTTAAAAAAATCATTGTTTTTAGACAAGTATTTTTTATATTGTGAACAATTTTATTAAATTTGCTAAGTTCATTTCAGTTTCCTGAAAATCATATGTTTTAATGGAACAGTCTAACTGAATTAAATTCAAAGTTTTCTATCCCGAAGTGTTAAAACATATAAATAAAATACTACACGTCATTCGTTTACGCAACATTTTATTTACATAAAATGGTATATATATCAGGGCGACATGTTTCGACCTATTAGGTCATCCTCAGGTTCACCAAGAACGCAGATCTAAAGAACGCTTAGATCTGTGTTCTTGGAGAATCTGAGGATGACTTCTAGGTCGAAACATGTCGCCCTGACTTATATACCATTTTATATAAATAAAATTTTGTGTTAACGACTGACGTGTGGTATTTTATTTATACGAATTAAATTCACCTACTGCATATTTTGGGTGAAACTGATTTTCTCACTGCAGGAACTGGCAACATTATACTCTCAGTAAAAGCAAGCCGACTAATTTGGTACTTGAATACGAAAATTTAATAGAGAACTATTCTATAAGAAAAAAGTAAACACCAGTATCCACACAAACCAGTGGTAACCACATAAAACCAATTCTAACCTCACATAAATTGACTGGTTCTAAAATTGTATCACAAGTTATTTTCATGTAAATTATTTTTAAGTGAATTTCGGATGGTGATAACACTTAACATCCACAGAATTCAGTCGTAATTTCCATTAAAAATGCTCCACGTTGCCATTTACGGCTGTGTACTTACTGAATAAATGTGTGCCCTAATATACTTACTTACTTACTCCATGGTGCAGAGTCCTTCTTGAGAAGCTAACTTGTTTGCAGCTAGTCAAGAAATTCCCCGCATTTCACGGAACCCGAAGGTTCATTACCACACTCACAAGCGTCCGCCACCTGTCTCTATCCTGGGCCAGCCCAATCCAGTCCATATACCCACATC
>Ga0131853_10020326_pt1 | contig 12061 bp, 5 predicted proteins | sample TergutLab28metaG_FD_92764 | JGI IMG/M metagenome (GOLD analysis project Ga0131853, IMG submission 92764) | Labiotermes labralis P1 segment gut microbial communities from Petit-Saut dam, French Guiana - Lab288 P1 (version 2) (version 2) | ecosystem: Host-associated > Arthropoda: Insects >...
CTCTACATGTTTCGAGTTTTCGGAAAGCTCATCATCAGGAGTTCATTTTTCCCTGTACAGTCAGCCTCTGGTATAGTGTGTAATCTTCTGCTGTAACCCTCCCGTTCTCCTACGTGTTCTGTTCCCGATTACACACTATGCCAGAGGCTGACTGTACAGGGAAAAATGAACTCCTGATGATGAGCTTTCCGAAAACTCGAAACATGTAGAGAGTGAATGACGACTACCCCTGAAATAAAGGATAGTCCACATGTGTCATCGTGTTGGTTATTATTTTGAAACAGCTATCCCACAGTTCAAAAGAGCTGGCAACAGTCATTTCCTTGCATCATTTATGAGGCTAAAGTGTCTCTTACTGTTTAAATTACGACGACTGGTTACAGATTATTCTCAGATTAATATAACACTCATTAGTTAGAGTATTAATCAAATGTTCTTTAAACCTTTGAAAACTGAAGTGAATGTGTACCTGTATTAAGTTTCGTTTCGTTTCGTTTCTCGCAGAAAAAGACTCTTCTTCCAGTACGTAGACTCATCAGTGAATGCTGTATAGGAAATCAATGGTTGCTTGTTGTATAATAAGGAACACACGAACAGGGGATGTGGACAAAATGCAAATTATTTTGTGTTAATCATGATGATAAATGTAATAACGGCAGGGCTTTCCAAAGTGGAACATCTATAATACAAAGAATGGATTAATTAAAATAAAGTGAAATGCCAACTTGATTAAACTAGGTAATTTTATTAATGTATTCTTAGCTCGACATGTTTCGGGTACATACGCCCATCATCAGGAGCATTAGATGTTAAGTTGCAGCATATGGTTTTCTCACCATATAGTTTAAAAACACAACGGGGATGGCACACCTCAGAACTCGATCCTAACTTCACATGAAATGCCATATCGATGGCCCATTTTCAAATGATACATTCATTTAACATTGAATCCCTAGGGATTTGAAACTCTTTAACTTTATGCTCTATTAAGCGTGCAATACGAGTAGTTCAGATCTTCTGGAATTCTGTACGTAAGACTGTACTGTTGGGGCTCAAGTTTTCTTCCTATACATGTCAAATACCAATGACAAGAACGGCACTGAAAGTGAATGCAATAAAATGCAGTTTATTAAGAGTGAGAAAGTGTGAAATTCATCAACAAACACATTTGTTATATTAAATTTATCGTGGCCATTCCGGGGAACACTGTTTAGATTCGTGTTGAATAGAACCTTGATTTCTAACCAAAAAGTGACGTCGATGGACTCGGGTTATGAGAGGGTTACGGACTGATAGCTAAACGCCCAAACAACGACTGCCGTTTCGAGCACTTGAAAGACGTGTTAACGCTGTCGGCATATTCTTATTACATTTTTCAATTCTTGTTTGCGTGCTAAAGTGTCTTCGTTCCTGGAGAATGAATTTCGTAGAATGAATTGGTAACATCTGCAGGAAGAGAGCTTCTTGGAATATTTAGTAGCACACAGGAAGTTATTAAATAATGAATTTTTCATAAATCTGATGAGAGGGGATAGTCGGGACTAATCTGAATCAGTTTAAAGACCATTTTTTTAAAGAGATAATGCACTTTATCTTTCAACAAGAATCGGGAAGTCCCTCGACTCGCTGAATAACCGGTTGCATCCCGAGAGGGATTCTTGTCCATGGAAAAGGTAAAGCTATCCCATTACAGGCCTGAACATGCCCAGAGGGTTCCAGGAGGTTGAGGATCCGAGAGTTCAAGACAGTCAGCACATGAAGGTGGTAAGGTTTTCAGCCCTACGCACCGACCGCCTTTACCCCAAGGAAATATTCATGGTACTCATTTCTGTTAGAGGCTGAGTCAACCTCAGGGCCATAGTGCGGCCGGAAGGATAATGCCAATGAAAAATTCCAAAGACACCATCGGGAATCGAACCCGCGACCTTCGGGCTTGTAGCGCAATGCCTCAACCAACTGAGCCACCACGTACCCTATTCTTGTCTATGGCGTTAATAATTATATTAATGACGTAACAATTGTTCTACGTAATCACTTACTTTATTAGAGGTGATGAAGGTTTTGGAACATCGTGTTCACGTACATTATTAAGGTACGTGCCTAATTTGACATATACCTACTCCTCCCCCTGCACTTACTCTTCTCAGCCCATGTCTCAGAGCATTTGTGCCACATTTATTTCAATCGCATTAAGTTTTGGTGGAACTGGATGGTACTCTTTGTAGGAAAGTTGTTTTCTCTGATTCACAAGTTTCAGGCCAGGAACCATCCTTGAAAGGCAGCAGTGGTCCTCTTCGTGACACAAGTACCTTCAATACTATCAACGAGCCCCTCTTCTTCCCGTCACTGTATCGTTTCCTGAAGCAAAGGATCGTAATTTCGTCTATCGAGTGTATAAAATACAGTCTCCATTTTAGGAGCGACAGTTCTCAATAGAGTGTCGGATTTTTTCTATCTCGATGTCTCCAGAATCAAATTATTTTATTCTTCACCACATCTGTTTGGTGAGTGCAGTGATGTTCAGCAGCCTTTTGTGACGGGCCCTCAGTCAGGCCAAACTGTTTCGCGGTCAGTAGCCGTTATACATTGCCCGCAGTAAATATTTTTTTCTTAGAACGGGCAAAGTATTATTGTAAGGGGTGTTGAAGAGTTAAAGATTGCGTTAGTGCAATGTACAAGACATGTGGGTGGCGGAACAGTTACTTAAAATCAATCTGATTCAGTATAGCCTATATGCTGACGTGTGACTGTTTATTTCCTATTACACTTTGTAGGTTAGCAAATTAAAAAAAAAGTATTAAGCATTTCTTTTTTTTATAAGATTACTGTCTGATGCGAAATATAGTATTGCTGATGATGATGATATAATAATAATAATAATAATAATAATAACCTGCATGCAGTGAGTTTCTCCTTCCTTACATTGCTGATAATCCTTACATCAGAGAGCAAACGTTTTCGTTATTTGCCCAATGTTTTCCTGAATAAGCCGTACTGAAATAATTAATCCATTTGAGGGTTGTTTGACCGTGCATCTTCCTCATGAAATAAAGTGAAATGCCAACTTGATGCAACTAGGTAATTTTATTGATATATTCTTAGCCTCTGCACCATCGGCACCGTACACACGACCTACGCAGCGGCTCTCAAGGAGGAAACTGTGATTGCAGGAGCATTAAGATACCACACCTGCAATCACATTTATCTCCTAACCCTACACCTACCCAACCGGAAAGATCCACACCCAGCTACCTACAAATTCATTGACCCAATAGATATCCCACCAAATTTAGCTTAACAACAGCACGTAAATTGATGAGATTTCAACATCACAACGCGGTTTAGGCATATTATATAAAACTCTTTTAGCAAGAAAGTTGTCGAAACCTGAAGATAGCCACTATAGGCCGAAACATGTAGGTTTTCTATTGCTAATAAACACCATCATTTAGCCATATATTTATAGTTGTGTTTTTAACTGAATTTACCTCACCATACAGTTAAGATCGAATGGTCTGGCTCACCGTCAAGTCCAATTTCAATTCCAAAGGCAGGCTCATTCTGTTCGCAACTTGAAAGAAGTACCAGTTATCCTGAGTTCTTAATCTTGCCAGCCGTGTGGCTATTTTATGAACTTTATGAACCACTAGAAATGAGGAACCTTACTCGTACTTTCAGCCCACACACTGAATTGTGTGTTTAGTAGGGGTCTAAGAACAACAAGCGATTTTCTCCAAATACATCATTAAGTGTGAAGTTCTTGTAACTGTTTACTGCGTGGTACGACTTGGATCTTCAACTACAATTCACTTTAATTTTCATCTTTAATGTGATCAATTAATTTCCCTCGGTTCTCTCTCTTGAATTCCTGAACACGCAACAAAAAAAGACCAAAATGCTTTGTAGCCTTTTCTTGACTCACTGGTTCGTACGTTATTTACAAAAAGCTGTATATACTATATTTGAATTCATAGTTTATAATCCTATCATTTCCAACTCCTTTAAATATAGCTATCGGCCGAAACGTCGTCAAATTACCTGCCAAGCAAACAAATAAGGCAGGTAGTTAGAAGGAAATTTTTCTACGGACGAAACAGTAGCCGCCTCTAAAGGAAGTTCAGTCAAATATCACCATTTCTTGCCTTATTACATACGGAATTTATATGGGATGGAGAAAAAGAAAAATGACACCATTCGATTTTAACAGATTTATACATGTTATTTTAACATGTATTTGAAATTAAACACAATAATTCTCTGATAATTTTACCAGCGATAATTTTCGGTTAATTTAACGTGTCTCATTTGAAGACGAGAATAATGAAAAGTCAAGTCGTGTTTCGAATACAAATGTACAAATGTAATACTTTCATTTCTTTTTGAGCATTTTACCATAGGTGATACGTAAAAAAGCTTATGTACAGAAGAAGGTATTCATAAAGCCAGGATGATGAGATCCATTTTTTACTCACTTTTTAAAGAATAACTTTGTGCGTGGAAAGCGTGCATGACTTCACTTAATACAAATTATACCTCGGAGGGTAAAAAGAACGTAGCAAATTTAACCGAGATTTTTACAAATATACGTAAAAAGAGATGGCATGGAAGAAAGATGAGAGTAAAAGAATAGAGGCGGGATAAAAATAAATTACACTGATAAAAGAGGACAAGGCAAAGTGTGAAAGGGTGTGGGAAGGGAGGTACAATATCCTGGTCTGTCTCACAGACATGAAAGGAGGACGTGTGGAGTGAAGACGAAAGGAGATAAGGTAAAACGAGGAAATTGTCGGTGGTAACGATCAGACCTCTCCCTGCAGTAGATCGGTCACAGAAGGCTAGATAAACTGCAGAATTGCAAGTCAATGGTCCATTCCTTGAAGAGGGTCAACATGATGTAAAATCCACTATAGGAAAATGTCATCAAATATTCTGTATTTCAGTGCTAATAAAAATCCAACCAGATGCAACAGTATTCAATAATTATTTACTACAAAGTCACTCTACATGTTTCGGGTTTCACAGCAACCATCATCAGGAGTGCTAAATACTGTAACCGCAGACTTCGGTACAGGTCATACTGTAAAATACAAAGATTAACTGGAATGAACTAACAGTTTGTGTTGGCCCACACACTGTTAGTTCATTCCAGTTAATCCTTGCATTTTACAGTGTGACCTGTACCGGAGGATGCGGTTACAGTTTTTAGTACTCCTGATGATGGGTGCTGTGACACCCGAAACATGTAGAATGACTTTGCAGTAAATAAATAACTGCATACTGTTGCATGTGGTTGGACTTTTATTAACATTGAATTACGATGCACGGAACCATGAGTTTAAAATTTATTCTGCATTTCTCGAAAAACAAAATAAAATACAAAATTTTATGATTAAATAGTGAAATGTCTACCCTTAAAACTTTGGATCTTCTATATTTTTTGGATTAGAGTTTGAATATTTCGCCAATTTCGAGTTACAAACCTGCAGAAATGCGATGAGTCACATTGTCCTAGTATTTGTCAGACCATTCCCTTCCCACAAAACGTCATGCATTCACATTTATCGTACACGCCAACACGACAATTCCATATCATGTTTATTGTGCCCTAATGAGTTCATGTGCACGTAAGGACAGACAGACAACATTTTTTGAACAAGCTTGTTGTTCAGACTTGCAGTTTGACATTCACAGTAACAACACAGTGATGCAATGCGGAGTGCCATGCGCACAAAAGAGCTTGAGGATATCCTTTGATACGCTGGGAGAAACATATGGTGAAAGCAATTGCAGCTTGCAGGAAGTACGACACTTTGCAATTAAATAACCGGACTGATATAGGGATTACACTCGAGTCAGGGAAAGAATGAACACCAATAGAGGGAGTTAAAGTTAGTTTTCTCCTTTCCAGCATATCTAAATTGCAGATCTCCCAATTCATGCTTCTCTATGCCTGTACAAAACAACAAAGTACAATTTATCTCAGTATTTAACCAACGTGATGCACAAAATTAGTTTCACAGTAAGTTTTATTTCATGCCTCTACATGTTTTGAGCACATGTGCTCGAAACGTGTAGTGGCATGAAATAAAACGTATTGTGCTCGAAACATGTAGAGGCATGAAATAAAACTTATTGTGAAACAAATTTTGTGCATCAAGTTGGTTAATTACTGAGATAAATATACTGAGATGCACGGTCAGCAAAACGTCAAAACAAAGTACAAGTCGAATCTGCAGTTATATATATATATATATATATATATATAGAAAGAGAGAGAGAGAGTGAGAGAGAGAGCCTATAGACGGTATAGATTGATGGGAGTAGGGGCGAAAACGATTAGCGGACAGATTGGAGAATTTTTACGCTCATTCTGTCGTTGCCCCCAGCAGAGTACTGAAACACGTCACTACACATCAGGCACAAAATCGAAAACATTATAATGTCACGCAGGCCGCTCAGTCTGTAGGCAGCGGGCAACTGCCCACGATATAGCGTGTGTCGCCTCTCCGGCATTTCAAGTGAGAAAACATCCTTTAACCCTTTAGCTGGCAAAGCCGAGTTAGAACGTTGAAACATCTGAAAACTTGGGAGTTGTTTATTTATGGAGACGTGCGCTACATTCTTAATGCGTTTTGTAAAAAGTGCGAAAAATACACACTATAGATTAGGTTGTTGATATGCATTTTTACGAAAATTTTTGTCCTATTAATTTCGGTATATTTTACTGCATATGATATGAAAATACACAGGCAAAACTACATGTAAGTATACTTATTCATTCTACATTTTTTGTACAGATCAGGTTGCCCGCATGCAGTAGAAATTTTGTCGAAGTGTCCCGAACCAATTGCAGGTCTGATGTAAGTACAATTTACACCAGGTCATTAGTCAGATCTGTTTATAAAGGGGAACGGATGATGATGATGCTGATGGTAGTAACGTGCAGGGGAAAGAATTTATATTAACGACTGGATAATTTATGAACACTTTGTATCACATCAATTAAAACAATCACAGATTTCAATGGAAGCATCACGATGTGCTTGTACCGTAATGTAATATTAAATAGTATACGTCAGCACAATCACTTTAATACTCAAGGCTACATGTTTCGACTATAGATTAGTCATCCTCAGGCCTATTTTGTCAATTGTGTCACAAGATGCTATGCACACTTTGGGATCCTATCGTGTTTACATCCATGGAATACATAAAATTAAATCATTTGTCTCTAAGGGCGTGACGTGCAAATTGTGTTTACAAGAGTGGGATATATAAAATTGGATCATTTGTCTCGTAAAATGTATTATACAAATTTGGATCCCAAAGTGTGCATAGCATCTTGTGACACAATTGACAAAATAGGCCTGAGGATGACTAATCTATAGTCGAAACATGTAGCCTTATAATTACCTTGAGTAATAAAGTGATTGTGTAGATGTACACTATTTAATATCATATTAAATCACAGATTTGTATAAATGACACGTTCGGCAGTTCATGTTACATTCGACACCTCCTTGTAACCAAGTACGACTGTAGCCAGAGACAACCGCACATGATTTCTCCGTTTGAATTCACAGAGCAGAAGACGGGCGAGCCCTGCCCTCAACCTATTTATTTCAAGAACAACGACGAAAACTTATATTTTTTTCTGCGGAATCCAGAGTGAAAGTTCTACTTTATCCACCGAAACTAGCAGCAAACAGATCTGTGAACTTGACGCTAAATTATGTGTATGTATTAAACCACATTTCCCTCGTAACACAGCTACTGTACATTATGCGGTCTACAGATTCTGCTGTTCACACGACCTCTTTACAAAGTTATACAGGCTGCATATCGTGCCAAAGTATTCAGGGCATTAATGCACATTTGTTCAATCGCGGCTTATATAAGCAAAAATGTAGGCCATACAGATGTAGAACTGAAGAGAACTACGAATATGCGTATACATAATGACAACGAAAATATATTGATCTGTGTTCTGTGGTTGTTGGTTTGCTTGCCCAACAAACCAACTTTATATTGAGACTGACTTATAGACCAAATGGACGAAGACGACTTTGAAGACCTTTGAAGAGTATTAGACGAGGCCGAAACAGGCCTATCAAGGCTTAAATCGTGACGGATGATAATGATGATGGTGATGAAAATCTAACTTCTTTCACTGAATTATTGGTTGTTAGTTCTTTCAACCGGCTCAGACTGAAATATCTCCTTGTAATTTGAACATAACCTGGATAACACAATAATTCAGTATAATTACATCATTAATTGTAGAAGTGCATTTTACGTTTATTATGACTCTCGACTTCTATTAGAATTGTTATAAACATTAACAATAAGAAAACAGCAAGTGATAATAAAAAGGTAATTTATACTGGGGAATTTTGTTATATTTCTAATTTCGCACAATTTCATGATTTCATACTACGTACAAGAAAGAAATATAAAAAAATTGTAATATTAGATAGGTAACGTTGTTAAAGGTCGTGAATATGTTTCCTTGTTTCCCTAGCAGGCCTAAGAAAAGCCACGAATTTTCATACAGAGTAACCGGATTCTGGGAAAAGAACCCCTTATAACTCCAATACGAAGCGTCACCACTATCCAAAACATCGTACAGTAATCGTTAATAAAACCAACCGCATGCAACATTTATACAGTGAAATGAATACTTCATATTGATACAGCGCCTTTCTTTAAGCTTTAAATAAAAAGAAACATAAACGTACTTTATATAGCCAGGGTGGGAATGTCGAGAAGCAGAAAAGAAATCGAAACCCGCAATATAAGCAGAACAGTGCGAACAAGCGGATAAAATATTGCGAGAAAACGGACACTCGCTGGCGCTGTCTTACTGTACTGGAACTAGCTTATAAAACTAACACCATAAATCAGGGCCCTTGTTGAAAAGTTACATTTGTTCGGATGGTCACCAAGTTTTCATTTTTTACAACACCAAGATTCATTATTGGACTTATAGAACCAGTCAATGGACGCCGTTCTATATCAGTTGAATCCAGTGCAATATCTGCGTCATATTTCTGAAGACCCACTTTAGCGCTGGCCTGCAATCTAAGCCTCTCCAATCAAGTTGAAAAAACTAGGGAAGAAATGGTTTTTACAATAACACTTGAATTTTATCTACAAATATTGGTCACCGATAGTGTAAGCATTTTATCCGGTTTTTTTTTAAGGAGACTAGCATTAAACGGTAAGAGACACCTTCAGAAATGATCGACTGTTTAAGGAAGACAGTGTCCGGAAAGAAAAAGAAGTTCTCCATCTTAAAGCAGGGCGACGTTAGATTAGAAAAGATTTCTTTCAAGGCATACCATCTTCCATAGAAAGAACAAGAAGCAGCTGAAAATTCACAGGTCTACAGATGTTCGTCTCGCATCGCGTCATGATCGAGAGTAACAATAAAGTGACGAGAATCACCTCTAGAAAACCCATGACGAGACGAATACAAGTGGGATGTTGGGACCAATCAATAGCGAAAACGTAGCGAGGTTGGGCGTCTGAAATTACAAGGACTTTTGTTATAAATTTCTCAAAATAGAAAAACCGTTTCAAAAAGAGAAATAACTTGTCAACATATCTAGTTCTAGTATTGTCGTCAACACAATTAGGATTACTATTAGAACTACTCGTGTTGACGGCAGTTTATTTTCTACTTATTTTATAAAAATCTTGTCATTTTATATATAATCCTTATTAATATGTAATATATATTATATGTTATACTATATTGTTATATGTTACATTATGGGATTACAAAAACTGTTTCAATATGAAGTCACACTTCTTGCTCATTTACAAGGTTTGCATAACTTTTTCTTTATGAACGTACTAACAAATTTATAGTTGGCACGCAGGTTTAATATTTCATTAAACATGTTGATAATTCGATCCTGTAACGGACCTTCCTATTGCATAACGAGGAGCTAAATGATTTGTACTTCGCACCCAATACTGTGCGGGTGATAAAATCGAAAAGAATGGGATGGGCTGGGAATGTGGCGAGTATGGGTGAGGAGAGGGGGTCATAGGGTCTTGCTGGGGAAACTGGAGGGAAGGAGACCACTGGGGAGACCTCGGCGTCGATGGGTGGATAATATTAGGATGGATCTCCAGGAGGTGGGATGTGGGTATATGGACTGGATTGGGCTGGTCAAGGATAGAGAAAGGTGGCAGACGCTTGTGAGAGCGGTAATGAACATTCGGGTTCCGTGAAATGCGGGGAATTTCTTGACTAGCTGCAAACCAGTTAGCTTTTCAAGAAAGACTGCACCATGCAGTAAGTAAACAAGTAAGTAGGTAAGTAAGTTAGTAAATAAGTAAGTAAGTAACGGGCCTTCTTGTACTGGCAGTAAAATGGCGCAATTGGAAAGTGCCAAAGGAAGTATTGTGGATATTAAGATTTGCTGCAAATGAAGAGACAATGAAAGATGCGTTTAAGAATGGAAGACGCTAAGCATACTGCAAAGAATTAAGCTTCTCAGAGACAAGGAATGAAGGTCATTAAGTTTCATTTATGATGTAAATGTGAATGGGCAATTCGTACATAGAGATATAAAAAATTGTACAAGCAGAACATAGATAAGAAACAAAGAACAAGTATTTAGAAAGAACAAGCGTACATAAAATGAATAAACAGGGTGAGGAAAACGCAAACAACGAATAATATCCGAATTGATGAAAGTGGAATATGGTAAAAATTAGCAGTTGGCCTAGTTGATAAAAAAGCGCAAAAAAAAGTGTATATGCCAGATGTTAGTTAAATGGTGGTCAGTTGCACAAAACTATGCAAATGAACTCAACAGAAACTGAGTTACGAAATTTGAAGAGAAGTTCATAAACATGTGTGTGCTTCCGATACCGATGAGATTATCAATTACACGAGCTCAATAATGTGTATTTTAGTCAGTCCTATGCCATTAACAGCTGGCGGTTAGCATGGCTGTAGTGCAATAATGTGATGGAACTCTCATACACTGGTGGTACTGTACAAAAGGTCATAATGGGCCGGTACCGGAGCAAAACAATAACTTGCTTGTAAGTTTCTGTGTATCACACTTCAGTCCCTTCTATAAAGATGAAACATAAATTCTTCAATAGAACTACATATTTACCGTCGATAAATGCAATAATACACATTTGTTTCCACTCGCCTTATATCTGGATTTCACACAGCGAAATTTTTGAAATGGAGACCCTTTTAGTTACCACTTTCGGTGCTCAGATTTGTGTAAATTAACGGCCGGCGGAGTAGCAGACCGTCAGCCCACTCTTTAGACCCCTGTATTTACGCGACATTTAGTAGTGTATAATCACACCCAAAACATCAATGAAACATAATTTCAACACTGAGAAAATATTGACAAATTTCCCCTGCTAGCAGAATTATATTTTAAAACTAGTTACAATATTAGCATAGTTCTTCTCTAGTCTAAACTAATGTTAATTCAGTTCAGTTCAATCCAGTTCAATTCGATTGAATAAGCATTTATTATCGCGCCGGCATAACAGCACAAATAACAATCACGAGACCAGCACTAATAATAATAATAATAATAAAGAATTACAACAGAATAGCTGCAACACTGTATTCTGTAGGGACATAGTTTGTCTCAGGAATATAAGTATAAATAGCCTTAATAAAGGAGGAGGAGAAGAAGAAGAAGATGATAATAATGATAAATACCATTTAATAACTAATAATAATAAACAATAATAAATATGAGACCAATAGTAACAGAGGAAATTGGAAGCGACTCAGAATCAATCATAAAATACCTGAGCCACGTACCGGAAAAGCAAGACTTCAAGGAACTACAGAAAACAGTCACATTGGTCACCACACATATTTTTCGAAAAACAGTCAGGTAAAGCTACAACATTTTCAACACGGTCAATAACACTACAAGCACTACAAACTGTAACTACAGAATAGCTGCAACAATATATGCCCTAGAAATATGGTTTGTTTCATAAATATAACTGAAAATACCCTGCACAAAAGTGATAACAAATAATAATAATAATAATAATA
>Ga0131853_10020327_pt1 | contig 12061 bp, 8 predicted proteins | sample TergutLab28metaG_FD_92764 | JGI IMG/M metagenome (GOLD analysis project Ga0131853, IMG submission 92764) | Labiotermes labralis P1 segment gut microbial communities from Petit-Saut dam, French Guiana - Lab288 P1 (version 2) (version 2) | ecosystem: Host-associated > Arthropoda: Insects >...
AGAAGGACGCAAATCAAAGGGCAACCCTCCAATATTGCATGATTGATGAATGAATACCGTAACAGCCTCTGTTAGCGATAAGCCGTATTGTGCATAAACGGTTTCTGCCGTTTTTTTTACTTCCGGGTTAAGGCGGATATTTAAGCTCGCTGTTTTTGTCAACTCAAGCCCTCCTTTTGTTTATATTTTAACGCATATCGTTTACATGCGCAACCAAAATAACTATTGTTTTAATTTTTTATACCTTTACATGGCTACTTAATTTTAACAGTGTAAAGGTTTGCACCTGTGTTCAGGTATAGCAGAGGGGGGGTGCATAGCAGCATTCTTTGGGCTTTAACGGTTGTATCAAGGGCGATGACGATACCCCCGTATTGACGTTGGCTTTGATACAATTTCATTCATACTTATTGCAAATTTTCACATGCAACAAAAAAACCGTATTTATTATCGCCGTAAAGCAGTTCACCTTGATATTTCCATGGAGCGGCTTTATACTCACTGCTTTGCTCAATAGATTTACTTACCATATGTTCATGGTCACCTTCGTCCCAATTATCGAAAACACCCACACCCATATGCCCTGCAGGTATATCGAAATAATCCATACCACGAGGGACAGGCGTGTCGGCTTTCATAAATTTACCGTAAGTAAAACCAAGCAGTTGTGATTTTTCGCAATACTTGTCCCAAGTTAAAAGTGCAGCCTGAGTGGAGATGTCTGTCGCATATTCGCTCATTTCGTCAAGTTTCGTCCACATCCAATTAGCGTTTTCGTATAGAAAATCATGAAACCATGCATCTCCACAGGGTTCTCCTGCACGGAAATACACACTTTTTCCTATAAATTTATACGATTCATGCTTCATAATTTCAAAAGACTCCATTTTGCATCTATGATTACCGGCAATTGGTTCAACAGCAATGCTAACGAGTTTATCGTCTATTTTGTCGCTTGTGTCAAACAACTGCGCCAGTTTATCTTCGCTATTCACAACGAGGGATGTTTCAAGCTCCATTGCCTTATTAAACAGATGCTTTACTTCTTCGTTATTTCCAAAATCTATCTTCCGAAGCTGTTTTAGAAATTCCAGCACGAGTTCTTTCAATTCGTATAATTCCGCGACTTCACTATCAATATCTACTGCTCGTTTATCCAAAATTGAAAGCAGGGTGCTTGAATCGTTTGAAGCAAAAATTTTTCTAATATCCCCTATGGAAATATTCATTTTCCGAAAAACAATTATTTGTCGCAAGCGTGCTAAAGCTGCTTCGTCGTACAGGCGATAACCTGAATTATTATCACGACTACTCGACAAAAGTCCCATTTTTTCGTAATAACGAAGTGTGCTTGTTGCAATCTCGTAGCGAATAGAAACATCTTTGATTTTTTCTAAATTGTTCATGGTTTCTCCTCTTTTACAGTAAGTTTTATCGGCTACCTTTCCGATATTGAGTATACTGTAAACTATGAACCAAGTTTAGAGTCAATATGAAAAGTGTAAATTTCTTCGCAGCTCTTCGTTACAACTTATAGCATATGTGCAATAAGTCCAATAATAAATGGGTGCCGGAATCATGCGGTTGTATCAACCCCACCATCCAAACACCCTTTTATAGATTAGCGATAAATTTCAACTCCGGATGGCGCTGTTAGCTTGTCATAAACAACCTGCCCATTTTCAATATGCCACTCTACTTCCACAAGCCCTTTAGGGTGAGGGAAAGCTCCATTAGCCCATGTTACACCAGCCGGCTGAGGGCAAACAGTTACAGAAAAAGCATCGAACTTTACGCCAAGCACATAGTGGGAAAGCACGTGAGTAGGATATGACGCCCATGCATGGCAGCGGCTTTCTCTCAAATTAAAATGCTCTGGTGTGGTTTTTAGGCCGTTGTTTATAAAGTATCTCCAGCCTTCTTTTATGCAATGCATTGCCACGTTTTCTAAACCCAATTTGCACAATGCGTTTACTACAAAATAGCCCATGTTTAATTCAAACGCAAACCCGCCTGTATGGTCGTAACCATTTTTGAAAAATGGGTTAAACAGCGGTGGAAGTGTGTTGCGCAGTGTTTCACATTGCGCAGGGGTGGCAATGCCTGCTAAAACTGCAAAAAGTGAAGCATGCGGAGAAAAACGCTTGTGGTTGCTGTTATCTGCAAAAAGTCCTTTTTCCTTGTTCCAAAACGTTTCTTGAATGGAGTTTTCCAGTATGGCAATTCTTTGTTTCAATTCTGCAGTGTCTTGCTCTGTTTCGCCAAGGGCTTCTGCCATTTCCAGTGTTTCACGCAGGGTCTTGAGATACATGCACGAAAATATTCCGTTAATGCCTGTATTGTCTGTACGGTCTCCATCGCCAAAAAAGCCGGTGCGGTTGTCTTGTGGGTTGCTCCATTGCCCGGTGGGATTGTCTGCACATAGCAGTTTGTCCGGGCGTTCGTCAGATAACTTATTGAAGTATTTCATATTGTCTTTTATCGCTTGCCAATAGGTTTTTACAAGAGCAATGTCGTTGGTTTGGCGATAGTATGCATAAAATGCGTTTACTACATACAGGCAAAAATCTGGGATAATATAATGCCCTGTATTTGGGTACAAACAACGGAACAGCCCTGTTTCGTGGCTACTTTGGCCGTATAGTTCGAGGGTTCGCTTCATTAGGGCATGGTCGCCAAAGCAGGCTAGGTTTACGTCGTATTGGATTAGTGCGTCTAGGGCGTATAGGCCACGCTCTCTGTCTACGCAGTCTGTATAAACATCTTCCATGTTAATGGCTTGAGAGATTGCTCCCATTCCCCATATTTTGTTTAGTAGCGGGTCAGAGCATTCGAAGTGGCCCAGGCGCTCTACGGGATAGTGAGCAGATAGGAATGAAATATTTTTAATGCATACATCTTCAGACGTATTGCGTATTGTAATGCCTAAAAGGCGGAAACCCCTTGGTTGTATGGGCTGCCAGTCTAAGGTATCGTTAGCGCAAACCACTCTGTCGCCTAGCGGTACCCAGGATAGTGCCCTTAAATGGTGCCCGTCTTCCAGCAGGCGGTCGCTGTAAATAAAGTCAATTGTCGCACCTTTTACACCGTGCAATTGCAAGCGTTGGAATACTAAGCTCATATACTCCATGTCAACAGTTAGCATAAACCCGTCTGGATACAGGTCTTTTCTTACTACAAACGAGTCCTGAATTGCTTCCGGGGAAATTATTTCAACTGATGGTGCATATGTGTCCCACGATGCTTCTCTGCATGGGCTTGCGGCCTTTTGCTCTGCGGTCGAAAAGGCCCAGCCACCAAATTCCTCCATGTCGAAATCTTCGGGCATTGGTAGCGGTAATTTGCGTAATTTTGCATCGGCTTCTATTGGTTGTAGCGGCAAATAGCGGAATAGCAAGCCACTGTTTTTGTCTTTATCTGCGGAGATACATAGGCCTTTGTTATTTGGCAATGCAATATAACCTTCATAAATATCTTGGAAGATGTCTACGGCCACAAACAAATAGTTCCAGCCTTCATTTAATTCCAAAACTGCGTTGTAACGCAACGGGCGAACAGGGTCTACAGTAGCGCTACATGGTTTGCCGTTTATATATAAGCGCTCGTACAACACCCCTGCGGTAATTAGTTGTTTACGTGGCGAGTAGATGTATGTGGAATAAGCTATATAGCGGCTGTACTCTTCGTTTACATCCTTTATAGCGTCGTACCTGATTGGTGCATGCAAATAGAATGAATATAGCTCCTCTGTCTTTTGCAATGGGTTAATGGTTATGCTGGACGGGCTCATTGGCTTTAGGCTCATAAATGGTAGCTCTCTTGGGGCAAGAGGGCCAAATAGTTGGTCGTTTTCAAGCACCTCTACTGCTTGGGGCCAAGCGCTGTCGTCGTAATTTGTGTCTGTCCAATTTTCGTCAAAACACCCTTGGTCGTAGTATGTTTGCGCAAACAATGCAAAACTTAATTTTGGGGTATAGCGGGTGTAGCCTAGGTGTTGTTTGCATTTCCAGTCTGTACTGCCGGTTTGCAGATTAACAGTTTCATTACTGCTGTTTACCTGCCCCCAAGCAACCATTGCCCCTTGAACCGGAATACTTTTGAAAACTTTGTGCCCATGGAAATTTGCAAGTACGGCAATTACGTTTTTTCCGTCTTGTAAGTATTTGGCTAAATCGTAGGTGTCGTATTGAGGGTAGCGAGGGTCGAAACGGACGGGGCCAAAACCTACGAAGTGGCCGTTTACGTGTAAGGAGTAGACAGTGTCTGCAAAAATGTGGAATTTTGCGTTTGTGATGTCTTTTGCGCTTGTAATTTGAAAACTGCGGCGGAAGGCAGCGTATGGGTTGCGGGATGTGTCTTTTTGGTTGAACCATACGTACTTTGGTGTTGTTTGCATTTTCATTCTCCGTTCTTGTTTTTTATTTTTTATTCCAGAACTCTGATTTCAATAGTACCGCCAATAATCCCGGGCTTTGAAGTCAAAACTATTCCATCAAAAGTAAACTTAATTATTGCTCCTTCCGGAATGCTGTCAAATGGCATGGGTATACCATTTGCGTCAAGCACCGCCCCTGCGGGTCTGCCAATATAAAATTGGTCACCCTCCATCCAGCCGTCCGGGCATCTTAGCGCCGTAACCAAAAGCGTTGGCCCAAGCCAGTCTATTAAGTTGCCCTTACTGCTGTTTACCTCTGCTAAAATACCGGTAGCTTCGCCATGCCAGCCAAAGTACCATGTATTGGGGGATGGGTTGGGCACATATTCGCCTTCTGTTACAATAAATTGCACAGGAATGTCTGTTAGCGTTTCCCGCCACACACCATTGCCTTCGTAAGCACGGTGGTTAATTGTTTTCCAAATTACATATTCCCCCGGGGGAAGCATGCCATACAACCAGCCCCAATGCACAGTGAACATCTGGTTTTGCCTTGCGCCAACAATGCGTTGTTGTGCCCGTCTTGGGTCATAGGTATCTATGCTTGTAATTGGGGTTACATCTTCCCCATTTATGCACTGTATTGTGTAAATGCCATCTATATACACATTACCCTCGCGAAAGCCATTTATTGCAATTAGCGCAACGCTTGTTGGGGTGGATTTGTAAAAGCTTAGAGTTATATCTGCTTTATCTTCGGGGATATCTGGGTTTTGAATTGTAAAATATGCGTATGCGGGCTGCCGCCGGTTTTCGATAATTATTTCTTGTACAAGGCGAAACTCCCCCGGCTCGCTTGGTACACCCCAGTTAAAAGTTACATCTTGCTTTTCTCCGGGGTAAAGAAACATTGGGTTGCCATCCGTCGCGCTGCTACTTTGCGCAACCCAGTTGCCATTGCGGTTAATTTCAAATGATACCCCGTCACGTATTTGTACCATATAGTCGGTTGCATTGTAAATGGTTACGGCAAGCTCGCCATGTCGGAAATTGTATATGTCAGAGATGGTAGGGGTTATGTTTGTGACGGTTAAAATTACCCCTGTGGCCGTTGGCTCCTGCATTGTAGTATAAGTAACGTCCGGTGGTTGCGTATAGGTATCGTTTGTAGCACATGCTGCTAATGCCACAAATGATAGACATATTATAATTAGCAATATTTTGGTTGATGGGAACTTCATATAGGTTACCTCCAATGTTTTCTACCCCAAACGGTTACTCTCAGTAACCTTTTGATGTTTGATATTCTATAACCTTGGAAAATGTTTTAGATTAATGATATTATATACTCGCAGTTTTAAAAATCAACTAGAATTGCAATAATATAAAAAGGAGCTACAGAAAAATGACAACTCTAACACTATCAATAACCGGCATGACATGCGCAGCCTGTGCAAGAAATATTGAACGTGTTGTAAAAAAACAAGACGGCATTATACACGCCCAAGTTAACTTTGCCACAGAAAAATTAAATCTGGAGTTTGACGAAAATACAGTAACATACGAAAAAATATCTGCAGCGGTAGTGCGTGCAGGTTTTACTTTGCATACGGCGGAAAAAGACGATAATGCCAGAAAAGCAAACGAAATAGAAAACATATGGCGCACGTTTAAATGGTCGCTAATAATTACAACTCCGCTATTCATATTTTCCATGCTGCCAATGATTTTTTACAGTTTAAACATGAAAGTTTTGCCCAGCAACCTAGACCCTATGATGTTCCCGCACTACAATGGTCTTATTCAATTAATAGCAACCATTCCGGTTATGTGGCTTAACCGCAACATATTCCGCCGGGGTTTTACAAACTTTTTTACAGGGGCAGCCAATATGGATTCGTTAATTGCCAAAGGCACAATGGTTGCATTTTTGTTTAGCCTGTATATTACGGTGGAAAACTTCTTCCTGTTTGGCACAGCTCTTCACGTTACCATGGAAGAAATGATTTTTATGGGGCGCAACCAATTTTATTTTGAAACGGTTGCAGTTATCCTTACATTAATTGTACTTGGAAAGTATTTGGAGGCGAAAACTAAAGGCGGAACGTCGGAAGCTATAAAAAAACTAATGGGCCTTGCACCAAAAACCGCAACAATAGAGCGTAACGGCACAGAAATGGTGCTACCAATAGAAGAAGTAGCCGTTGGTGACATAATTTTAGTACGCCCCGGAGAAAAAATGCCTGTAGATGGCGTTGTTGTACATGGTACAACAAGCGTAGACGAATCTATGCTAACTGGGGAAAGCCTGCCTATTTCCAAAAATGTAGGCGACAGTATTATTGGTGCAAGCATAAACAAAAATGGCTCCATTAAATATGAAGCCACAAAAATAGGCAAAGACACTGTACTTGCCCAAATAGTAAAACTGGTGGAGGATGCCCAAAATTCTAAAGCACCAATTGCACGTATTGCAGATATTATTTCCGGCTATTTTGCCTATGCCGTGCTTGCTATTGCAATTATAGCAGGAGCAGCTTGGCTTTTGGCAGGTTACGATTTTGTTTTTGCTATGGTAATTGTAGTTTCTATTTTAGTAATTGCATGCCCGTGTGCGTTGGGCTTGGCTACCCCCACGGCAATAATGGTTGGCACGGGTAAAGGGGCAGAAAACGGCATTCTTATAAAAGGCGGAGAATCTCTTGAAACTGCACACAAGATTACAACGGTAGTACTAGACAAAACCGGAACCGTAACCGAGGGCAAGCCACATGTAACGGATATTATTGTTAATGGTGAATATAGCGAAGACGACATTTTGCTTTTAGCAGCTTCTGCAGAAAAACAGTCGGAACACCCGCTGGGGGAAGCAATTGTAAACTATGGGATAGAGAAATTTGGTACGCTTATTGAAAATGTAGAAAATTTCAATTCCATAACCGGCCAGGGAATTGAAGCAAAAATTAAAGAAAAAAACATACGAATAGGCAACAAGCGCTTAATGGAGAGCTATCAAATAAGTATTTCCAATTATAGCGAAGACAGCAACCGCCTTGCTGCAGACGGCAAGACACCCATGTACATGGCAATTGACAATAAACTTGAAGCCATTATAGCCGTGGCAGATATAATAAAACCCACGAGCAAGGCCGCAATCCAGCGGCTTTACAGCATGGGCATAGACGTTGTTATGATAACCGGCGACAACAAACGCACAGCAGAAGCCGTTGCCCGTGAAGCCGGAATTACAAATGTTTTAGCAGAAGTACTACCGCAAGACAAAGCAGAAAACATAAAACACCTGCAAGCCAGAGGTAGTAAAGTAGCCATGGTAGGCGATGGTATAAACGACGCCCCGGCTCTTGCCCAGGCAGACATAGGCATTGCCATAGGCAGCGGCACAGATGTAGCAATAGAATCTGCCGAAATTGTATTAATGAGCGGGGATTTGCAAGGGGTTGCAGGTGCAATATACCTAAGCAAGCGCACAATGAGGAATATTCGTCAAAATTTATTTTGGGCATTTTCTTACAATGTTGCTGGTGTTCCAATTGCTGCGGGATTGTTGTACATTTTTGGCGGGCCATTGTTAAACCCAATGATTGCCGCCATTGCCATGAGCTTTAGCTCGGTATCTGTTTTGCTTAATGTTTTGCGAATAAAGAAAATTAAGACCGGGAGTTAGTGGTATATTTCCCCTTGTAAATACAATACTGCCTTACCGGCAATTTTTACACGGGTGCCACTGTTTTCGCAATAAAGTGTTCCGCCCCGTTTAGAAAGTTGCTTAGCAACCATTTTGCTTTTACCCAAACGCTCTGCCCAGAATGGGATAAGCGAGCAGTGGGCAGAGCCTGTTACCGGGTCTTCCGGTACACCTGCCCTTGGTGTAAAAAAGCGCGAAACAAAATCTGCATCGTTGCCTTTTGCCGTAACCACCACGGCAAAATAGTCTAATTGTTTTATGAGCTCAAAGTCCGGCTTTAGGTCAATTACTTGCTGCTCATTCTCCAATACCAAAATTAAGTCCCTAGACAAAAGTGCCTCTTTTGCGGCTACTCTAATTGCTTGGCTCATTTGTGGGGTAAGGTTTACTTGGCTTGGCCTTCTTGACGGGAAGTCCATTTCGTAAATATCCCCCAGTTTTTGTACGGCAAGAGGGCCGCTTTTTGTTTCAAATTTTACCGCAGTAGCAGTTGTGTTAACAAAGTTAAACACAACAAATGCAGCTGCCAGGGTTGCGTGGCCGCATAAATCCACTTCTACCGTTGGGGTAAACCAGCGCAAACCGTAGTGGCCTTCTTGTTTTACTATAAATGCAGTTTCGGAAAGGTTGTTTTCAAATGCGATTTTTTGCATTATGTCTTCATTCGGCCATTGCTCTAATAGGCATATACCAGCTTGGTTGCCTTTGAATAGCTCGTCTGTAAAGGCGTCTACTATAAAATATTTCATTAGCTCACATCCCCTCACATTCCTTTAAATTTTCACATAAAACTTCCGGTTTCTAGGCGCATTATCGTGCCATAACCTCTGCAAACCGCTTGGTAACCAGCATTGGCCTAGTAATGGCAGAGCCCACAACAGCTGCATGTACACCACAATTTTTCGCAATTTGAAGCTCTTCCGGCGTCCAAATATTCCCTTCTGCAATAACAGGTTTGCCGCAATTGTACACCAACCCAGACATCATATGAAAGTTTGGAGCCGCCGCACCTTTAGTATACTCCGTATAACCGCTAAGGGTGGTGCCTATCATATCAAACCCCATTTGTGCTGCGGCCATGCCTTCTTCGTATGTGGAACAGTCTGCCATAAAAAGTTGTGTTGAGTACTTCTTTCGAACTTGATCAAAAAAGTCTTTGAGGCTAACGGCATTTGGCCTAATACGATTAGTTGCATCCATTGCAATTATTTCGCAGCCGCAGCCTACAAGAGCGTCTACTTCTTTTATAGTTGGGGTAATGTATACAGGGCTGCCCGGGTAGTCTGCTTTTATAATACCAATAATGGGAAGGTTGACAGTCTTTTTTATTTCGCAAATATCTTCGCATGAGTTTGCCCTTATGCCTTTGGCGCCGCCAAGCATTGCGGCATAAGCCATCCGCCCCATTATAAATGAAGAATGAAGCGGTTCATCCGGCAAGGCTTGGCAGGATACTATCAAACCGCCTTTTATACTATCTAAAATATCCACGTTTACCTCCGGTAAATAAGAACCTGTGTTCATAGGCCGAAACGCAGCCTTTACGCACGCTTTCTTGTCGCATTACTATAAAACCTCTATTTTCATCCCAATCTCAAACAACCGTTTCCAAGGGTGTGTTATTTCCACAATTTTAACAGGGTTGCGTTTACTCACGTTCATATTGTTATAGAATTTTTGCAGCCTATCTCTTGCTATTTCTCCTATTTGGCCTAAATGGCTGGAGATATTGTCGTAATCTGCGCCTATTTTTTCTATATCGTTGCTCTCTATATCATGGCGCACAACTGCTTGGTAGCCGGTGTCTTCAATAACCCGGTACAGTAAGTTGTGGATGTTAATCCCCTCACCAATACATGCTTGCGCTAGGGCTGTTCCCAGCGTGTTGCAGTTGGTATTCCAGCCGGCATAGCTTATTAGTTTGTCAATCACATTCAATTGGTCCAAATATCGGACCAGTTGAACATCTCCGCCGTTGCACAGCGCACTGTCGCTTACGGCCACTTTATATCCCTGGTTTACATATTCCTTAATTTGCATGGTAAAATCCAAAACATTGCGCCATGTGTAGTGGGTAACGTCAAAAGCTTCATTATACGTGTCTTCCATAAACTTACCGGGGCAGTTTATGGCAAGTATAAAATCCGCCTCTTGCGGGGTTGCTACAAGCCGGGCCTTGCACACACGAATATGGGATTTTAAACTTTCGAACATTGGGCGGTCTTCGTACAGCGGTACAATTGACGGCCCCAGTACAGATGCATAAAACGGATACACCGCAGGCTCTGTATTTTTGTAATCATGATACGCACGGGTTAGCAGAGACAGTGCAACCTCGTCTGCGCCGGGGTATATCATGGCTTTCATATCCAACTGCTTTTCCTGCACCATGGCAATTATGCGTTTTTGAGAAATGGCGGTGTACCCATATGGCGAAGAATCGTCTTGAGGGATAACCAAAAAGTCTATAATGCCACGCTCTAGGTATTTTACAACTTCCATATTAAGTAGCATGTTTACTTCCCGGCGGGTTTCGTAGTCATTAATATACTCTTGTGGGATTTTTATGTTATCCAATTCCGCCTGCTCTTCATCCGATAGCCCGTGGCGTTCTTTGTAGTCTAGCAAATACTTTCTGCGGAACAGGGCGAAGCCGTGGTCTTCGTAATAGTCCGGCTCTTCTTCGCTGGAATTATATTGCGGGGTGCGCATAATGCAATTGAATGCATAAATACGCATGCTTGGGTTAAGTTCTTTTAGTTTTTGCAAAACTTCCAACCGCTGCATCAGCTCCGCCTCCTTGGCGTGGTGCAGCCGGGACGGGATTAGCCCGCCATAAACCAGTGTATCTATAGAAATAATTGCATTCGTGCAATCTGCAACGTTATTACACAGGAATTCTGCAATTTTTGCAGTGTCCGCAGGTTGCTTTTTGTCCCCAAGCAAAGTTGCACCGGGTACTAGCAAGTCAATTTCTTTATTGCTTGCGCCTATCATTTGTGGGTAGTAATAATTGCACGGCCTTTCGTCTAGCGGAAGTAGTAGCGTTTTCATTAATGCTTTTCCTCCACATCTACAAAGTAGTATTTATCTTCACGTAGTTTTTTTATCCCTTTTTCCCATACGGCCTTTGCGCTGTATACTGTGCAATCTGCGTTAAGCACTTTGCCCTGCCAGTATTCTCCTGGAGAAAGAAGATCTAAAATACGCTCGTACCGTTGATGTATTCCATTAAACCCGTGGTTTAAATAGGCTTGTACTACACTTTTACCGTCTTCTGCAACAAGCTCGTAGTCGGTGTTTTCTCCATACACATAAGGCGGTACGACAAGCTCTTCCACGCCATGCATAGAGGTGTTAGACTCTAAGCCGCAGCCCAACATAATTATCTTACCGTTGCGGCGGCGTACCTCATGAAATGGCGAGTTTGGCCCTACAGGCGTAAAGTCACGAATATGAGCGGCAGCAATTTCTTTAGCGTCTTTGCCCCATATCGCAACGCTGTGGGTAGGGTGAACACTGCGCACCACCCCTTCGGACTGCCGCATTACTTCCGGTAAAATGCCCACGCAGCTTGGGGTTTCTTTTACGCAAAAGCGTGGGTTGCCGTTCATTGTAGCTTCCCAGCTTAATGTTGGGAACATTAACGTGCCGTATTTTACAGTTTCTTTCAATGCCTCAATTATAGCTACCGGGCCGCCGGGAATTTGTTCATTGCCTTTTATTGCCTTGTAGGAGGAATGGATAATAACAGTGTCGTCTTCTGTTACCCCAAGTTGCCTAAGATCGTTTATTAGTTGCAAATGGTCCATAGTAATTGCCTCTTTCTAAGAATATTTTAAGATATTGGCATTTTACTTTAATGGGGTAACTTTAGCAAGCTAGCACAAGTTTGTTGCAGGGCAAACGCATGAAGCGTTTGCCCTTCGTTAAAAGACGTCGTCGCTACGCTCCTTTGGTCTTTTAACGAGATGCTGGAA
>Ga0131853_10020328_pt1 | contig 12060 bp, 11 predicted proteins | sample TergutLab28metaG_FD_92764 | JGI IMG/M metagenome (GOLD analysis project Ga0131853, IMG submission 92764) | Labiotermes labralis P1 segment gut microbial communities from Petit-Saut dam, French Guiana - Lab288 P1 (version 2) (version 2) | ecosystem: Host-associated > Arthropoda: Insects >...
AGCGCCTTGGCCTCAATTTGGCGAATGCGCTCACGCGTAACCTGGAACTCGCGTCCCACTTCCTCTAGGGTGTGCGGGTGGCCGTCTTGCAGGCCAAAGCGCATGGCTAGCACTTTCGCTTCGCGCGGGGTGAGAGTTTTGAGCACATCGGCCAGTTGTTCTTTCAGCAGCAGCATGCTGGCTTTGTCGGCCGGTGCGGGAGCATCTTCATCGGGGATGAAATCGCCCAGCAGGCTATCTTCTTCTTCGCCAATGGGCGTTTCGAGGGATACCGGCTCCTGCGCCACGCGCAAGATTTCGCGCACGCGCGCCACTTCCATTTCCAGTCGCACCGCGATTTCCTCCACCGTGGGATCGCGGCCAATTTCGTGCAGCAGTTGCGTGTTGGCTTTCTTCACTTTGTTTATGGTTTCCACCATGTGCACGGGTATGCGAATGGTGCGGGCTTGGTCGGCAATGGCACGGGTGATGGCCTGGCGAATCCACCACGTGGCGTAGGTGCTGAATTTAAAGCCCTTGCTATAGTCGAACTTGTCCACCGCTTTAATCAGCCCCAGATTGCCCTCTTGAATCAGGTCAAGAAACTGCATGCCGCGGCCAACATAGCGCTTGGCGATGCTCACCACCAAGCGCAAGTTGGCTTCTGCAAGGCGTTTTTTTGCATAGGCATCATCGTCACTGATGCGAATGGCTAGCTCAATTTCTTCCTCAGGGGTCAGCAGTGGTACGCTGCCAATTTCTTTCAGATAAACCTTCACCGGGTCATCCAGCAGCAGGCTTTTGTCATCGGCAATCAGCCCCAGATCAATGTCCTTGGGGGTTTCCAAATCAAAATCGTCCAGTTCTAAATCTAACCCCAGCGTGAGGTCAGCAGTGAGGTCAGCAAAGTCATCGATGATTTCCACGCCTTGCTTCTCAAGGGTTTCATACAGACGGTCAAGGTCATCGATGTCGATGCCCGGCTCTGCAAAAATTAGGTCGATTTCCTGCATCGTCAACTTGCCGGTGGCCACGCCCTTGTTGAGCAAATTTTGAATGGTTGGGCTGAAGGTAAAGGTTTTCTCTTCCATGGTGTTCTCCTAGTGATTAGTGAGTAGTGTATTGAGTTAAAATAGCGTTAACGCATTCGTCTTCGGTTAGTATATCATCGCCTAGATCGGCGGCTTGTGCGAAGCGTGCCGCTGCAGGTAGGGCTAGCCCCGCTTGTGCCAGCACATCGCGTTGTGCAAACACCTCGCGCGGTGTACCTTGGGCGATAAGATTGCCGTTGTGCATTACCAGCACGCGGTCTGCCTGCAAAGCTTCTTCCATAAAATGCGTGATGAGCAGCACAGTTTTGCCTTGCCGGTGCAATTGGATTACGGTATCCATTACTTCCTGCCGCCCACGTGGGTCCAGCATGGCGGTGGATTCATCTAGCACAATCATCTGCGTTTGCATGGCAAGCACGCCTGCGATGGCCACGCGCTGTTTTTGCCCGCCGCTGAGTTTGTGCGGCTCGGCGGTGGTAAAGTTACTCATGCCCACTTGAGCGAGCGCATCATCCACCCGCGTGCGGATTTCCGCAGATGGCACGCAGAGGTTTTCAGGCCCAAAAGCCACATCATCCTCAACAATCGCCGCAATAATCTGATTGTCGGGGTTCTGAAACACCATGCCCACTTGGCGGCGAATGTCGAACAAGTTGTTTTCATCGGCGGTGCATTTGCTGTTAACCAACACGTGGCCTTCAACTGGCGTTAACAGACCATTGCATAGCTTGGCTACGGTGGATTTTCCGCTGCCATTGTGGCCAAGCATGGCAACAAACTCGCCTTGTGCGATGTTAAAACTCAAGTTGTGCACGGCGGGCGGGGTATCGGCATTTTCGTCCAAGGCAGGGTAGGTGAAGCTGACGTTGTGAAATGCTAGCATGTGCTACCCCCTTGCCAAATTGCGGTGTTGCCACAGGGTAGCACACGCCCTGTGCTCTCTACGGGCAGGCCGATTTCCTCGCATGATACCGTGCCGCCCAATTGCGGCACTAGCGTTTGCCCCAGCAGATATTCCATCACGCCCGGCGAAAATTCAGCACTATAGCTGTTGAGTAGCAGTAGACCATTCGCAGTCAGCAACTGCGTGCATAATTGCAAAAAACCTTGCAGTTGCTCGCCAAGCTGCCACACTTCACCACTCGGACCGCGGCCATAAGACGGCGGGTCAAGCAAAATAACATCGTAAGTGTTGCCGCGGCGAATTTCACGCTGCACGAATTTGATGCAGTCGTCCACCATCCAGCGCACGGGCTTGTCGGCTAGGTTAGACAGCGCAGCATTTTGGCGTGCACGGTCAACCATGCCTTTTGCGGCATCCACATGCGTAACATGCGCGCCGGCAGCCAAGCAAGCCACCGTCGCCCCACCGGTATACGCGAATAAATTTAACACTTTTGCGGGTGATAAATTGTCCGCGCGAAGCGACAAGCCGCACCGCAGGTGCTCCCAGTTCACGGCTTGCTCGGGAAAAAGTCCTGTGTGTTTAAATCCCATGGGTTTGATGTGAAAACGCAGGTCACCATAGCTAATTTGCCATTGCTCGGGCATGGGGCGCAGGGGTTGCCATGCGCCGCCGCCGCTTTTGCTGCGTTGATAGCGTGCGTGTGCTTTTATCCACAGCGGGTGATTGCGGCCTTGCCAAATCACCTGTGGGTCAGGGCGAATGAGGAGGATATCGCCCCAACGTTCCAGGCGTTCGCCATCGGCACAGTCAAGCAGGGCGTAGTCTTTCCAGTCGGTCGTGTAACGCATATGTCTCCAATGCTGAATGCTTAATTCTTAATGCTTAATTGTGAAAACGCATCTAGAAATGAGTCATTGTCTTTCAAGTCGGGTTTGTCTTGCGGTTGCTCGGCGAGGAGTTTGGCAGTCCAACCCTCGGCGTTGGCCCATGGGTTGTCCACGTTTTCGCAGGTGAGTTTCATGCGCATGGCCTCGCCCAGTTCTTCGGGGGTCAACACACCCGAAAGCAGTTCGGGTTCAATGCCGTGGCCATTTTCTAAACGCGAAAACAGTTTAAATGCCAGCTCACGATTAAAGCGCGTGATGAATTGTTCTGCGGTTATTTTGCCCCGCAACTTGGCGTAAAAATCCGGATGCTGTAACAGCAGGCCCAACAAGCCTTCTTCAGACTTGGCTGCTTGCGAGTGAATGCCTCGTTGTGGGTCAATGGCAGTGCGCTTGGGGTCTTGCCGCGAGATTAAGTCGCGGTGCATGTTGCGCTCGTTGCGGCGGGCATCGCGTTTGCGGGTTTGCTCAACCTGTGTGAGAATGGCCTGCTTGTCCACAGTTAACTCTTCCGCTAAACGTGCGGCATAAATATCGCGTTCAATCACTGTGCAACGTGCCAGCACGCGCACCGCCTCGCGCAGATAATCAGCCTTGCCTGCAGGGGTGGTCAGATCAAGGTCACCGCGTGCGTTCAACAGTGCAAATTCGATATCATTGGCCGCGCCCTCCAGCAGCTGGCGGTAGCGTTCGGCGCCGTAGGTACGCAACACATCATCGGGATCTTTGCCGCCGGTGAGTTGAATCACTCGCAACTTGAGATTTGTTTGCCCCAGCACGTCCAAAGCTCGCTGTGCGGCTTTTTGGCCTGCTTCATCAGCATCATAGCTAAGCACAACTTCGTTGGCATAGCGCGAAAGTAGTTGTGCTTGCTCGCGGGTGAGCGCCGTGCCCAAACAGGCTACCGCTTGGGTGAAGCCAGCTTGGTGCAGGGCAATCACATCCATATAGCCCTCGACTAAAATTAGCCTGCCGTTGGCGGTGTTTTTGGCAAAATTCAAGGCATAAATGTCGCGGCCTTTTTTGTAGGCTAGGGTATCAGACGTATTGATATACTTGGGTTTTTCGTCACCCAGCACACGGCCGCCAAAGGCCACCACATTGCCGCGCAGGTCAATAATTGGCACCATCACGCGGTTGCGAAATCGGTCGTAGTAGTTCACCTTGCCGCCTTTTTCGCTGCGCGACACCAAGTTGGCCTCCACCAACTCTTCGGGCTTGTAGCCCAAGCTACGCATGTGGTCAAGCAATGCGGTCCAGCCCGGTGGGGCATAACCCAACCCAAACTGCCGCACAATCTGCGGTGAAAGGTTGCGTGCGTCCAGCCAGTATTCAAACCCGACTCTGCCGTTTGGTTCTTTCAATTGCTGGTGAAAAAACTTGGCGGCTTCGCGGTTGGCGGACAAAATGCGCAGACGTTTTTTACTCAGCCCATCATCGTAGTTATCCTCGGGCAGCTGCATGCCAACGCGCTGGCTGAGTGCCTTGACGGCTTCGATATAATCCAGCCGTTCCATGCGCATGAGAAATGATACGGCATCGCCGCCTGCGCCGCAGCCAAAACAGTAAAATGACACGGTATCGGGATACACAGCAAACGAGGAGGTTTTTTCGTTGTGGAATGGGCACAGGCCCATCAGCAGGCGTCCGCTGCGCCGCAGTTTTACGTACGGCGAAATAAGTTGCTCAATGTCTGCGCGAGCGCGCAGTTCTTGCAGATAACTGTCAGGGATGGCGATACTACGCACCTTCTTTCTGCGCCTACTCTCAGCAACGTTCAACGAGCTTGTGTTCCGCACCCCTCCCTCACCCGCTGCGGCGGGAGCTCCCTCCCGAGGAGGGAGTGGAGGATTAAGGATATGGCGGTAGTATTGTTTTGAGGTTCGGGCGGCGTAATCGCCGCCCCTACAGCATAGATAACACACCAAAGTTATATCAAGCCGCGACATGCAGGGGTGGCGATTACGCCACCCGAATTATAACTTTTATCAAAATTTTCAGCAGCAAACTCCAGATTCCTCTTGCGGAGGGAGGGGTGCGGAGCACAAGCTTGTTGAACACCACATTGTATCACACCTCCGCCTGTGCCTTCACCATCGCAATCACTTCGTCAATATACATCACATAAGCCTTGCGGCTGGTGCGCTTTTGGCCGTTGTATGTTTTGGTGAGCGACGCGATGATTTGCTTGAGCTTCATGCGATCGCCCATGCGCCAAATGCGATAGTTCACCAGTTGCAGCATGATTTCGCGCAGGTGCAGCAGTTCATCGTCTAGGTTGCAAGAGGGGTCTTCGTGCACGCTTTTGCGAATAGTCATCAGCTCTGCGGTGAGATTTTCGCGCTGCTGCAAAAAGCGTTGTTTGCCCAAAGAACGGTCGATTTTTGCGCGAATATTAAGCATCATAAACAGGGTGATAATGGTGATAATCAGCCCCAAAATGCTGGCCCAGTTGCCTAAATAGTCTAATGCGGTCATGGTTGTTGTTCTCCTTCACATTTATGTTTGTTGTTTATCTCATCGTCCATGCTCGTGGCACAAAACAGGCTTCAAACACATGCACGGCAAAACGGTCGGTCATGCCGGCAATGTAGTCAACGGCGGCGCGTTGCACGCCGTCCTCCTCGCCAATGCGCTGGAAATCTTCGGGCAATTCTTCGGCGTGGCGGGTGAAATGCTCATACAGCCAGGCGATGATATCAATCACCTTGCTTTCCTCACTTTTACACAGGGGATTGAAATACACATGGTCGAACATGAACTTATGCAGCGTATCAAACGCGGCCTGTGTTGCGGGGTCAAGCGCGATGATGTCGCCGCTGTTTTCCACCGCCGAAAGCACTAGATTATGAATCCGCTCGCGCTTGCCGCTGCCCAAGATAGACGGCGGAATGTCGCGGTCATCAAGCACACCGGCGCGGCGGGCATCGTCAATGTCGTGGTTGATGTACGCAATGCGGTCGGCCAAACGCACACACTGCCCCTCAAGGGTATTGGGCTGCGGCCCTGTTGTGTGTCGTTCAATGCCGTTGCGCACTTCCCATGTGAGATTAAGCCCCTGGCCGCGGTCTTCCAGCTTGTCCACCACGCGCAGGCTTTGCACGTAGTGATTAAACCCAGCGGGATACACCTCGCGCAGGGCACGCTCGCCTGCATGACCAAAGGGCGTGTGCCCAAGGTCATGCCCCAATGCGATGGCCTCAGTCAAGTCTTCGTTGAGCTGCAATGCCCTTGCAATCGTGCGCGCAATTTGCGCAACTTCAAGGGTGTGAGTCAGCCGGGTGCGGTAGTGGTCACCTTCGGGTGAAAGAAACACCTGCGTTTTGTGTTTGAGCCGCCGGAATGCACTGCTGTGCAAAATGCGGTCGCGGTCACGTTGGAAGGCGGTGCGCAGGGGGCATTCGGCTTCGGGGTGTTGGCGGCCACGGGTAGCCACGGCCTGTGCCGCGCGGGACGAAAGGCTTTGCTCGGCCTGTTCAAGGCGTTGACGAATCGACATAATTGTCACCTCACATATGGTATACGCGCGAATGCTACAAATTCCTGCAAGATTGCGAAATAAAATTGCGGGCAAGGTCGCAAGTTGCTTCGCGAGCCTTCCTCTACTTTTGCCACGCTAAGGCGCGCAAAAGTCCGCCCGAGGCGGCCAGTTCCTTCCAGAGGAAGGAGACATGGGGCTTAAAAGGATAACGACATCGAAACTTTGACAGAATAATTTTGGCTCCTTCCTTGGGAAGGAGCTCCCGCCGCAGCGGGTGAGGAGGTTCGCGGAGCGACAAAACTTGCACCTTGTGCCTTCGCCGCGTTAATTTTAAAGCCCTACGCCGCTCGAGACGATAAATAACCAGCAGCAGAGCTTGCTGCCCAGCCGCTGTGATTATTTCTTCTTTGGGTATGGTGTTGCTATGTCGGTTCGTTCAAGCAAATAGTCCGTTGAGGTATTGTAATAATCGGCCAAGCGCTCTAAAACATCCAGCGGGATGTTTCGCTGACCCAATTCATAATGACAATACGTTCTTTGATGACAAGTAAGGTGTTTTGCGATTGCTTTTTGTGAGAGGTCCGAATCTTCGCGCAAGTCGCGAATTCGTTGATATTGTTTAGCCATGTAAAAATTTTTTATGCTTCACTTTCCAAATGCTCTAATGCATATCTCAATGCAATGTCAACAAATCGATTTAATGAAATATTTTTCTGTGCGCAAACAATCTCTGCTTCTTTTACCAGTTTTGCATTCAGTCGAAATGTCTTGTTTATAAATTCTTCGCGTTCAATTTTTAGCCCCATGCACTTACCTCTTTCCTTGTATTTGCAATATAATTATAAGTGCAAATGAAGCAAATTGATACACGCTAAATTTGCACTTGATTTTAAAGTGCAAATGTGTTATATTATAGAAGTCACGTTATTTCGTCAAATTGAAAGGAAAAAAACATGAAATAACCCATACGAAGACCTGTACGAATACATCAAAGCGTTTGAAGAAACAGTAGCAACGGAAATGGATGACTGGAACAAATTCATTTCGGATATCAAACAGAGAATACTGTTGCAGCAAATTGCCAGTTACAAAAAGAATGTATAAAAAATCAACGGCAGAGCCAATGCCCTGCCGCCAAGTTATGCAGTTATGTTAGCGGGTATAGGTGAATTCCACGCCGGGCGCTTGCTGGCTGCGGATGGTCAGGCTGTTTGCGGTGAGGGTGAAATCCCACAGTTCGGGTTCGATGCACCATTCCATGTGCAGGTGGCCGTGGCCAAGCACGTTGCATGCATCGGCGCCGGGGGTGGAGCAAATAACCAGCACGCCGTTTTGGATTGTCCAGGCGATGGCGCTTGGCGCTTCAAACATACCGCTTACGTCGCGGGTGCCGGTGTGGTTTGGGTTGAAGACGTAGTAGACTTCGCCGTTCCAATTCCAGCTGCCAACAATGCTCAGTGCTTCAGCACCGGTGGTGTCGTAGTGGTGGTCGTGTGCGTCGTCGTTGCCGCAGGCGGTGAATGCCAGGCTCATGAATGCTGCCATTGCCAGCGCGAGAATGATTGCCAGTGTGCGTTTTGCCATGTGAAAGTCCCTCCCATAATAAATTGATGGTATTATTTTACACGAAAGCATGTCCATTGTCAAGTGTTTTGTGTCCCACTTAATGGATATTTCACTAAATCATGGTTTGTATCAGCATGTAGGGGCGGCTTGCAAGCCGCCCGGGTTAAAATGTTGGTTATCTTTATTATCTGGGTGGCTTGCAAGCCACCCCTACATGCGGGTTATGGTTCTTATCTTTGTGCAAACTGCACTTTTGAAAACACGACCTAGAGGAGGGTTCTTTATTCAATCACAAATAGGTCGTTGGGCTGACATTGAAGCACATCGCACAACTTCTCAATGGTCTCCAACTCAATCGCGGTTGATGTGTTGTCGCAATACTTATTGACAGAAGCATAGGCAGTTTGCATTTCCTTTACGAGCCAATATCTTGATTTCCCTTTTTGGTCTAACAGCTGTTGAACATTCAGTTTAATCATGGTTGCATCAATCCTTTCAAAGTTTTCCTATAAAGATTGTACAACAGATAGCTCAACAATGTAATTTCCCACTTGAATAATTATTTCATCGATAGTGCTTCAAGTGATTGATTATCCTTCGCAAACCTGCTATAATAAAAAAGCAGAATACTGCGCAAAATTGAAGTGCGAAAGGAATGTCCACATGAACAATCCATACGAAGACCTGTACGAGCACATCAAAATCTTTGTAGAGCAAGTGGCATATGAAGACGATGACGACTGGGTTGAACTCATCACAAGTATCAAAAAAATGGTGCTACTCAAGCAAATCAACTCCTACAAAAAAGCACATAAAAATCAACAGCAGAGCATTAGCTCTGCTGTTTTTGTTATTCTGTTTAGCGTCTTGGCGGTCTGCGGTCACCATCACGGCGGGGCGGGCCGCTTGCACGGCGCGGTGGGCCACTGGGGATGGTATTTTCGGGCACAAGGCCTTCCACTTCGATTAAAGCGTCGCGACGGCTGAGGTTCAGGCGGCCTTTGTCGTCAATTTCGAGCACTTTGACCATGACTTCGTCTTCAATTTGCACCACATCGCTGACTTTCTCGGTGCGCTTCACGTCCAAGCGGCTGATGTGCACCAAGCCTTCAACGCCGGGCACGATTTCCACAAACGCGCCGATTTCAATCATGCCGGTAACCACGCCTTTGTAAATCGCGCCGATTTCGGGACCATTGGCAATGGTTTCCACCACGAACAGGGCTTGTTGGGCTTTTTCAATGTCCATGCCTGCGATGAATACGTTGCGGTGGGTAGTGCCTTCTTCATCAATGTCAATCTTAACATCAAACAGCTTTTGAATTTTCTGCACAACCTTGCCTTGCTTGCCGATGACGTCGCCCACTTTTTCTTCGGGGATGGACACGGTGAGCATTTTCGGCGCCCATTTGCTCAGCTCAGCGCGTGGTTCAGCAATGCAATCGCTCATCACACCCAAAATATCCATGCGGGCTTTTTCGGTTTTGGCTAAGGCTTCGTGGATGATTTCGGCGGTCAGGCCGTCAATCTTCAGGTCCATTTGAATGGCGGTGATGCCGTCTTTGCTGCCCGCCACTTTAAAGTCCATGTCGCCGTGGAAATCTTCCAGGCCTTGGATGTCTACCATAGTCATGAAGCGGTCGCCTTCGGTGATCAATCCGCAGCTGATGCCTGCAACCGGTGCTTTTAGCGGCACGCCGGCAGCCATCAGGCTCAAGGTGCTGGCGCAAATCGCGCCTTGCGAGGTGCTGCCGTTGGAGCTAATCACTTCGCTAACGGTGCGGATTGCATAGGGGAATTCTTCCACGGGGGGAATCATCGGCAACAGTGCGCGCTCGGCCAGTGCGCCATGCCCGATTTCGCGGCGGCCGGGGCCGCGGCTGGGGCGGGTTTCGCTCACCGAATAGCTGGGGAAGTTATAGTGGTGCATGTAGCGTTTGCTGGTTTCTTCGTCAATGCCGTCAAGCATTTGGTCCATGCTGACGCTGGCCAGTGTGGTGACGGTGAGACACTGGGTTTGCCCACGGGTGAACATGCCGCTGCCGTGTGTGCGGTCCAGCAAGTCAACTTCGGCATGCAGGTCACGCACTTGATCGATGCCGCGGCCGTCCACGCGCTTGCCTTCGTCTAGCAGCCAGCGACGCACCACGTGCTTTTGCAGCTTATACAGGCAATCGTCAATCTTACTCACTTCTTCGGGGAATTTTTCGTCGAACTCGGCGTGCACTTTGTCATAGATGGGCTTCATGCGTTCATCGCGAATGCGCTTGTCGTCGGTGTCCAGCGCAAACTTCACGTCTTCAATAGCGAAGTTTTGCACGGCGGTATACAGCTCATCCGACGGGTCATTGGAGGGGAAATCAAGTTTTTGCTTGCCGCAGTCTGCCGCAATGCCGGCGATGAACTCGACCAAGCGTTGGTTTTCTGCGTGGCCAAACATGATGCCTTCATACATTTCTTGATTGGACACTTCGTTGGCGTTGGCTTCAATCATAGCAACCAAGTCGGCAGTTGAAGCAACAATCGTGCTCATGCGGCTGGTTTTGCGTTGCGCCTGCGTGGGATTGATGACGTACTCGCCGTCGACCAGACCAACGCACACGCCAGCAATTGGCCCGCGGAATGGGATATCCGAAATGCTCAGCGCAATGGACACACCCAGCATGGCAACCATGTCGGGCGGGCAGTCCTGGTCAACGCTCATCACGGTGGCAACCACACCCACGTCATTGCGCATATCTTTGGGGAACAGCGGGCGCAGGGGGCGGTCAATCACGCGGCCGGCGAGAATGGCTTTTTCGCTCGGGCGTGCTTCGCGGCGTTGAAAACTACCGGGGATTTTGCCCACGGCGTACAGTTTTTCTTCAAAGTCAACACTGAGGGGGAAAAAGTCGATGCCGTCGCGGGGTTTTGCGCTCATGGTGGCGCAGCACAGCACATTGGTTTCGCCATAGCGCACCATGCAGCTGCCGCCTGCCAGTTGGGCCATTTTGCCCACTTCCACCACAAACGGCCTGCCGCCGATGGTGGTTTCGTACTTCTTGTAGTCCTTGAACATGTGGTATTTATCTCCTCTTTATTTAATCCAAACTAATAATCGGAATATATGCATAACTCGTGTGCGGCGGGCTGCCATATTCTGCATGGCAATGGTATTCTATTTGCATGTGCACATCGGGGTTTTGCATATAGCCATTTTCGCTTGCCGCACTTGGCAACGGAGCATGTTGTCCCGCAAAGTACATATGCGTGTAATTCCACGGATTAAAAGGCTCTGTGCCGTCATAACCGCAAAGCACCGCTGCCTTTTCGTCGTTGCGCACACGCAGCCACAAACCGCCCGGCTGTGTAAAGAAATCAAACTTTTTGTGCGGCTGGTTGGGATAATACTCACATGCGTACATCAAACCGCTCGGCTTTTCGCAAGTGCTGAAATTTATCGAAAGGCAAGCACTCCAGCCGTCATTAACAGGCTCTCTATACGGTGCTTTTTTGCAAAGCTTTTGATAGCGTTTCAGCACGCCGTCCATGCCTTCTGGTTCATCGGTGTTATTGCTGGCATACTTAACGCAGCCAACCCATAAAACATCGGGGCGTTCGACCACTTCAAATTTCACACCTTGGTAGGTAATGACTTCAATGAGTTTTTCCAGTGGATGAATGAGTTTTTGCATGGCACAATTCTCCTAATCAAGCGGAATATAGCAATCTAAAATGACTTCGCCGTGTTCATTCGGCGTGGTGGAGCGTACGGGATGAAACAGGTCTGCGCACCACGGCATGTTGGCGCAGCTGCGACCGCTTTCTTGAATTGCCTTGTCTGTTGAACCCCAGGATACAGCACGAGTTTCCATTAAATCTTTTGACTTTGCCCAGCACCACGCCGCATCACTTGCTGCGATGTCGTATGATGAGTAGCCCGACGGGATGGTCGCGCCTTCTTTCATCAGCAAGCCGATGATGTAGGAAAAGTTGCTATCGCGTCGCCAATCGAAAAACACGCCTGCATGCGAGGTGTTGAAAACATACTCGATCTGTGATTCAAGCGGAGCGAAGGTGTTTTCGGCGTAGCACTTGTCCCAAAACGCAGGTAGTCGATTATCGCCGCTATTCAGTGCTTCATAGCTATAACGGAACTTCTTGCCCACTGCTATGAGCCGAGGCAGCTTGATAATTTCAAACTTGGCAATG
>Ga0131853_10020329_pt1 | contig 12060 bp, 9 predicted proteins | sample TergutLab28metaG_FD_92764 | JGI IMG/M metagenome (GOLD analysis project Ga0131853, IMG submission 92764) | Labiotermes labralis P1 segment gut microbial communities from Petit-Saut dam, French Guiana - Lab288 P1 (version 2) (version 2) | ecosystem: Host-associated > Arthropoda: Insects >...
AAGACTTTGGAGCGGCTGACGGGAATCGAACCCGTGATATCTGCTTGGAAGGCAGAAGTTATACCATTTAACCACAGCCGCTTATAGTCCGATTGCGCAACCTGCGTGTCCGCAACCAGATTTATATTCTACAATATTTTGAGTTTTTTGGCAAGTATTTTTTACTGTTCGTAAACAATAACTGCTTGATTTGGATAGCTTTGGGAGACCTTTATTTTGTAGATTGTGCCAATCTCTGGAACATGATTTGCCAAATCATTCCCACCGCCGCCTGGAATGATGATTTTAAGTTGAGCCTTAGGCTTGTTTTCTCCAACCTCGAACCAAACATCATATCTTATTGTTTTATCTCGCCCCTCTGTTGTCATTCCTCTGCGGAATGCAATAAGCGGTGCTTCAACAATTCTTGTGTCTGTTGCATTGTTAAATTTTCTGATTTTCTTTTTTTCTGAAACTGATTGATGAATGATGCTTCCGATTGCAAGAGCAAACACACCACCAAAACAAGTTCCAAAAACAATCCACAGTGGCCACCAAATTGGAGCTAGAAACGGTGAAATGAACGCACCTGCAAACAATGTTAGAATCACAACTGCAAACACACGACTTCCAGTTTTTTTCTCTTCTGTTGGAATTTTTCCACCTTGAGTTGAAAGAACACGAGATGACATCATTTCTTTCATTTCTCTAAGACTTCTTGGAGCACTCATTGGTGCTTCTTCTGGATAGTGCCCGTGTTCGATAAAATATTCTTCACGATAGATTTCATCTTCAACTGGGCAATCATCAAATGTTTTCTTTTGTGCTGGTCTTCTGCTCATATCATACTCCTCTTAACTAGTATACAATACTGTCAAAATTATTGGTTTTCTTTCTGTCTTTTTGAAAATGTAGTTAAGAAGAACTTTTTTAACTTGGTTTTTGATTTCGTTTTCGTCTGTGTCTTTAAAATCGATTTCGCTAATTGCTTTTCTAATTACACCTTTTGCTTCGCCAATGATGCTGTTTACTTCGTCAGTATAAATTAGTCCACGTGTGATTATGTCTGGACCTTGAGTGATTTCGCCTGAAGCCATGTTGATTCCAAGAATTGCAACACAAACTCCTTCTTCGCCAAGTTGTCTTCTTTCTTTTAGAACGTTGCTTTCAAGGTCGCCAATTCCGTGACCATCAACAACCCTAAGCCCTGCATGCACAACGCCAATTTTTTTCATATATTCATTTGAAAGTTCAATCTGGTCGCCAATATCTGCAATCAGAATATTTCTTTCTTTCATGCCTAAACGAAGCGCAAGGTTTTTGTGAGTTTTAAGATGCTTGTGTTCGCCGTGAACTGGAATGAAATATTTTGGTTTGATAAGTGAATGAAGTGCTTTAATCTCTTCTTCTCTTGCGTGCCCTGAAACGTGAGTGTTTGAGTTTTGGTTGTTTATAACTGTCACGCCTTTTTTCCAAAGTGCGTTTTCAACACGGTTGATTGTTCTTTCGTTTCCTGGAATTGGGCTTGAAGAGAAAATCACAACATCGCCTTCGCCAATTTTCATTTTTGGGAATTCGTCTTTAGACATTCTTGTTAGAGCGCTTAGTGATTCACCTTGGCTTCCTGTTGTTATGATGCAAAGTTCTTCTGGTTTATAGTTTGCAATTCTTTCTGGTTCGATGATGTTGCTTCTGTTCATTTTTAAATATCCAAGCTTGATGCAGACATCTGTGATGTTTATCATGCTTCTGCCAGTGAAAACAATTTTTCTGCCATATTTTTCAGCTAGACCAATGATTTGAATAAGTCTATATGTGTTTGATGCAAATGTTGCAATAATCAGTCTTTCTTGTTTGTGCTTCACAAACAGAGATTCAATCTCTGCACCAAGCGTTGTTTCGCTCATTGTGAAGCCTGGCATCATCACGTTTGTGCTTTCGCAAAGAAGAAGGTCCACACCGCGTTTTCCAATTTCTGAAATTCTGCCCAAATCAATCACTTCGTTGTCAACTGGTGTATAGTCGATTTTAAAGTCACCACTGTGGAAAATAAGCCCACATGGTGTTGTTATGCTTAGAGCCATTGCTCCAGCAATGCTGTGGTTTACTTTGATAAATTCAATATGAAAACTTCCAAGTTTCACTGCTTGTCTTGGTTTAACCACTGTGCCTTTAAGTTTAATTTTGTGTTCTTCAAGTTTTCTTTCTAGAATTGAAAGTGTTAAATCGCTTCCAAACACCGGAATATCCATTGCCATTTCTTTCAGAAAATATGGCAAAGAACCAATGTGGTCTTCGTGACCGTGTGTGATTACGATTGCTTTAACTTTTTGTCTGTTTTCAACTAGGTATGTAAAGTCTGGAATAATCATATCAATCCCTGGCATGTCTTCTGTTGGGAACGCAAGACCGCAATCTATTATGATGATTTCGTTTCCGAATTCAATTGCTGTCATGTTTTTTGAAATTTCACCAACACCTCCTAGGAATGTGATTCGCACAGCCTTTGGATTCCTTTCAATTTTTTCGCTTGGAACAACTTGCCCGTTTGTTGGACCAACTGTTCCGTTTGCGTGAGGGTTTGGACCCTTCTTGTTGTTTTGTTTTTGCTTTTCGAAAAATTTCTTTTTGCCGTTGTCGCCTTCAACTTTTCCACCAAAGTGAGCAGCTTGTTTTTTTGCTGCCGCTGGTGCTTGTGGCTTATCGAAAAAATCTCCGTTTAGAATGCTGGAGTTTTCCATGGCATTGAATATTTTTTTTGTTTCTTGATTGTCTAAATGACTTACAAGCTCCCTCTTTCCAGCTCTAGCTTTCTCAGCTATGCTTTTTCTTTTTTGGTCATTATTATTATTGTTCATTAATTCTCCTGTTAAGTCGTTTCAAATTTCTTTATGCTAAGCACAAAATATTTTTGATTCAAACTAGAATCTTTTTACCAAATCTGTCTTTGTCAAAACATGGTTTTGCAAACCCAACTAGATTTAATTATATATATTATATCACTTATTATTTATTTTACAAGCAGTTATTGCATTGTAAAGCTTGTTGTTTTGTTTGCTCTTGGAGTTACGGTCACTCTTCTTTCTCTTGCATCAAATTCGTTTGGCTTTAGACCTTTTTGTCTTTTGAATTGTCTCGGAACAATAAAACTAAATTGTCCATCTTTGTTTGCCATAAATTTTACGCTAAGCCCACTCTTTATGTCATATGACAAAGCAAGTTCTCCTGGTATTAGGTTTATGCCTTCGATATTGAATTTTTTAAACTTTTCAAAAACATCCCAAATTGTTATTGTGTTGTTTTCTTCTTTAACAAACAATTCTAGAATAAGACTGATTAGCCCAATGCTTACGTCTGTTTGCGTTGAAATTTCTGGCGAGTTTATTCCAAAGAAGTTTCCTGAATAGTCGTTTGAAATTATGCTTAGATTGTCTTGCATTAAGAATTTTACAATATCTTTAAGAACTTCCATTGCTTCAACAATCTGACCATTTGCAGCAAACAGTCTTGCTGAGTTTAGAAGCGTGTGTGCAGTTGCATCTTCTGTGATGTGGTTGTTGAATGTTTCTTCGCTTCTATTATAGATTTCTTCAATAGTTGCAAGTGCATCTCTCATTTGAGGAACCTCTTGTCTAAACAAGTCTGCAGCTTCTGCTTCTTTTGCTGTGTCTTTTAGAAGTTTTGAAATTTTTCTAAGTTCAACTCTGTTGTTGTTTGTGTATATTCCTGCTCTGAAATAGTCCACATAGAACATGCTTGCGTCTTTCATAAATGGCAACGCTCTTTGTCTTAGGAATTTAGAGTCGTTTGTTTCTGTTGCATATTGATAGTATAAATCTGCAACATCAACGTTTCCTGAAATATAGTTTGTTCCTGAAACGCTTGTGTCTAGAACAAGTGCTGTTTCAGCAAGCATTGTGCTTGGAACAAAAACTCCACGTGCAGCATATATTCTTGTTGCGTTTTTTCTAAGGTCGTCGTAGTTTGTTTCGATGAAGTTGAATAATGTCAAAAGTCTTTCGCTCTGCCCTAAATATAGTGCAGCATAATATACGTTAAGCATTGTGTTTTCGATGCTAACTGGAGTTTGACGCTCTGAAGTGCTTACAGCAAAACCTGCGTTTGAGCTGATATGCGAATCTTTTTTGTTTGTGATTGCAAGCATATATTTTCCATAGTTGAAAAGTCTGTTTATAAGCGAAAGCTCTTCTCCGTGAATGTTTAGCATTGTTGCGTCGTATAGTTTTTCGTGAAGCTTTGCATGCTCTTTCAAAAGCCTGTCGTATCCAGATTTGTTTTGAACAAGTTTTGCTTTTAGAGCGTTAAATTCTTTATCTTTGCTTGAACCAGAAAAAGCATAGCCTGTTATGAAAACTTTTTCTGCTCCTGCAATCTTTATTGCAGTTTGTTCAACTTTATATGTTCCACCAGTTCTTTCAATTTTTAGAACTGCACCAAAGTCTTTTCCATCGTCATTTTTTGCTGAAAAGAAAATAAACTGCCCGTCGTATTTAACTTGGCATGTTTTTCTTACCTCAATTGGATATGTTCCTGCTTCGTCGTAGATATCAAAACTTAGTTCTGCATCTATATTGCCTGTGCCAGATTTTGAAATCTCATATACAAACATATCGCTTGCTCTGCTTACAAAAGCGTTTTTAGAAACTTTAAGCAGACCGTCGCTATAAGCAACCGTTATTTCACCTGTTTCGAAGTCCACTTTTCTTTCATAGTTTGTGATGCTTTGTTTTGGTTTCATCTTGATTTTAAGTGCACCAATAGGCAAATTTACCCCTGCTTGAGGGTTGTAGTTTCTCTTTTTAAAAGTATTTGAAAACTCCGTTTTTGCAACACTGGCTCTGCCTTCTTGGAGCATTTTTTTGATTGCTCTTGTTGTGTCTGAAACATCTGGCAAAACTGCTCTTCTTGTTCCGAAGCTTAGTCCGTTTTCTTGCACAATAATAAACTCATCTTGAGCTCCGCCAAGCACGTTTATTGTTGTTTTTCCGTTTGATGAAACCAGACCTTCTTTATGCATTGCGCCATAAAACTGCGCTGGCTTATTTAGTGTGACATTTTTCAAATTACTCATAATATCAATTATATACTACGCATTAAAAAATAACAATATATTTACATAAACAAAAAGGGCATAAAGCCCCTTTTTCTTCCATTTTAAGCCCTTTTTAAGCGTTTTGCTGCGCTTCTTCAATTTCCCCAACAATTGTCTCTTTCTTTACACGCCTGAATACATAGATTGAAGAAATGAGTCCAACCGTCTTCATAAACTTTCTTACAAGCTTATATTCCTTCATTTTTTCTCGAATAATTTTAGGGTCTGTAACCTCGTCTATTGAACTATTTAGAATGAAATTCGTCACGTCTTCAAGGAAACCGTCGTTAATCACTTTGGCAAAAGCAGACTTTTTGAACTTCCTTGCAAGAGGAATTCTTTCCGAATAATCTATGAACGTATCAATGAATTGCGTGGCAACATCGTTGGCACCTTTGTCCACTCTTCCAACCAAATGTCTAAATAAAGCAATGACTGTTTTTTCTTTTATGATGTTGAAGAATATTGAAAGAAGTTGAAGCACTAGACCAATTATCGTAAGCAGAATTAGAATCACCCAAACTGCCCATGTTCCAAACCATTCTTGGAAAATTGTTATTGGCACATCAGCCATAGCAAGATTTAGAAACAAGAAGTTGGTTCCAAGATAATAGTTTGCAAGAGTTGAAAGAAAAGCCAAAATCCAGATTGGCGGCATCACGGCTAGAATGTTATAACTTCTATAGTTTCCACTTGAAACAAGATAAACAGCTTGCAATGCCAAAACTAGGTGGAACAAGAAAACCAAAATTGAAACTGGATGGAACGTTGGAAAATAGAATAATGTTGTAAGTGGAAACAATGTTGCAATAAACCAACCAAGGAAACCTGCCCACACAATATAGTGATTTAAAAGACGCCTCACCCTTCCTTTAAAGATTGCCGCAAGCGGATATATAATTAATGTTGCGTTGCAGATGTGCAGTGGCAGATACCACTCTAGATACCAAATTCCAGTGACAGCACTCCAAATCACCGTTGCAATCATAAACGCCCATGCAAGGCTTGCGCTTATGATATACATTTTGTTGATTAGATGTTTTTTTCCAAAAAAGATGAATGCAAAGAAACCCACGGCAATGCATGTGAGAATAATAACAAGAATATGTTCCCACGAATAGTAGCCATAGGCTGAAGGCAAATCGAAGCCGTCTAGTCTGTCTGGTCTATTGAAGATGTTTAGCATCCATTCTCTCATGCGTCTATTATATCATTTTCGACTTTTTTTGCAACTGCTCTTATAGTTCTCCAAAACTGTGCTGTTGAAGACCTTAATCAATTCTTTGTTCTGTTTATGCTCGGCACATGTTGCATCAATACATTCGGACAAAAGTTGTCCGAATGTGTGGGTGTTTTTAAACAGATGATGTGCAAGACTTCCAGGAATTGCATTAACCTCATTTGGCAAAATTTCGTCATCTTTTTCTTTATAGAAATAGTCCACACGCACAATGCCTCTAAAGCCAAATAATTCGTATATTCTTTTTGTTGCGTCTTTAATTTGCTCTTCTATTTTTTTTGGGATAATTGCAGGAAAAATTCTATCAGCACTTGCCATGCCTTCACCGCCCTCGTCTAGATATTTATCTTTAAAACTTAGAAGCGTTTTTTCTTTGATTGGTTCTTCACATTCAGAAACAACAAGCTCGCCCTGTGCATTTTTGAAACAAGCACAGTTGAGTTCCCTTCCGTCGATAAATTCTTCAACAAGGCACACATTGTCCATAAGAAGAACAGATTGAACTGCAAGTGTGAGTTCATCAAAATCTTTTACAACTCTAACTCCAATACTGCTGCCAAGTGAACAAGGTTTCACGACTGCTGGAAATTCTATTTCAATATCTTCTAGGTTTGTTTCTTCTGTCACAATTTCGTGTTTTGCAACTGACAAGCCTAGATGCTGAAAAAAGATTTTAGACTTCACTTTGTCCATAGAAAGAGCCTTTGCAAAAAGAGAGCCAGCTGAAGTTGGTATGCAACTAAGTTCCAACGCACCAACCAATGTGCCGTTTTCCCCCATTTCACCGTGTGTGGCTAAAACGGCAGCGTCTATTTGTATATATGGTTTAATTCTTTTTCGTTTAAGTCGATAGAGTGTGTTGGAGCCTGGAAGCAAAAAGACTTCAAATATATTTTTGTTTTTCGGGTCGCTCTCTGGCGCGACCCCTACATATGCGTCAATGTTTTCTAAGTCTTTTCCGGCATAAAATTTGTTTTCTTTGGAAATGTAAATAACTTCTTTTTTGTATAAAAATCTGTTTAGATTTCTAAAAGTTAAGAGCCCTGTGATTATGCTGATATCGTGCTCTGGGCTTTTTCCACCAAAAAAAACTGCAACTGTTTTCATAGTTTCACCTCACTAAGGCGTATATATGAAACTCTTGCAGTTATTGTTTAAACATTTTCAGCATAAAGTTTTTGTTTTTTGATATTGATGGTTTGTCCTCTTTCCAAGTCCGCTCCACCAATTTGATTTACAGAAATTTCGTATGCAACTTTTTTGATAATCTCGTCGCCTATTCGTTTTTCATATTCACGGGACTGAATTCTTCCAACAATTTCAATAGGGTCGCCCACAGCGAAATCGCTTGCGTGTCGTGCATTTCTTCCCCATGCAATAAGCGGGAGATAATCACTCTTATTGTGCCCACGGTTGACCGCAATCAGCACATCACAGATTTCTCTGTTGAATGGTGTTGTTCTGTAAATTGGTGCCTTGCACACAAAACCGGAAAGATATATTTCATTTGGGTTTATTGCGTTATTAAATTCCAAAAGTTCTTTACAGAAAACTGAAAGAATCAATTTAGATTTTTCGTTCTCCGCTTTGTTATAACTTCTAAACTGCCCCTTGATTGAAAGTTTATTTCCAATAGCAATGGTTTCAAACCCAGAAACCTTGTTTGAAATCACAACCGGCAAAACATCTCTATGCTCACTCAGCCTTTCAACTGCTAGGTTAAACTCATAGAATTCTTCTTCGTGCAACACATGGCTAAGCGTTGGGTTTGAAACAACCTCTCCACTAAGCCTCACCCTGTTTGTTCCAATAATTTCTTTACTCATTTTATCCTCCTAAAAATTCATTCACTCCCACTGGTTTAAGATTTTTGTTTTTAAATGTCAAAAGCACCAATGCAACTTTGTCTGCTGAATTATTGTCATCAACGCAAAGATTTATAATCACACCTGCTTTCATTTTTGGTTTAACTTTTTTGATGACACTTCCAACATCTTTCTTTTTAACATCTTTGCAACACACAGTGTGAAGAACTGTTGTCAGCCCAAGTTCGCTTGCAGTGTTTATAACCCTATCGTTAAACTGCATTTGGTTTGGTCTGAATGCAAGTGGTTTCTTTTCTGTGATTTGCTCTATTGCACCAATTCCTGCACTAAGTTCAAGTTTGATTTGCTCTTGACTTAGTTTTGTCAGGTTGGTGTCTGTATTTCCCATAATTCCAATGCTGTGCCCTCCTTCGTGCAATTTTTTGATTAAATCTTGATTTGTTGTGGCAAAAGTTCCAAGAACAAAGAATGTTGCATGAGCGTTATCCTTATTCAACTCAGCAAGAACTTTTTCTGCATTTTCTGCATCTTTTAGTTCAAACGTCAGAGCAACTTGATTTGTGGTTGTTTCAAACGTGTTGATTCCTCCAAGCTTTAGATTGTTTCCAAAAAACAATCCAGCCGCCGCACTTCCGTTCCAAAGATTTAAACTCCCAAGAACAACAAAAGCCAGCACAACTCCGAAGAAAACAATTTGCCTGCTTTTAATCACCATAAATGCCATATGTGACTACCTCCATGTTAAAACATTTCTTGTATCAAATTTTTGCTAGTTTTTAGAATTCTTATAGCAATTTGTCGAATGTAAAAAAGTGGTTAAACTTCTAGTTGTCTAACTTTATGAAAATAGATTATATAATTAGAACAAACAAAAAAACGCCCTAAGGCGTTTTTCTTTTTATTGTTCAGCGTGTGCTAGTGTTGACTTTGCATACTTTGTGAATTTCTTATCTCTCACAACATTGAAGAATGCAAGTTTAAGTGCTTTATATAGTTCCCACTCTTCGTTTAGAATTGAATTTTTCATTGCAAGAAGAATTACGCTTGGATGTTTTGTTCTTTCTTTAAGAAGAGAAATTTCAACAAGCTCGTCAATCACATCCATAATACGTTGTTGTTCTGCACTTGGTCTCTTTTCTTCAACAACTGGTTTGTTTGCTTCTGCACGTTCTAGTTCTTCCGCTCTTGCTTCAAGAAGCACAATCACTGTGTTCTTAAATGGAAGCACAACTGTTCTGTTAAACTCTGCAAAACTTTCGTTGATGTCGTGCGATTTGAAATATGATGTTAGGAATTTGTGAAAGTCGATTTTCTTTTCGTCGATGTCACTTAGAATGCAGAATGCAAGTGCAACAATCTTTTCGCTCTTTTGTGGCATTTTAAACCCAACACGCGAAGATGTTGCAGCATTTTTTTCTGTTTCGAAATCGAAGTTTTTAAGACAATGAGAAATAAGATTATAGATGTCTGTGTTTTCTGCAATTGCGTTTAGAAGTGCATCCAATTTTTTCTCAAACAAAATATATTTGCCGTTAACAAATGTGTCTGAAATGTCTTTAAACTTTTGAAGTGATACTGTGTTCATTGTTTCCATACTTAATTATACCATAGTACTTTTATTTTTTTATTAATATAAGAAGGGTTTTATGCTTCCCTAACGTCAACACGCCCTGCGTTATTCCAGTCGTGAATGCCGCTCATGTTTGCGTGAGTTACAGCAGGAGATGTGATTGAAGCCGGAACTCTTCTATATAGTCTGATTTGCATTTGTGTTGAACAACCTTGGAAAGCTGTGCTTTCAATCAATGCAACGTTTTCATAGATTATTATGCTTTCAAGTGCAGTGTTTCTGAATGCAGTAACAAGAATTTGTGTAAGCCCCCTTGGAAGAATCACTTCTCTAAGGCTTGTTGCACCCTCGAATGTTCCTGCACGAATTTCTGTGACATATGATGGAAGAACAACTCTTTCAAGATTCTCTGCATTCCAAAATGCACGGCTTCCAATAGACGTGACAGAATTTGGAATCTCAATTGTTTCGATTACCGAAGATTCAAATGCGTTGTCTGAAATTGTGTTTACAGAATTTGGCACAATAAAGTGAGTTCTTCTTGCAATCATTCTGATAAGTGTTGAAAGACTGTTGTTATATAGAGCACCGTTTGAAAAGGCAAACATTGGGTGTCCTGTGCTTACCGGAAGAACTGATGAACCTGTATAGTCTTCGCCTCTAACTGCACAACCTCTTGGGTGTGTTTTTGGAATTGATAGGTGAAAAATTCCTGTTCCGTTGAAAGAAGATGGCTGAACAGAAACAGCATTCATTGGAACGTTTGTCCATAACAAATCGCTAAGGTCAACAAAAGCCTCAGAAGATATAGATGTGATTGTTGTTGGAAGAGTTATAAACTCAACGCCTTCCACACCGTCAAACATGTTTGTTACAATGTTTCTTGATGGGTTGCCTAGTGACCAAAAATCTGGCACGTGAATTGTTTTGGCTGCCGAATCGTCTGGATTAGCAAGCAATCTTTCTTCGAAAGCAGTTTTATCAAAAACACCAGTGTTTGAGAAAAAGTCTCTATCGTGTCTTCCCCAGTCTGCTGTCAATGTTACATCGCTATAAAAACCAGATGGAAGATTTTCACCAGGGAAAATTTTCTTGCTGCCAAATTCTTCTGGAAGCACCCAGCCAAAAAAGTTGTGACCAGCCATTGAGAATGTTCTTTCGTCCAAAGTGATTTCATATTCAATGCTTGGGTTGTTTTCGTTTCCTTGATATCTTGGAACACGAACGGAATATTCGAGTTCTCCAGCTGCCCCTGCAGAGAATGTCACCCAAATATAACTCCTGTCTGTTCTGTCTTGAAGGTATGCAACAAGAAATGAACCTATGAAAAAGAGCACTAACGCCACTACAATGTATATTGTTATAAATGTGCCTCTTCTTCCGATGTTAGTCATACTACCTTATTTTACAATAAATACTGTATTTCTGCAAATGTTTCATTATTGAAATGTTTTTCATACACTGGACTATGAACAAAGGAAAAGTGAAAAAAGCTGTGGTTCTTTGTGGTGGTTTGGCGAGCAGGTTTCTTCCAATTTCGAAGGCTGTGGCAAAAGAAATGCTTCCAATTCTTGATAAACCAATAATTCACATCATTGTTGAAGAACTAAAAAAAGCAGGCATTGAAGAAGTTTTGATTATTCTTGGTCGCGGCAAATCTGCCATGGAAGAATATTTTGACAAAAATCCAGAAATTGAAACAAGACTTGAGAAAACAAACCACACTTCACTCCTTGAAAAAACCAAAGAAACTTATAACTTGTTGCCTATATATTTTCTTCGACAAATCGATGCACGCGGCACTGGCTATGCATTCAGCCTGGCAAAGAAGTGGTGCGACGAAGAAGCAGTGCTTATGACATTTGGTGATGAGGTTGTGTTTCATAAGGATAATCAACCCAATATCTATCAGCAAACAATTGATGTTTTTAGCAAGACAAACAAGAATGTTCTTGCCGTTTCAGCGGTGAAAAAAGAAGATGTGATTAAATATGGAATAATTAAACCCGGACAATCAATAGAAGTTCTAGGCATTGTTGAAAAACCAACAAAAGAAACTGCCCCAAGCAACCTAAGTTTTATTGGCACGGCAGTTTTGAAACCCGAGGTCTTTGATGTTCTAGAAAAGATTATTAAAGACGATATAACAAAACTTGAATATGGCATAACAGATGCAATTGATATTTTGGCTAAGAAAAATCAAGTTGTTGCAAAAAGGATTTTAGGAAAGCGGTTTGACACAGGAAGTCCACTCGGTTTGGTTAAAGCAAATATATATGCTGCAATGCAAGACTCTAAATACAAAAAGGAACTCAAAGAGTTCCTTAGAATG
>Ga0131853_10020330_pt1 | contig 12059 bp, 13 predicted proteins | sample TergutLab28metaG_FD_92764 | JGI IMG/M metagenome (GOLD analysis project Ga0131853, IMG submission 92764) | Labiotermes labralis P1 segment gut microbial communities from Petit-Saut dam, French Guiana - Lab288 P1 (version 2) (version 2) | ecosystem: Host-associated > Arthropoda: Insects >...
TAAATATCGGCTGTGGCTCGTCGGGGTCGTAGCATTCGAGGTAATCGGGCACATGGGCTTGTAGGAAATCGCACAGTTCTTTGGCTTGTGTGCGTGCGTCAAACATGCGCAAGTTGCCTGTGTATTTGCCCGCTGCACAAATTGTGAATTCGTTTTGTTTTTCTGCGGTGCAAATGATATTGGGTACAGGCAGGTCGGCTACGCCTTCAAACGCAACCCAATCATAGCTCTGATAGTGCCGTAAAATGTCGCGCATAGGCAGCTGTGCGGGATAGAGAAAATCGGTTTCGCTGTGCCCGCGCGCGGTGACTAACTCTGCGCCCGCCTGCCGATGCCGATGGGTGTTCGTGCCCGGAGTATCAATAGCGAAGGCATCAAAATGAATGTCTTTCACGCTGCCAACGCGAAAGCCGCGTTGCCGCAGTTCACTGATTATCACCTCAATGGTTGTTGTTTTGCCGGAACCTGAAGTGCCAAGCACGCTGAATACTTTCACAAAAATATCCTCCATAGTATAATTCCCGCAGCCCATAAAACAACACCTGCAAGAGCAAGGCAATCAAACCAACGCATGTGCAGGGGAGCGTAAGCCGTGCGGGTATCGTGTGCGCCAAAGCCGCGCAGTTCCATGGCCATGGCCAGTTTGCGAGCCTGCTGCACGCCGCTTGCAATCGTAGGCAACAGCAGCCAAGTGTAGATTTTCATGCGTGTGCGCAATTTGAGCTTACGGAAGTCAACGCCGCGCAGTTGCATGGCGTTGAGGCTGTCACGAAAACTTTCGCCAAATAGCGGCACAAAGCGCAGACCAATGCTGAGCATGAATGCCAGCTGGTAAGGCATTCGCAATTGCAACAGCGCTTGCACCAGCACGTGCCCGGCATAGCTTGCCAGCAGTGCGCCGCCCAGTAGTAAAATCACCAAGCGCTGCAGTACCGTTGCTGCAATCATCAGCCCGGCCAGCCAATCTTGTGCGGCGAGGGTTTGTAGCAGTGTGACAAAAATGAGCATAACCCATACACCACGTAGGCGGCGTAACAGCTTGAATAATGGCGCACGGCTAAGCAAAACTGCAATGAAAGCACTTGTAAACAGCGGCAACATATGCAGGGGATTGCGGAAAATCACTGAAAAAGTAGACAATAGCAAGACAAATAAGATGGTTACACGCGGATCAGCTTTCATGCAGCACCCCGTTTTCCATGCGCAACACGCGCGTGGCGTTGGCCTGCACAAACGCTTGGTCATGGCTGATGAGTATAACGGCAATGTCATCGAGCAGGCATTCGTGCAGCATATTGGCGAGAATATCGCAGCGGCGTGGGTCAAGCCCTGTGGTGGGTTCATCTAAAATAAGTGCGTTTGGGCGGTTGAGCAGCAGCCCGCACAGCGCAAGGCGTTGCTGCTCGCCGCGTGACAGCGTGAGTGTGTTTTGTTCGGCCAGGTGCGCAAGCTCAAAGCGCTGCAATATTTCATGTGCGCGTGCTTGAGATTGCTCTTGTTGCACGCCGCAAAGCTCTTGCGTAAAAGTGAGTTCTTCCAACACAGTAGGGGCAAAAATTTGCCGTGCAGGCTCTTGAAAGAGATAGCCCACGTGCTGGCCAAATTGCCCCAGCCGCCAATTTGCCGTGTTTTCGTTATTGATGAGCAATGTGCCGCTTGCGGGTTTAAGCAGCCCGCACAGCAGCTTGCCCAACGTGGTTTTGCCGCTGCCGTTTGGGCCGGTGAGAGCCAAAAAATCCCCGGCCTGTAGCGAAAAACTCACCTGTTGCAACGCAAAATTGGGATAGGAAAAACATAAATCTTGTGCTTGAATAATCATAGGCAGACCTCGCTATCACACAGCTTGGCGCGGCGCTTTTCATCATGGTCAACCACAAGCATGGCTTGCCCGTTGCGGCGCAATTCACATAACACAGCCATCATAGTTGCGCAGGCAGTGCTGTCAAGCTGGCTAAGGGCTTCGTCAAGCAGCAGCAGCTTTGGCTGCAACACAAGCACACTAGCGAGGGCAAGCAGCTGCTTTTGCCCGCCGCTGAGAATGTTCGGTGATTCGCTGCGCCGTGCCCACAGGCCAACTAACTCGAGCACTTCACGGACGCATGCTTGCATATCTTCGCGTGGCATGCAGAGGTTTTCAAGTCCAAAGGCGATTTCTAACTCCACCGTGCCACAAAATAGCTGTGTTTCCGGGTTTTGCATCACCATGCCCACTAAACCGGTGCGCTCGGCGAGTGTGTGCTTGCTAGGCGGTTTGCCTGCCAGCAGAATTTCGCCGTGCAACTCTGCCTCAATTTGGCGGGGAATTAGCCCGCAGATGGCATAGAGCAGGCTGCTTTTACCTGTGCCTGAATCGCCGCACAAGGCTACGCTTTCGCCCGCCGCAAGGGTGAAGGTTTGCGGCGGAAACAGCGGCGTATGCTTCGGGTAAGCGATGGTGAATTGATGGCATTCAAGCATGTTAGAAGAGTCCAATTTCAATATTCGTCAATCTGTGCACCCAGCGCTGAGCAAAATGGTCGCTTGGGATGATCAACCGAAACGGCCCAAAGTCAGGACACAGGGCGATGTAGGCGGCCTGTTCGGCTTCATCTTGTGGCAACACGGCAGCAAAGCCGTCTACCGCCGAGAAAACCACGTTATACACCACACTATCTTGCATGGGAATGAGGGCTGCAAGCAAGTCGCGAAACGGCACAGCGCGAAATTCAACCTCTTCACCTGGTCGCCCACCGCCACGTAACACCGCTTGCAATGGCTGCGGGTTGAGCGATTCAAAGTCTACCACGGTGATGACATAAGTTTCGCCTGTTGTGGTGTGGGTGAGATGCAGTTCGCCGTTAAGCAAAATCTGTTGGCGATCTTGAATCGCACCCCAGTTGAGCGCAAACAGCACTGCTACAGCAATGGCCAGCGCAGTGATAATGGCGATGACGGCGATGGTTGATTTTTTCAAGGCAAAATTCTCCTTATCTGTTTGGTGATGGCCCATGCGGCTATGCCGCCTAGGCTACCGCTGAGTGCCGCTAGGCTAAGCATTAGCAATGCCATGATTTGCTCGGCTTGAAACAGTGCAAGGGCAACTGCCGCCGTGCCGGTCATGTTGGACAGCATGCCTGCCAGCACGCAGGCGAGGAGGTTTGGCTCGCTGTTTGGCGCGCGGCGGCGCAGTGTGATGGGTAGGAATACGAGGTCAACAGCAAGGCCGGGTAGGGTGTAAATGATTAAGCTTGCGGCACCATGTGAGCCTGCAACGCCCAATGCCATCACCAACAGTGCTTGCACTAGCCCGCACAACAGCCCTGCACCGCGCACACGTGTGAGCGACACCGCTAGCACGAGAAACAACATATATATTCCGCCTGCAACAGCGCCACCGGGAATGAACGGCCCGGTTAGCAGCTGTGCCAGTGGTACTACAAAAGGTTTGATGGCAATGCCCAGCGCGGCAATCACGGCGATGAGGATGAGGTGGAATAGGTTTGTACGGGATAAGAATCGTTTCAGCATAACATCCAATCCATAGAGTATCAGTTTGATGTCGTGCAGGTTTTGCACGCACAAAATAAAAAAACTGCGGGCAAAAAGCCCACAATTCAATAAGCCCCCAACGGGAGCCATTGAACGCGCGCCTTCTTCTCAACACATGGAACGCATGACAGTTTCCCGTCATACGCTAACGGCCGAACACCATAGCGAAGCCTTAGGTGGTATTGGCTCGAAGTTGCGTGTAATATTCTTATTATATCACACTTAGTCTGCTATGTCAACTCGATAAAATGTGTTGTCGCTAAACCGCGCGCGCCGCACCACAGCATCAAAGTAAAGTGCGTTGCCGGTGAGGTCGTAGTCATGCGTAAAGCGTACGCATGTTGTTTTTTTCTCCAGTGGCACGAGCGTGTCGCTATAAATCGCGGCGAAATAAGCGGGGAAGTCATAGTTGAACTCAAGCATTTTTTCGGGCGGGGAATGAGGTAGCAAAATGCTTTCGCGTTGATAACGCAATAATTCTGTCAGGAGATGGTCGTCTAAATTGAACTGCTGTAAGAATGAAACAATTTCCGCATAAAATTGCTTGGCCTGCAATGCTGCGCGACCAAATACATAAAAATCTTCGGGGATGTGTCCGGAGGAAAACCCTGCAATTTCCAGTGACCGAAACTTGTCTTGTTGCTCAAAATAGGAGGCAAGACTTGCAACGATATCGCCAAGCAAGCTGTGCGGTTGTGCGCGGCAAAAGGTAAGTAAGCGCAGGTAAAATTGCGCGTAGGATAGAATGTTTTCGGCATGCAAATGCATGGCCAACAGACGCAGCGCACCAAAGCTATGCAGTCCTTGCACCAAAAACATGAAGTAGCTGGCAGTGAGCAAATCTTCGTGCGGCATGGTGGCGGTTTGGCCAATCACTTCAATGTATTCATCCACCTGTTCTTGTTCTGGTGTAACCCCAAGCAGGTGATGGAAAATTTTTCGATGGGCACGCAGGCCGTGCTTTTCACGATAGGCGGGTGCGGACATGGCGGCATTGGGCAGCAACGTGCAGTGGAAATAGCAAATGCCGGCATGCTGCCCCAGCTTAAGCAGGATTTCTACGCCTGCACAAAAGCTCTGCAAGGTTTCACCCGGCAACCCCAAAATGAGATCAGTGTGAGTGCGAAAGCCTGCCTGACGGTAGCGCTGCAGCCAATAGGCCAATTCATCGTTGGGTATGTTGCGGCGGCCAATGTTGTGCAGCACATCAGGGCTAAGGCTTTGCACGGCAAAATTTGGACCGTATTTATCCAGCCCGCTTTGCGTGAGTGTTTCAGCAATACGAAACAATCGCTCGCTAAGCTTTTTGGTGGACTGACATGAAAAAATCATGGGATAGCCGGTTTTCTTTTTTGTGGCTGCCATGATGCTGATGATTTCTTCGTCGCGCGGCAGCATGCCAAAATTCGCATCGGCACAAAAGATATATTCCACGCGATTTTGACTAAACCATGCAAGCTCATCCAGCAAGCGCTGCATGGGAATTTCACGCACGCGCGCGTTGTGCTGTCCCCAATCGCAAAATGTGCAATGGTTGGGGCAGCCACGGTTGGTTTCCCACACGGCAGACCATTGCATATCAGAGTGTGCGGCAACAATGGCGTCGAGCACGCCGGTGAGATAAGGCGATGGGAAATCCGCCACTGAAAGCGCGGCTTGCGGGGCATTGACCACAAGGCTTTCGTTAGTACGATACACAAGCCCTGGTACGGTAGTGTAATCTGGTTGACTGGTTGCCAGTTCCTCCAGCAGGCGCCGCAGAGGAATTTCCCCCTCGCCGTGAATGAGCAGGTCAATATACGGCTCTTGTTCTAGCGTGGCAGAGCCTGGTGGCACATTATGCCCGCCAAATAAAATCAAACAGCCTGGCCAGCGCGACTTAATCGCTTTGGCCAGTGCTTTGTTATACTCAGTGTTCCAAATATAGCACGAAAATCCAACGAGGAAAGGCTCGTGCAGGCGGGCAAGCACATCGGCAATGTGTTCGCGCACAAAAACCAATTCTTGCAAAGCAAAGTGCTCGTCAACGGTGGATGACTGCTTGGCATAAGCCCACAGTGCTGCTGCTGCGTAAGGGAGATAGGCGGTGGTGAAGGCGGGGATTTTGCGCAGGTTATCTACTTGCACCAAGCTGATGTTGCGTTTAGTCATGTGCAGCACCTCGCTTGAAGATTTTATGCCGTCTACAAAAACGCAATCGCAGCAACGGCACAAAATAGCGCAGCTTGTGTTTGACTTTTAAGCTGGATTTGCCCTCGGGGCGAACTTGCTGGTGCAGCGGGATTTCGACAAACGGTGCACCCATGCGCTCAAAACACAGCACATATTCCAAGGTGAACGCCATGAATCTTTCGCGCAGGTCAAAGCGCAAAAAGGGTGCCGCAGGGAACAGGGTGAGGCCGAAATGCGGGTCAGTTTGCTTGGAATGGTAAAGCAAAATAACCAGCCTGCGAAACGTGGCATCGCGCCAATTGATGAATCCACGCTTGCTGGCGGGCAGGCTGCCGCCCGGCAAAAATCGCGAAAGCTTCACCACGGCGGTGGGGTGAAGGGCGGCTTGTTCAATCATTTGTGCAGCAAGTTCGGCAGGAGCGTCTTGGTCGGCAGTCCAGATAAGGCAGTGACTGCAATCATCGTTTGCGACAACGATGGCGGGGAAATCGTGCGCGAAATTGCCACCAGGGGTGGCTTCTTGGTTGGCAGTGACGGGAATGAGAAATTCCTGCCCGGCAAGGCGATGGATTTCGGCCTTGCAGGCTGCGGTGGCACGCGCCGGAAAACAAATGCAAATGCGCGCAACCAACTGTGGATTGCACGCGATTTGTAGAGCATGCACGGTGTCGCGCAGGCTTGTCACTTCGTCGTAGGCAGCCAAGAAAATAAATACGCGGCGGAATTCACTCATGCGCCGCCTGCTTTCTTGCTCAGCGCGCCGCGGCGGCGGTTATACCACACATTTTCGCGGGCAAAGGCAGGCCACTCGGTATCATCAACCGGTAAATTTAGTTGTGGCTGCAATAGCTCACTCGGCACGTCATATTGTGCCAAGAAAGCGGGCAGTTCAGCATAAAACCGCGTGCTTTCGTAGGCCGCACGCAGAAAAACTGCGCTACCCAGCGGCCAGGTGATATTGCCAAACTTGGCGTCATGCCACACAATGGCTGAGCCATCGCCTGCCGCTAACGCTTCATAACGTGCTTGCGTGAAAGCAACCAATTCGCCCAGCAAGGTGGCGGGCTGAGCCTGCGCTTGAGTGATTAAGTCTAAATAAAATTGCTCGTAGGGCAATTGCTGTGTGCAGTGCAAGTGCTCGGCGATGTGCGGCAGCAGCCCCAGCGCATGGCAGCCCTGCACTACATCAGCAAACACATTAGCGGCCACCCAACCGTGCATGGGCATGGTGGCGGTTTCATAGACCAGCTCGGAATATTCGGGAATTTCATCGTGGTTTTCTGGCGATTCATGGCGGTGGTATTGCTGCACGCGCACGGCTTTCACGCCATGTTGTGTTTGATAGGCTGGCTCGGCCAAACGGGCATTGGGCAGCACTTCGCAGCGGAAAATCTCTAGTGCGCCATGCATGCCGGCAGCAAGAAGCTTGCCCACACCCTGGGCAAAACTTTGCAGCGTTTCGCCGGGTAAGCCCAATATCAGTTCGCAATACATCGGGATGTCAGCGGCGTTGTAGCGCGCAATCATGGCAGAAATATCTGCGAAGTCGAGGTTTTTGCGGCCAATGGCGGCCAACGCCTGCGATGAAATGGATTGCAGTGAAAGTGCAGCGCCATTGCTCAAGCCTTCACGGGCCAATGCTTCGTTGAGGTGAAACACAGTGTCGTTGTAGCTTTTGTCTAAAAATGCGCGCAGCTTTTGCGGATAGCCGCAGCGGCGTTTATTTTCGGCCAAATACTGTACTACTTCCATGTCGCGCGGTAAGATGCCAAAATTAGCATCGGCACACAACACAAACTCAAGTTTGCGCTGCGCCGCCCAGTCAATTTCTGCTCGCACGCGTTCCATAGGCATGAGTTTGATATGTTGGCGGTCGGCTCCCCAGTCACAAAACGCGCAATAGTTGGGACAACCGCGGTTGGTTTCAAGCGTCATGGAAAACAGCAGATGAGGGTATTGCTCAAACAGGCTATCGAATAAGCCTTCAAGATAGGGCGAGGGGTAATCGCAGCGGGTGCAGGGGGCGGGCGCGGTACGGCAAATTTCACCCTGTGCGTTGCGATAAGAAAGCGACGGCACGGCGGATAAATCATCGCCGCGGTGTAACGCAAGCAGCAGCGCTGCAAACGAAACCTCACCAGCGCGGTGTAGCAGGAAATCCACATAAGGATAATCGTGAAGTTGTTGGGCATCGTCATTGTTCACTTGGTGCCCACCGAATGCAATCAAACAACCCGGCCAGCGCTGTTTAATCGCGCTAGCCAAGGCTTTGTGGTATTCCATGTTCCATATATAGCACGAAAATGCCACCAAATAGGGTTCATTCAATTTGGCCAGCACATCGTCAATGGGGGTGCGTAGGAAGATGAAATCGCATAGGTGATAGTGCTTGCGAACCTCAGGCATAGAAAAGGCGTTGGCAGCCACGCAGCCTGCGGCATAGGGCAAGTGCGCGTTATGGCCGTACAAATTGCCCGCTTGCACAAAGGTGATGTTCTTCATGCTCAGCGCTCCTCCTCCAATGTTGCCACACTGCTGTGCCAGCCAAGCCATTTTGATAGCTTTGCGTGCATGCGTGGATGAAAATATATCTCAATGCACGCGCGGCGCAGGGTGTCGTGAATCCGGTCCATGATTTTTTTTTCTAGTGGCAGAACAAACCACCAAATGATGGCAACGAGAACGGTGAAAATGCAAACCACTTGCTCAATGGTTAGCCCAAAGAAGAATCCGTCCATGCCAATGCGGCGATAGGCTTCGCCACGATAGCGCAAAAACTCCCAGAAAAAGCGTGGAACCGCAAAGAAAATCATGCTAATAGAAAGACCGCGACCGGGCTTGTAAAATCGTGAGCGAGTCATAAAAAGGATGCACAGCAGGGTTAATGCCACGCCAACCACAAATTCAACAACTTGCGTGGGCAACACGAGTGTATCGACAAAACGGTTGTAGATGCCCCAATTTGAGGGCAGACCAAAGCAACAGTGAAAATACCAGCAGCGCAGTTTTTGATAGGCGGTTTGCCACAAAAAAAACACAGCAAAAATGTCAAGGTAAACTTCGCGATTTTTTTTCAGCAGGAAAAACGGAGATGCAATCGCGGCAACAATAACAAGAGCAAATAGTGAGCTGATAAGAAACTGTAGTTGCTCTTGTGGGGTGGCGAGTTCGGTGCCAAAGCGAATGACGGTCATGGCGCGTCGATAATTGTTGACATAAAACCATCGATACATGGCAGCAACGAGCCACGCAGCAAACATAACTGCTAATCCGTTGAGCGTGCGCCCATTTTCGGTGCTGGGCAGCCAACGCAACTTGTCGTGCAGCAGCCAATCCAGCCAGCGTATGGCTCGGGCAAATTTTTCGCGCCGGTTACGGCTGCGTGGCGAAAGATTGCGTTGTGCTTGCTGCATTTTTTTTTCGCTTGTTGCATGCCGTCGCTTATTGGAGAGCTTTTTAGGGGTGACGGCGTCGGCCAGTTGCACCAAAAAGCGTGGTTGCGGCGAAGGGGAGAGCAAGCGTGCGTGCATGCGGGGCAAACGCAGCAACAGCAAAGCTAGCACAAACATAAATGGAAGTGCAGCCAACATATAGGTTAGCGGATAATGCTCGTAGAAAAAAAAGAGAAACCAGTGCGGCAAAACGTGCACGCTTAATCTTCCTTTCGCTTTCGTTGTACGCCCACGGGGATGCGCTGGCTTTTGTAGGAATTGCCTAAGCAGTAATTGCATGCGGCGAGAGTACGTGTTTTTGCCAGGGCTTTCCACTGGCGGGCAAATTCTTGCGGCTGTATGGCGCGCACGTCGATAAAGTCTTCGGCGGGCAGGGGGAACTTGTTCTCCAACTGGCTCATGGCGCTGCGTGTGCACAAATGGAATTTTCCGCGCAGATATATCATGCACATGGATTGTGAGCAGACACGATAGCGCTTGCGCGGACAGCCGGATTGGAATTGCCCAAGCTCGCCGTGGTCGCTCCAAAACTCAGCGCTTTCGTGCGTAAACCGAACATCATGTTCACGCAGCAACTGTTTGAATTGCTCAACGCGCGGTTGTAGTGCGGGGACGTATTGCGTGATTTTTACGGTTGTGTTGGTGTTCTTGAGTGCGGCGAGCACCTTTGCGTTGGGCATGATGGTGGCGTTGCTTTGGATGCTGATGGCATCGGTTTTGCCGGTGTTTGCGCAGGCCCAAAGGATTTCGTCTAGCTGCGGGTGCAAAAAAGCTTCGCCGCCGGTGAGAATGGTGGCATAAACGTAGTCCACACAGGAAAATATCTTCTGAATATCGGCAATCAATTCTTCGGCGGGGATGTTCTGTTGGTAGGTGAGGTCGGGGATGCAGGCCACGCATTTGTCGCAGTTGAGGGTGCATCGTGTGGTGATTGGCATGGCAAGACGCGGCATCACCACGCGGCCGGCGAGCTTGTTATGCAGGTGCTGCACAACAATGCGCGGTAAATTCCACAATAGCACGAGAAAACTCTTTAGCCAAACCTTGTTTGAATTGGCAGCACCCAAGCTAATTCTGCCCAGCACGCCCGCTAGGGGCGGGCACACCCGCAACACAGCAATTTGTGTGCGCCAAAACAAATATTTCATGTACGTTCCTCCTGCTGGGCAATGGGGATTTTGGGTGAATGATAGGTATGACCCTGGCAATAGGCACATGCGGAAAGGCAACGGCGCTTTTGCAGCTGCTTCCATTGTGCGGCAAATTCATGTGGTGCAATGGCGCGTAGATCAATGTAATCTTGCGGGCAATCAGCAATGTGGCCTTGTTGCATGAGGGTGGCGGATTCGCAACACAGGTGATATTTTCCGTGATAAAGCGGCGCAGAAACCGTTTGCACACACACGCGAAAGCGCTGTTTGGGGTCGCCGGACTGCGGCTGGCCAAAGGGGCCAAAATCCAACCAATGCTCGCCGTTGTCGTGCCAATGTACAATGCCATGGCGAGCGAGCAAAGCTTTGAATTGCTCAACATCGGGTTGCAAGGCGGCGGGATAGCGACTGATTTTCACTACGGTGCTGGTTTCTTTGAGTGCGGCCAGCACATCATCGTTTGGCATAACGGTGCCGTTGGTCTGCAGGTTGATTTGCTCAGCTTTGCCATAGCTTGCGCACAGGCGCAGGATATCCGCCAACTGTGGGTGCAGCAGCGCCTCGCCGCCGGAAAACACCAACGCATAGACTTTATCAATACAGGTGAATAGCGCGGCCATGTCTTGCACAAACACATCAAACGGAACATGCTCACGACTGTGCAAATGCGGGCCACGGGTGATGCACTGGGTGCAGTTGAGTGTGCACAACGTAGTGGGGAACAGCGAAACGCGCGAAAGCACCACGCGGCCACGTAGCTTGTTGCGCAGGTGTTGCAACAGTGCGCCGGGGGTGTGCAGGGCAAGCCAAAACACAGCCTTGAGCCAAAGTCGCGTGGAATTGGCGGCGTTAAGGCCAAAATTGCACACAATACCATATAGTGGCGGGCACTTGCGCAGCAATATCATTTGCGTGCGCCAAAACAAATAACGCAAAGCTGTGCCCTCCCCTTCAAGCTACAGATAATTTTATTATAGCATACTTTTCGCGAAAAAGCAAGCCTGCGGGGAGAAAAACTGGAGGGAAGGAAATATTTTTTATGGCAAGTGGAAAACTTCGGATGATCACAGGTCATCCGCGAGCAAAGCGCAATAACTTGACGAATGTGAGGGGTATTTATTTTTGCCTGGCTTTTCTTGGCAATTCTCCCTGCAAAAAACCTTGACAAACTCGCCAGCATGCGCTATAATGTATACTGCTGTAAAATGCGGGCGTAGTTTAGTGGCAAAACAGCAGCTTCCCAAGCTGCGGTTGCGGGTTCGATTCCCGCCGCCCGCTCCACCACCTGGGGTGGGGCTTTTCGCTTCGCTTTGTCCTAGGCTGGACTGTGCGAGATGCAAAATTTTCCTGCCTGCGTTGATTTTAGTTGAAGGAGCATTGACATGGATTTCCCGTTCACTACCCGCGAAATTATCTTGTTTTTCGTCACGTTTGGCGTTTGGGGCTTTGTGATGCTTGTGCAAACGCTGCGAGGGGGAAGGTAGACGATGGAATTTATCTTTTTTGTGCTCATTCCCATTGCTGGCGGTTTGATGAGCATTGTGCTTGGGCTGTTGGCGGGAATTGCCACGCTGGCGGCTGGTTTGGCCTATCTTTCGGGCATTGCGTATGTGATTTATCGCATTGTGCAGTGGCTGGTTGTGTGATGCCTTAGTGAAAATAAACAACGGGCGGCTTGATTGAGTTGCTCGTTTGGTGTTGCACAAATTCTAGCTAACCGAACAAATAACCCTTGATAAAAAAGGGGGGGGGGGTA
>Ga0131853_10020331_pt1 | contig 12058 bp, 3 predicted proteins | sample TergutLab28metaG_FD_92764 | JGI IMG/M metagenome (GOLD analysis project Ga0131853, IMG submission 92764) | Labiotermes labralis P1 segment gut microbial communities from Petit-Saut dam, French Guiana - Lab288 P1 (version 2) (version 2) | ecosystem: Host-associated > Arthropoda: Insects >...
GCATAAGAAATTCTGAAAAAGAATTTTAAAACAAACTAAATAATAGTTGTTATTCTTAATGAAAAAGGTCTGGTTGTTTGGCCGGGCGTTTACACAACACTTGTATTCAGTTGGCATGTCAGCATAAAACAGTCACACGACAAATTTTAATTACGCATAGTTTTCATATTTCTAAGGAGAACATTTCCTTATTTTGGGAGAATGGGGTGTATGGGACAGTGATGCATCTGCTACAGCCTTTCCTGTCCTAGCCATCATTATATTCTTGTGGAGCACCCCGTTTTCACAAATGAGGCTCTAACATTAATTAACAAGCCGCTGACATGCGCTGTCAGTCGTATTGCCAGTATTTATCTTAAAAGTAGAGAATATGCATAATATAATAAAATATTTGCTATGTATGAGACCCAGACAAAAATTAAGACAATACAAATTTAATGGAAAAATCAGGATACAATATTCGAATACTCCTCAATGACACGTTTGTTTAATTTCCTATCTTGCTTTAATGTATATTTCATCCTGAAGTTATGTGATTATGTCTTACAATCACGACAATAACAATCAGGCTAGTCTTGTATATCTAATAACTTTCAAGGTAGCGCACTAGTGCAGCGAACTTATGTGTTGTGGTTCGGCCTGACCTGATGAGAGGAACGTGTGAATCTTATGTCTGATTTCAGGCGTAAGTCTTGCTGTTGGTAGGCATATCAAACACCTGTCCAAATGGCTGTTGATTATCATTTTCACGTGCCAATATCTCAATTTCTTTAAATGGATAATGGGTCAAATGTCATTTACGTAAGACAAGATTCCAGTACAACGCATAAACCAGTGGTATGAAATATGTGCGGTACTTGTTACTGGGGGTCATACATGCATAGTTCCCTCAACTGCCATATTAGGTCATCTACCACAATTTTGAATGTTTGTCTCAGAATTTTGTTTAAAATGCTATCAATTCTTATTTTATTTTTTTTTTATCGTTTCGCCATGCATTCTGTAGATTATTTAATTACACACACACACCAACACAAGCACATATACATTATTTAAGAAGTCTAAAATTTACATTAAAACATTTAAAACGCTCCTGCGTGTTTCGATCACAGATCATCCTCAGGGATCTTACATTGTTCCTAGCTAAAGTTCTAATTTAAAACATTCAGTGACTTACTTCCTTATGTTAACTTTGGTGCTGTGGCAGCATGTCGTGTTTTTGTGGGTGAGTCGTACGCTGTTTAGAATAAGCCTGGTTATGGTTGTGCGTCGTATGCTGTGCAGCGTGAAACTTGGATGTAGGAGCGTTTTAAATGTTTTAATGTAAATTTTAGACTTATTAAATTATATATATATATATATATATATGCATGTGTTGGTGTGTGTAATTGAATAAGCTATCAATTCTTGTTTTTTTTTTTTTAACCAGAAGAAACGGTATCTCTGACTGACAACTGACAGAACATACAATAACTGATTTCCTCTGATTAACGCTTACACATTGTGTGATATAATTAAAGCCCAATGACAATTACATTTTCCACCTGCTATAACACTATTAATATCTGCTTTTTGTAACCCAATATATTTATGTCTTTGATAAGATTCTTACAAAAGGTAACGATCATTTCCCTAAATACCATTAACCAATTCGTCTTTGTAATGCAGACTGACTGCGTTCTCTGTCAGGTACGAAATGAAGTTTCGTATCAAATTTAGATAGAAATTAATTTTCAAATGGATGATTTAGTTCATTTAAAAGCCACTAACAGTAGTTCGTCGTCCTTGTCATTAAATGTAAACCTTGGATTACCATTGTGCGGGTTATCTTTGCAAGGTCGGTGGGTTTCATATGTAGCACGTAACGCAGCATTGCAAGACTCTCAGTTCTGAACGCACGCCTTGTTTGTGTGTTTTCTTGTGATTATCACAGCAATTGGCAGTTTATTCCCAATAGGACAATAACTAGTCGAACCGTGCAATAAAAACCAGTGTGTTCTGTGTGAAGTAGGAACTCCGTAATTAAATGTGATTCACACCAAACTGGGCCTCAGTGTGCTGTGATTGTCATGACATTGCAGGTCTTCTCGGTGCCCATTCAGTCCTTTGCCTAACTCTTTCTGCGGGAATAAAGGGGTACAGATGCTGTCGTCATCGCTTAAAGTTTATCTAGTGCTGAGGCTAAGGAAAAGCAGAGACGTGGAAGTCGCCACTTAACCGAAGGTATCTTAACTGCCGACGTTAAAGTATCTTACGCCACATGTATTTCCATTGAGTAATGCTTAAGGATCTAAGTCCTGAACCCGATTTAAACAAACTATAGAAATCTTAGTTTCTGCTTGGGGAAAACACGTTAAAGACCCAACAGACAGCTTAATACTTAAAAAATAATCTCTATTAGTTCTGACAATTAACCAAATTTGTAGGTAGACTCTGTGTTAAAAATTCCGAGAATTTTAATGTTGAAGCTGGTGGTACACAGTTTGTGCCCTAATTTAAAGGGTTCTTTAAGCATTTTGATGAATTTTTCTAAAGATTCCGAATTTCTACGTGGGCCTCTGAAAGCTATACGATTCTCCCCTAACATAGTATCGGTGGGTCAACCTCAATCTTCACGATATCCGCTAGATTTGCACTATGATCCTGTCCTTTTCGTACAGTCAGACGTGTCCCCGATATCCACCACCATCAGAGTTAGCAGATATGTCAGATAATTTAGCTCTACCTTATTCGGGAGGTACAGGTGTAACATAGCAAAATAGAGCCACCCAAACAACAAACCACAGAGATAACCCAGACCTTTGGTATCTGTCTTTTGACGAGTATATTGCACACATGATCTGGTTCGAAACACACAAGATAGCTCCGCATCTGCAACATAACTCACTTCTTTAGCATTGTAGGCCTTATTTATGAACCATAGGACTAGTCGAAGAAGGCTGCGCTCGCTGTAGGCACGATCGCCGCTTAGATCTTGCCCTGTAAGTATCGGGTTCATGCCTGAAAATAATTCTGGCTCCTTCCCTTAAGAAACAATGGCCACTTTTTCTCTTTCAGAATGATATTACCCATGCCCTCGTTACAACATTGTTAAATCGTACGGATGAGGTCGCTGTGACATTAAATAAGATAGTAATATTTTGTAATAGAATTTACTTTCCTAAGATACGAAAAAATAAGAAGAAAAGCTAGTAATCTTATTGTTAAGGATATACGACTTAAAGTTTTTCAAAGCGGTGAAAACTAGTATGTTCGAAGATACCACGTTGTAAGCTGTGTTAGGGCAGTTTTGGAGGAAAATAATCCCTCTACTTTTGCTACCAACTTTATGCTGTCATAACGCACAATACCACTGTGTATGTAATAGATATATAGACAGATTGAAGCCTGAATGTTGCTAAGGACTGAACGCTATACTCTTCAGATTATTTGTGTGGTACTGATGGCAAATAAACCATGTTTGTTGGGCATGTTACCTGATGCATTACAACCTATTTTACTGTGTTTCTAAACAGTCATAATTTTCTTGCAAAATTAAATAACATTTTTCAGAACTCGGTTCTGTATAAGGGCTGATATTATATACAATAAACACACAACACAAACAAAATACGGACTCTGAAAATTGGATTTCGTCGCACGAAATCTGCTTCACTGACACTATAAACCGCACACACTCTATAAATATGAATCACAACGCACATACACTTTGGTGATAAGATGAAAATATCTACAGTTTCTCTCGATAAAAGAAATTATAATGTTCGTAATTCTGCTTTAGCTTACACATTGTAATACTATAAAACACGAAACAACGGAAGGTGGACCCCAGCACATGTGTACCTGTTCCCACGTGCGGGCTCACTGAAGCGCCACTCAGGTTGCTCATTCCTCTTGTGTCTCCCCACCCAAATCGAAACTTCTCTTCTCTCACCACCATGATAGAACCTGAATACTGAAACAAATGAACGTCACGGGTAGCAAAACATTACCAAAAATTATTCCTGTGTCTTTCGAAGACTATATCCACAACTCCTACTCTGAAGCGACCTAATTCGGTGGACAGTAGTCATTATTGAGATGCTCATAGTTCCTAAGCTAGTAAAAAAATCCCTTCACTTTATGGACCCCAAAGACTCCTTACTATATTTACAACAGCCGGCCAGTCACCCCTGTCTTAAGCGAGACAAATCCATTCCACCCTCTTTCTTTGACATTCTTTTAATATTATCCTCGCACTAGTCTAGATTTGCAGAGTTATCTCGTATCTGTAGGCTTAGCCATCAAAATCCTCTTCTCATTTGTGTTCTCACTCGTACTTGCCATAAGCGCCACTCGTCTCCCCCTCTTTATTTGACCCCTTTATGCGTCAGAACACTGAGTGCGTACAAATAATAGAACTATTTATTCTGTTACTTTCTCCGCCCAGCCAAGAGTGGGCTTGTATTTTGTGTGTTGGGCGCGGGGTTCCATACCATAGGATTTAGCACATTACAAACGGTACGAAATTCTGAAACTGTCACATTTCAATCCTGTGTACAGTATTCTATATGATACTTAGCAATGAACCTGCACAACTTCATTTCTATATCCACCAGTTCATCACCCATCCGCAATTCACACGCAACCCTCAAGAATCTCTGCAGTCGCTACACCACTGTTAAAATAACAAAATCAAAGTTCCTTCCGCACAGAAAATACACTTCATTTCGATTGCGATGAAAGTTGTTACAGGAAAAAAAAAAGATCTATACCAATTCTGAGAATCGTAGGGAATGCATGCGTATATTTTGTGGGGGAAAAATCGGCGTTTGAATGCTGTCGTCTTTCACACGTGCAGAGTAGCAACTGTGTTGTTATTTTATTACTTGAAATATGTTTTTTATCATCTGGTTGACTTTCATGACACTTGCAACGGACTTGCGGCCATACGAACACACACTATGCGGACAGTATTATAGTGTTATTGGCAATGGTCCCAGCACGATGGTGGGCGAGCAATGACGTAGCAACAGCCGGTCCCAGTGGCCGCGCGGTCTAAGATGTACGGCCGTTCGCCTGCTGACTTTGTGGGCTCGAATCACGCCAGCGTCATGGATGTCTGTCTGTTGTGAGTGTTGTGTGTTGTCAGGTAGTTGCCTCTGCTAAGAACTGATCACTCGTCCAGAGGATTCCTACCGACTGTGATGCGTCGTTGTGTGTGATCTAGAATCCTGTGAATGAGGAAGCCATTGCTCGCGTTGGGCCGCAGCGCCACAAAAAGAAATGACGTAGCAGTATGTGCGGTTACACTGAATGAATTCAGAAATGGGATAATTGTACACGATTGCCGTCTGCAATACTTGCTGAAAAGTGTCTGCACTTTTATTGTTTGTTTTGAGAATGCGTTTTTCTAATTTTCGACAAACGACCGTCCTTTCCCAACAATTATCATTTATGATAACACAAGAGACATGCAGCTAAGAATCCTACAATTCACTTAGCTAGAATAAGTAATGTGCACCAGGACATGAATATTTTCGAGTTGGGGAAGTGGGTGTGGTAAGGTTCATGATCCGGCCACTTTAACCGTAGGAATAAGTCTCCCGCATATCCATCGGAAAGGAGGCTGAGGAATTGGCGTCACTGAACTTTATAAGAGTGGTCCATTTCAAACCATTAGCAAATTTAAAGCGTTGTATATTACATCCCAATGAATATGAAACAGAAATGAGTATTTACCAAATATTCTGGCATTGTCCTCGATTGCTTCCAATGCGTTCATCAACTCTTTGACCATACTGCGGCGAACACGCCTGGAAGTTCCAGCTTTGATACTGCCGATTGTATTTCGATATTGTATGCACTTTTGTTGCTATCGTTCAAGCAGTACATACGAATAATTCTCCAAAAGTCCTCCTCGAAGCCTGCCATTAGGACGTAGCTGTGGTTGCTACCTGCCAGATAGTGTGGCAATCCTTCGCACCGACATAAATTACAATTCTTCTGTTAGTTCTCAGTTTTGAACGAATCTCAGCGTGTTTGTCAGACTTCGTTGTAGTATACTAAATTATTTCATGAGTTTAATAAAACGTCATATTTCAGGTAGTGCTTTAATTCTCACTAGAACGAAGAGTGCTGCCTTTACCATCCATACGTCACAAGTATCGCCCAGTGTACCTGGCTTTATTTGGACTACCTGCAATGCAGATATGTTAGAGAAGTTGCCGCACAGTAGGAGTTATTGGAAGCATGTTTTTAAAATGTTGGCGAAAATGTAGCCAGACCGAAGGAAACGTAAAAGTGTTTATTTGAAACCTTTCGAGATTAGTGCACGGTAGAACAAGTCCCAGTGATTAGTTACTGCGATTTGTAAAAATCAACATTTTTATCGCCAAATACTGGTAGTACGGATGACAGAATGTACAGTTTTTTGAACCTTGATTTGCTGCACGTCGCAGAGCAGAGTACCGAATTTAACCATTCGAAATATGAGGTCCATATAAATAATTACATGACGGGAAGCTTAACGATTTTGCTCATGATCTGGCATTCTTCATAAAAAGTTGCTGTAGTGTGTTGTAATATCTCTTAGGAAGAGGTAACTTACTACGCGAAGGGGATGCAATTGTTACGTTCTCTCACTGTAAGGTTTGCCTTAATTTTTCAGTAATCTTGCATTTTTTGCTTATTAAAACGCATGATTATAAAATTAACTTTTTAGCTTTGCCGTATTTATCTGCCTGTACGGTTGTTCTCATGACACAACATGTTAAACGCTGAACCCATTTTCATGAATTTTGATATAGGACAATTTTGCTGTATTTTCTCGACAAAATATAAATTTGTATAAACTTAGGAAAATAACTATCTTTTTGCAGATTTTCGATGTACATTGCTATGTGTATTGAGCGAAACTTGGTAACGGTCGTTTATCAGAACAAAATATGTTGGGCAACAAAAGTTGTAGAAGAAAATTAGACACTCATTCCATGCCCAATAGCCTATCGGTCTACTTAAGGCTTGCTGTCTTCGAAATAAAGAGAAGGCAACTAATTCTCCACAACTGACAGGGCTACGAATTGAATCTTATTTCCTCGCTTGTTTTGCTTAAAAGATAAACCGTAACTGGGAAAGACAGAAATGTCTATTTCGTGTGTTCTACCAATGCTTTTCTTAGATGTTGTCACAAAGCAGTCGCGAAAAGTAATTCTTAGCCGTTACACACCCGTCCGTCCGACGGCTTGTCCCCATTGAACAGCGCGACTGACGATAGAGTCATTTTCATGAAATTTAATACATGAGATTTTATGCAAATTTGACGGTTTATTACGGTTTTGTAAATCGAAATACCAGCGAATAAGTTGCAAAAATACCTGTTGACATTTATGAAATCTCGTTATTGTTCTGTATAAATGAGACAGGATGTTTTCTCCGTGATGTAGGAGCTGAGGCCGAAGAAACAATCGACGATAAAAAATGACAGTCGAGAAAGCGCGTTGGTAAATTTTTCCATTTACATTATCTCAGCTTTACAAAGCCATCAGTTATGAACTGCCCTAAACATGTTACTACGATACAGCGAATTCTTGTGCTGTGTGAAACGTAAGAAGTGATCGCATTTTCACGGTTTTCTTTAATTATTCACGAATCCAAAATCTTGAGACAGTAACAGATCGAAGGCGCCTTTGTTACACCTTGCGAATATTTCTTGACTTTTGACAATACTCACCTTTTACAAGGTCTGCCTACATACTGCAAAAAGGACAGGGCATAACATTCTGTAATACATCATGCAACGTGTAAGTTGATAGGATGTGCTTTTACAAGTATCAAGCACATCCCGCCATCGACCAGACTGTTTATATTTGTACATGAAAGAAATACCATGAAACTGCATGTGCAAGTCTTCCTGACGATGAAAACTTGGACGTTAGAAACATGTCGAAGACACTATAATTGCATTAAAACATTAATTTTACATTAATGTGCATTTTGTTGGTTCTTATTTTACACACACACACACACACACACACATATATATATATATATATATAGTTATTATTTACAGTTGTAAGTACATGTACGTTATGTTACTGTTATAATAAGGGTCTTTTATAATTTGTCATTATATTTCTGGAAACTTATTATGTATGTCTGCATAGGTTTAGTATACTATATGCTACGTTTACTGGTCATAGCTTAAAACTTTCGTCCTTGTGCCATTTATCAACTGTAGAGATTATTTGATGTCGAATAAAAGGAGAGGTTTGTTGCATGCTGCAGAAACTGAAAAGTTTCTACAAGTATTAATTTATTCGTCTGTTGCAGGTATTGTGTAAGAGTGGCTGCAATAGCACTGCCAGCAAATCAGGGTAACTTCAATGAGGTAAAATTATTCCTGTGCCTAATAAACACACTGTGAAGACGTATAAGGGGGAGTGGAGTGAAGCTTCATGTATTCTTAGCCTCTGATTTACATTAATGTGAATGCTTAGTTTTACGCTGTCTGCTCTTTACCGCCGAGAGAACACTTAATCTTGTTTCAGTAATTACGAAATTATGTGCAATACCATTTCTACATGTCCAACCCCCTGCCTTATTAATGCCAAGCTGGAATGGTAGCATTGTGTGTAGGTGAACGGTGCGTCGAGACTCACATCCCATTGGTCGGCATGAATAGTGATGACAGTAAAGGTTACCGACATAATCATGTGTAGGAAGGTAGGCCGTTTCTTTGGTCTCCACCTCCTGCAGCAATGCCACAAGAAACACTCCCATTGGTCAAACTTGGATTACACAGTCAGTGCTGTCTATTGGTTGCCAGGCATTTGGGATTACGGTTGTTATTGCTGGTTTGGAGAGTGCTAATTGAGTGAACACACTTACCTCCTGGACAGGACGTCTTTATCAATTACCGAAATTATGTTACTTATTGCAATAATTGTTACCTGTCCAGGGTTTTCTTTTCAAGAAACCAGCTTTAAATGCTGGCACACAAATTTCCATGAACAGACGACACATATGAAAACCGAGAGTTCGTCTTTATTGTCCAGACTCCCACCTGATGTGCTGCCTTAAAGTCAATCTCACGTGATGAATATATATAAATATATATATATATATATATATATATTTGTAATGGAGAGACTAGAACGACAGTCGTGGTGGTATAATCACTGTATCTGATGGATACAAATTTCTGTTATAGAACCTACAATCCAAGCTAGTAGTGACGATTCATGTGGTGGTATTCTGGGCTACAATGCAGTGTAGTGTGGCACCTACCGAAACATACTTTTGTAACTCATCAGATCGTAAACTGAAGGTTCAAGTTACAATTATCTGTGCCCACTATTTTAAGTTTGTTGTTGTTTTTGTTTAATGTGTTGAGAATCGCCTACAACCATCACCAGAGTTGATAAGACTATAATCAAAGTATTTTTAAGAAGTGGTAATCTGAGCGAGTTCATTCTACTTAACACAATATTGTAAACAGTATGTTACACTTATAATATCAGGCAACAGATTACAGGCCTGTAGTTATTGGGTATCACTAGATCAAATATATTTGACACTTTCACAGTGTTATTATAAATCTTAGACAAAAATTATCTGAACTGAAACTAAATATTTTAATCGTTTTTAGCACTAAGAAATCATATCTTAATATGTAGACAGTATTGAAGCAATCCCTGTGCAGCTCTGGACAGGCCCTGGGGGTTCGAGCAGGTTGTTACTCGCAGATTTCCGGACAACCGGCACATGAAGGTGTAAGGTCATGAGTCCTAAGTACCGGACGCCTTTACCCCCCAGGAAATATTCCTAGTACTCATTTCTGTTAGAGACTGAGTCGACCCCAGGATCAAAGTGTGGCCACCAGGATTAACTCAACGAAAAATCCTAATGAGCCCATCGAGAATCGAACTCGCGGCCTTCCGGCCTTTAACGAAGTGACTCAAATTCAGACAGTGTTACTTTGCTTGAAATATCTGAGTATAATATACCAATACTCAGTCTACATATCGATCAGTACACCGCTATTGTTGGTGCTGTATTTTGTTTTGTATGCAGTAATTAGTAATCGTTCGTAACAAGAGATTCTGACCGGGTCTACATGAAGTTTGTGGGGATTAACCTCGAAAATTTCTTTCATTACCATGTTTTTAATTTTTTATTAAAATATTCCGTTTGTGTTACGTGTAGTTATGTCTATAATCTGTATGTACCAAATTCAACATGCCTGGCATAATAAATTTATCACTTTCAGACCAAAAACTAAGTAAACTCTGCACAGCCGCTGTCTTAGTTATTCTACATTCTTCGAAAATATTACCTTAATTAGTCACATAATTTTTAAAAGTCTAAAATCATGCACAATTTCAGACCAAAAGAGTCGGTTTTCCCACCGTACGATTTTGTTCATCTACCTTGTTGTTACTGATAGTGGGGAAACAAATTGTGTAGGGACGTCCTCTGGTGGTATAATTGTGATACAAATTCTCACGAGAATCAGTAAGTTTAAAATTGGGGAATTTCACATAAATACAGGAAAGCCCACATACAGCATGATGATCTAAAAAGCTTGCTTTCTTTTTTTTTACGTACATTCGCGAAATTGCGAATCGCAACTATTAGCTTCGTCATCTCTGTCCATCCATGTGTCCATCTGTCAGCATGGAACAACTCGGCTCCCACTAGACGGATGTTCGTGAAATTTGATATTTGAATATTTTTCGAAAATTCATTTCTCATTAAAATCAAACAAAAATAACGGGCGCTTCACGTGCAGCCCAATATGCATTTCTGATCATGTTTCGCTCATTTCTTCTTAGAATGAAAACTATTTCAAGCAAACGCTGTAGAGAAAATCAGAATACTCGTTTTATGTTCAATAACTTTGTTTTCGAAAATGTTGCTTTTTGGGATATTGTGGAAATATATTGTAGAGCCGGGCAGGCCACAGACGACAATATAATATGGCGCATGCGCAGTGCATGCTGGATACTTAAGGCTACACTTATACACTCGCATTACACTGGTACACATAATTATTGTCACATAAAACTAATTTATCACTCTGCCTTCAAATATGTTATTAGAATTGCTCTATCGCCCTCAGATGTTGTGCGACAGAATTTTTTAAAATACGGTTTAACGAATGTGATTTTTTGTCTCACGCTAGCTGCATGTTTTAAAAATGGCTGAGGCACTTTGTTTTATTCTAAACACAGTGTTGACATAAAACTTTGTTATTACAAAGACAGTAGGCATGTGCGACCAATCACAGACAGCCAGACTGTGAAAGCTCAGATATGTACTGACACGTTGGGACAAGAACCTAACAGTAAGATGTGCTTGAGGAACATTGCACTGCTAGTGGTGTGCCGCACTGCGTTTTGATAAGTTGTAGTCGCTTATTCAAGGTCTGAAAAATGTAGTAAACACTCAATTAATCAACCATAAAAAAAAGTTTATTTAGCTCCGTTGCAAATAAAATTAGGACTAAAAAATTCCCCAAAACTATGGATCAAAATACTGTTGGACTTATCTATTTTAAAAATACCAAAGAAGGGGTACTTCTCGATTTTAAGCTTTCGCCGTGTCCTGTATGTAATATGTTTTCTTTTGGGTAATTCCTTATATTACAAGGGGTACTTGTTGTACCTCAAGTTAGAGAGTTAATACAAAACGTAAAATTTGAAGACCCGTTAAGTGAAGTAGAAAAAACAGCATGGAACTCATTCAAAACTATCACTACCAGTTTTCCGGGAGATCATAAGACAGAAAACTATCGTGATATGGTGGCTGATTTTGTACAGTTAAAAAAGCTACAGTGTGTAATATGTCTTAAAGGGTGTATTTCTTAGACTCTCACTTAGACATCTTCCCAGAAAACTGGGGTCAGTCAGCAATGAGAACGGAATGCAATTTCACCAGGAAATTTCTACCATGGAAAAGCGGTACCAAGGCAAGTGGAATCCCGGTATGCTGGCTGATTATTACTGGACACTTAGAAGAGATGTTTCACATGCAAAACATAGCAGAAAGTCATCCACTATTATTTTTAGGTTATATA
>Ga0131853_10020332_pt1 | contig 12057 bp, 11 predicted proteins | sample TergutLab28metaG_FD_92764 | JGI IMG/M metagenome (GOLD analysis project Ga0131853, IMG submission 92764) | Labiotermes labralis P1 segment gut microbial communities from Petit-Saut dam, French Guiana - Lab288 P1 (version 2) (version 2) | ecosystem: Host-associated > Arthropoda: Insects >...
GACAGTTGGTACTTAGTCCATTTTAGCAGTAATATATCCTGCAAACGTCGAACTAAAGAGTGTCTGTGTTTTGAGTACAGTATCACGGCCAGTAAATTATGTCGCCAAGTGACGTAGAGCGGGCTACACAGAAAGAAAATTCTTACACGAAGCACGCCTTCAGGAAGAGACTTCCTGTAACAGCAACTCTTGGCAGAGTGAATGAAGCTTCACAGTGATATGCGTGGGGTCTCCTCAAGTGCTGGGTGAACGAAATAAGATCCAGTGCAAAACATTTCTCCATAAGGAAATTAGTCAGTGGGTTACCATAAAAACAAAAAGAGAGGGTTTCCAAAGATTACAGGGTGTCTATAAACTGCTATTCATGACGTGCATATGTACAAAATTTGGTAAAGTGACCAGAGCACGAATCTGACCACAGAACATTATATAATGTGGAGAAAACGTGTGGGGCTATAATACTAAGCCTGTACATGACTGTGCGGGGCATTTAAATGGCCGCAGCGCACCCATTTGGTGCGTTCGTGGGATACCGACTTAAAAGGATCGTGTGCGTTCGTCGGATAAAGGTTAAATTGGGTAAGTAATTTCCATTTACTAACAGAACTTAATAGAGGCGTGGGAGAACAAGGATGATTATTGTGGTGTGATTTGGGAGGAAGTACTGTGCTGTGGTCTGGAATGGAATGTTTCTGACTCTGACTGCAAGTTGGACATATATGGATGTAATTTGTGAGATGAGGTTATATGCTGAAGCCTCAGTTTGTGTTGGGTGACAAGATAGACTTTGTTTACAGGTGAAAAAATACATAGGACCGATGAAGTTTATAAATGAAATTTTTGTACAGACCTATGGTTATCCTTTTTTTAGTTGTGTGCTAGAGTGACTAGCATGTTGAGAAATTCTTATTGTGATTTTTCATGATTTTCCCACAAAAGTACAAATAAAAACATTTGTTGCAGTTTCCTACAATTTAGGGCATCTTCTTCATAACTCATTGAAGCAAATAGAAGATATGGGAAGGTGGGGGAGGGTTGATGGGGTGAAAGAAAGAGAGGCAGACAGACAGATTGGCTGTCTATGCCACTATATGAGAAAAGTAATGTGAAGAATGTTTATTGTGAACAATAATAACAATGTTCAGAAATGCTGTGACTTATTTTCAGACTATGTAGCTATTTGAGCAGCAGTGGAATTCGAAAAAGCAGCAAATGGGGATCTCGTTGGAGGTCACCAGCTGCAATCCTGCAGATACTTTTGTTGGGCAATGCTGGTCTCCTGTTGGTTGATCATATTCATTTTCAGTATAATGGTTTTCTGCTTGGTCTACTCTTGATCTCAATGGTTAGAATTCTGCAGGTAATTACAATAATTCTGTGCTCTCTCCTATGCTTGAACTCCCAGTTAGAATTTTCTGTCACTTATTTTTTATGTACAGACAGGTCTCGCTGTACGCAATTTTGCTTTAATGTGACTTGAAAATTTACCCCACTTTTCGAATTTATATGATAATTTTTTAAATGCAATTTGGCATAGAAGATACACGATAGTTTTCGGTTTAACGCAGTGTGGCTTACACGATCAATGACTGCTCTTGCCTGGTGTTGGAGGCTAGCAGAAAGTGACATCACTCTCACACTATGAGTCACGTGTATGGATTGGTTACGTTGGTGATTTAATCATATGGCTGATGTATTTCCCTCTTCAGTAGCATGGCTTTTGTTACAAAAATGAGTGAGAAACGTAAATCTACATCACCTAGTGCAATCCAAGTGCAAAATCAGTTAAGAGAAATTAGACATAATGAACCGGCTTGAAAAAGGTGAACAGATTGTTGTCATATGCCATAATGTTAGATTCGCTCATAGTTAGCTTATGTACAACTCATAATGCTGACAGAATTAAAGAAAGTGCCAAGTCAGGAACTGAAGTGTTTATGTGGCAAAACTACCACAGTCATATGGAATGAACAGTTCCAAAAACTGTGGATGTGAGTCTCTTGCATTTTTTTGCATGAGAAATAAATAAATAAATTGTATAGAAATGTATGTATACTGTATAGATATGTATATACACTGTATATACAGTACATGTATACTCTACAGGTCCATATGTCCGCTAGTGGCATAGTCATACACTATATGGGATGAGGTTGTCAATCTACTAATCCCAAAGGAATACACTGTTGTAAATGGGAATTTTGTGTTTGATTTGCATGATGTCGATTTGCGTGACTTCTTGAGGAACATAACCCTGGTGTAAAACGAGACCTGCATGTACTCAAGTAAGTAATATCAGTGTTAAACTTTTTGTCTCTAAGATTTCCTCAGTTTAATATCAAATTTATTGCTTCCTAAAGAAACCTTACATGGGGATGTTAGCTGTAAGCACAAAATTTGTTCATTTGTTCAGAAGTTCTATTTTGAGAAGGAACAGTTTTCATATTTTGTCGTAGACATTTTTTATAAAATTATGATCATGAAAGGACTGAGAATTAAGAAATAATGTTTGTAGTTAACATGGCAAAAGTGAAAAAGGTAAAGTTGTCCCTATACACACCATGAAGGCATATAAGGGGAATGAAGATATAGTTCCAGTCATGCTTAACCTCAGCAGTAGATAGTGGTGAGTGGTTGACACCATGTCCCAGTTGCTTTACTCTTGTAAAAGGGGCTCGGTACCAGTTGAATAGGAATCAGGGTGGACTGTAGAGCTGTTCTGGACATTTTTTGGAGAAGAAAATCCTTTTTCCTTAGTGGGATTCAGATCTTGAACTGTCCAGCCCATGTCAATATTATTTAGGTATGGTTCTGATAGTGTTATATTGCACAGTGTTACTTGGTTTCTAGATTTTTTCATTGTCATTCTAGGAAAAGAGCACTTTTATTTTGGCAATGGGATCTTTTCTGTCCTCAGGCAAAAAACGGATGGTCTCCTTCATTTGGTCTGAAAGAACTATTCTAGCACCGGACTATTTAGGACAGAAGCACATCCATTTTTCGAGGCGTGTTATTTTTGGAATACTAGATGATGGGCAAGTCCAGAAACCAGGGAATCCTAAACATGATGTTATTATGTTTCATGTTTTGGTATTTGCAGGGCCATTGCTTGATGGCAGCATTCTGGTTTGCGGTCCTTCTCAACTTGAAACATATTTTTATGTATGTGGCCCCAGCATACTTTGTGTACTTGTTGCGAAGTTACTGCTTCCTTGGAGCACATTCTGGTGGTTCTGTACAGTGGCGATCCTTTTCTTCAGTTCGATTTGCAAAGCTTGGCTTGGTGGTAGCATCTGTTTTCCTCGTCTCTTTCGGACCTTTCGTTATTTTGAACCAACTGCCTCAGGTACTTAATAATGCTTTTCAGTTTTATAAGTGTAGCAATTTTTTGACAACCACTGGGGTTTTATTTGCAAAAGACTTTGCTGTTGGCAAGAATTTCTCCCCATATATGCGAAGATCACGTTAACACAACACAGAGTATGGAAGAAAACACTAACTTATAGTGACTTTATTTAAACAGTATTCTGAGCTATTGAACGATCTCTAAATGGTAATTACGTGATTAACGTTACGTGAAAAATGAATAAAAGTTAGGTTTATCCATATTACAAATATGATACATAAAAATTCCTTAACATTTAATCAGTGCTGAAGGGTGAAAACTGAGAAGCATGAATTTAACAAAGCTACAATAACCTTGAGAGATGCTGCGTCATCACTTCTTCTGTGCTGATAGTCGAGGGTTGCATGCTGTGATTTTCTGTGCATTTGAGAGGATCTGGCAATGAATTATGGCTGAGAAGAGGCTCCAGGAACAACAGTCAATTTGCAAGAGGAAGGAGCTTGTACAAATAAAAATTTTCTCTCAAAGTGAAAAATAAGTACTAATATATGCCTCTCATATACGCGAAAACTTGCTGATTTATTTCTTTTATATCGATGATTTACTATATTTGAACACAGTGGTTGGCAAGGAATTTGCTGCACATATCCTGCATAATATGGATGTTATATAAGGAGTTTATGTTTTTCGAAACATGGTGTTAACATGGAATTAAATTTAGTTTATTTGAATTTCATATTTCCTATTTTGGGGGCAGATATTAATAGTGGTGGTTTGGTTTGGGGATAATTTTTTTATCTTTAAGATTACATATTTGTACATTTAAAGTCTGGAGCCATATTGCTTATTTGCGACAACAGTGTCACTACCCAAAATTTGCGATTTTTCTGGAGAAATCTTTGAAGGTTTTGAAGTGCTATAATTTTCTGTGAGTGCAACAACGACACAATTGCTCTCCAGCGGTGAGTTTCGCAAACTGCGTTATGACACTATGCCTGTTAAAAGTGCATCTGCAAGTGTTTCTTTCTATACCTATAACTCAAAAATGCCAAATTTTGAGTTGTGACACTCTTGTTGCAAATCAGCGATATATCTTAGTGACTCTGACTACAAATGAAGACAGAGGCAGTAGGTTTGTCAGACAGAAAGTCAGTAAATTTCTACCATACTACAATGCGAATTTGACCTTCAAGTGACCATGCATCATGATAAATTCTTATAATAAAACCAACTAGATGCACTAATGTCTCAAATTTATTTTCGGAATAAAACTCTACTTGTTTCAGACAGTTCCTCTGTCCATCATCAGAAGTTTTCCACTGTACACACAGCAATGGTATATGTCATACAGGTTTGCTGACAGCTTGTGAGCAGGATCAGGACAGAGTTCCAGAGAAATTAGTGCATCTTGTGGGTTTTATTATAAGAACACTACAATGCATCACATCAATGCTGTGGTCACCTCATATCTCACTGATTTTGAAATTACTTTAAAGACATACATGATTTTATTTTATTTTTTTTCTCATGGAAAATTGTTGTTAATACTGGTAAGATTAGAAAAGGTAAAAATTATGAAATTATCGACCAAATAGAGCTGCCTTTTTTTTTTTTTTAAATGTAATTAGATTTTGGTTTTAATTAAATATTTGTCACATTGGATAATATTTACGAGAAGACTAATTTTAAATTTCATGAGGCAAATGTTTAGTGTTTTGTGTGTGTGGTTTCCATTAGAAAGATACCTTTCTTAGAAATTTAACAGTTCTGTATTTTGGATACCATGTGCATGCTTCTGTTACTCACAGTCAGTATGTATTTGCTTTCTTTAAGTAGTCTTAAGAAGTGTGAGTATGTATTGACCATAAACACTGTGATATGTATGTTGCAGGTACTGTCAAGACTATTCCCATTTAAACGAGGACTGTGCCACGCCTACTGGGCACCAAACTTCTGGGCCCTATATAATTTTGCTGATAAAATGGCCTCTATTGCAGGTAGGAAATATGTGATACAGGACAAAGTAATAAATACCAAAATGAGTACGGCTTTCTTGGATGTGGTGACTTGTAGTATGGTAGAATATTACCAACATTATGTAGGAAACAGCTGCCTGCATCTCATAACAATGCACCCAAATGACAGTGGTCTTTATTAACCCTTTGGCCCTGGAGCTGGACATTTACAGTTTAGCACACCATTTATGCAAAGTGTGAATATTTTATGAACCAAGAAGGGTAACATTAGGAAATACACGACATTTTGTGGAGGAATAAACGAAGATGGCAAGAGAAAGTCTAAAAATATAATTAAATATATTTGTTGACTAAATATATAAAAAGTGTACTCTGGGTAGTAGCGGTACACCTGTCCTCTATATAGGATGCATGGTGCCTAAAGGTTAAATCACTGCTATGGGAACAGTGTATCTCGCACAGTGAATAGTGGTGTGTGATAAGGCAAGTTATATAAATCCTGGAAACCTTGAAGTGAAGGAAAGGTGTGAGAGAATGAGTCATTGAAAATTGACACCATGAAACATAGGTTATTAAATTGAAAATTTTTAAATGTGGGTAAAATATACAGATATGTATTGCGATGTATGTAGTTTATATCTTCATGGCTCCATTTGTCTTCTGGCATGTGATGCTTTGCTGTTGTTTTAGTGCTGTCCAGTGTTTGAAGGACCTCTTTACACTTGAAGCTGAAGGCACTGTGTTCCTTCAAAATGACAGGAAACCCCAACCCAACTGCAACAGTGTTGCATCCCAGAAGACCTGGATCCTCAACCACACATGTTAGTTGTAGGGTGTTTATCCAGAAACAAAGGAATTAGTGCAAGAAATTGAACCAGGCCTGTTTTATATTGAAATCTGATTTGTAGGTAAGCAGTTTGGAATTACTGGTGACATGCCTGTAGCTGTTATGACAGGTGGACTTGTTCAAGAATACCAGCATGTTATTCTGCCAGAAGTGACACCTAGAATTGCCTTCCTGTGTTCACTTTTCTCAATTGTGGTGAGTAACAATGCCCTTATCTCGTGGTGTAAAGAAACTAGGTTGATATGTGTTAAAGGGTTTTCAGGTAACTCAATAGGGAGTGCATTTGCATATGTATGCTGTAGCATTTCTGAAGTATACAGTTTTGGGTGTAAAGGTACGTTCAGAACAAATTTGAGACAAATTTGAAGACTTGAGTAGCTCTTTAATATTCAAAGTAATCCCCTTAAACATGTCCATATAGACCGAAACATGTAGGATTAAAAAATTATGTGTTTGGGACTGATAGGTAATGTACTTGGTTACATTATCAGTCAAATTTGTGGCATACAGTAAATGTGGCATTTTAAAATTTTCATCAGTAGGTTGCCATGCAGTCTTGTTAGTTGTTAACGGTTTAAGAGGAAATGCTGCATCCATTTGAAATTAATCTGTGAAGATGACAGTAATATCATGTGAAATATTAGCATCTGTATGCTGTACTATGTGACATGATATAAATAGGGAATTTCTCAAAAAACTGAGCAACTATTTTCCTTTGAAGAAGGACTTTACTCTGTGTAGAATAATAAATGTTGCAGATAATTTAATTAGTTAACATTGCTTCTTCTGTCACATGTTTTAGCCAGCCGTGGTGAAACTGTGGTGTTGTCCGGGGAACCCATACCATTTTGTGCGCTGCATAGTCCTCTGTGCCTGTGGTTCTTTCATGTTCGGCTGGCACGTGCATGAAAAAGCTGTTCTCTTGGTCATCATTCCACTGAGGTTTGTTTCTGTTCATATCATGTTTCATGTATAACAGTAGATGATAAATGGGTTAATATATAAAAATAACCAAAAATATTCTGTAGCAGACAGTCTGCATTACCCTTTAAACAACTTATATTTGCATATGTGAACATGCATAAAAACACCCCTAAAATTCATTTTATATCTTTAGGCAACAAGAAAATTTACTGCAATTTTAAGTCACACTGCATAATCTCTGTTTTATTTTCCATAAATGCCATTTATTTCACATTTTTATCTTTTTCTGTTCAAATAGTATGTATTCGTAAATGATGTGCTAACACGTAATATCTACCTAGCCTAGTAAAGGTTATGTAAGTTGATACTTGAGTGGGGTGGAGTGGCACCTAAAAGCAAGTTGGGAATTAGTTTGTGATCAATCATATAGGAGCTCTGAAATCAGAAATTTGTAAAATGCAGCACAGAAATAAGCTATACATTTGGCAACAAATATGTTTGTTCGTGTAACCTTCTTCCCCTCCTTGAAATGTAGGAGGCACTTAACAATTATTACATTTGTCTGTCCATTCACCTTTCTGTAGTCACTAATAACTTGTGAAACAGTGAAGTGAATATGTTGAAATTCAGTGTGAAGGTACTGTCATTCATGGCTACTTTGATGCTGTATTTGTTGTTTTGTCTTCCAATATTTCCAGAGACACCCCCATGTAGACTGAAATCTAAGGTTATAAACAAGCAGGATTTAGCAGTTTTGTGCAAGCTATGTATTGAGTCAAAATTCAGTGTCACATAAGGTAATTTCTTTCAGAAATTTGAGCAGGGGATGTGGCAAGTGATGTGACAATGAGAAATTTGTACAAAATTTTGTATGGAAAACCTGAAAGGAGTGTTATAAGTGTGTAATTCTTGAGTGAAGCCACTGCATCTGCATGATTTCCCACTAATTTCTCATGTGACAATGAGTTAGTAATTAAGTCTTTTTGAGGTTTGAGGATTCCATGACATTGTCAAGGACTCAAGAATTCTGGATTGCTATGCTGATTAACAGGGTTGTTGGTACCCAATGTTCCTTCAAAATGTGGGTGTCAGTAATCTTGCTATTCAGTGGCACAACCCAGAAGGCCTGAATCCTCAACTGAGAGTTGCACTAAAATTTTCTTGTACCTGAGAAGCGTTTTGTTTGTATCCACTGTGAAGACATTGACTCAAATGTGGATCTGATGTGCACAGCTGCGACTCGTTATGTTCAGTGTATTTGCACGTGGTTTGTCACATTTATACTTTTGTTTTTAATTATACTTCCATTTGGCTTTAAACTTGAATTAACAATCTTCTTTACATGATTTTTGTTTTAATGTGTGGGTTATGTATTTTAAATTTTGTGCCCACAAAATTTGTTTCCATCCCACACATGGTCATAGAAAATTTTTTCTTGGGAACTGCTGGTGTTAATGATGTTTATCTGAAGAGTGGTTTAGGTCCTGTTTAACTAATAGAGGACAGAAAGTTGAAGTAATATCACCTAATTCAACTCAAAATTTTTTCTCTGACTGGGGTACCTTGAAACATGGAGTTCCCCAAGGATGATTTCTAGGGCCTCTGTTGTTCATAATATATATATATATATATATATAAATGACCTTCCTCTGAGAATAAATTCTGTATCAGAACCAATTTTGCTTGCTGATCATATTAGTGTCATAAAATTGCAAGCATAAATTTTGAAGATTTCTGTTCAATGTAAAATTGAGTTCTGTCTCATGTGATTAAACAGTTGGCTGCTAATAATTCATTTATTTAGTAGTCTGTCTTATGACAGGTCCAAAACCTCTTCCAAAGCGAGCTCTCCGCATTGTGCAATCTAGAGCTTCCTCCTTCAAATGAGAATATCCCCTCCTTTCCTTAAGGTCATCCAGAAGCTTCCTAACATCTTCTTCCTCGTCTTCCTGTCACTTCTATCCCCCCTTTTATCTTTCCTTCAATAACCCATTGTAGAAGACAGTTTCTACGCAAAATGTGACCCACCCAGTTAGCCTTCCCTTTACATATTTCATGTAGGATGTTCCTCTGCTCCTTGACTCTGAGTAATAATACTTCTCCATTTCTCACATAATTGGTCCAACTGAGCTTTTCCATCCATCCTTCTCCAGCACCACATTTCAAAACTTTCCAGGTGTTTCTGATCTACTACCCGAAGCATCCAAGTTTCAGCACCATGTAAAGCTATGCTCCAAATGCAGCACTTCACTAGCTTCTTCCTGAGCTCCAAGTCGAATGTGCTAGTAAAAAGAACCCTCTTCTTGTTGAATGCAGCTTTAGCCACAGCAGTCCTACATTTAATTTAACAAGTACATCTTCAATCATTTGTTAAAATGCTACCCAAATATTTAAAAGATCCCACATTCTTTAGTTGTTTTTGGTCTCATAATTTCTACTGGGAATGGCTATCTTGAAATTCTCATTACTTTTGTTTTTTCCACATTCATTTCCATTCGATAGCATCCTCCAATTGCAATTAGTTTATCAATCCTGTCCTGTAGAACCTTTTCTTCCTTAGCCAGTAACAGAAAGTCATATGCATATTTCACGATGTGAATGATTTTCCCTCCAATTTTGAAGTCTTCAAACCCTTCCAGAGCTTCCTTGGTAAGGCATTCGCTGTACAAGTTGAACAGAATTGGTGACAAACAGCATCCTTGTGTAACTCCTCTTCCAGTCTTCACACTTCTTGTCTCCCCTTTGTTCATTCGTACTTTTAACACTCTGAACCATGTACAAGTTACTAATCAATCTTCTTTCATGCCAGTCAATACCAGTTCCCTTTTAGGATCTGCATTAATTTGGTCCAATTGACTTGGTCAAATGCCTTCTGCCAGTCTATGAAGCAAACACATAGTTCCTCATCTATCTATCTCCAATATTGTTCTACTTATAATATAGTTCTAAATTTAGATAAAGCATATATAATGAAATACATAACATAGAATTGATCACATTCTACATCACATTATGGCTATAAAGAAAAGTATATTGAAAAAAAAGTAAGTACAAAATTTCTTTGTTTACAAATTGATAACCACATAAACTGGAAGGACCATATTGAGCAAATGATTCCTAAGCTAATTGGATCATGTTATACCATTAGGTCAGTGGTCCATATCAGCAATATTAACACTTTCAAATCAATTTACTCTGCATACTTTCATTCTGTTATAAAATATGAAATAATTTTTTGGTGTAGCTCTTCAAAACAGTGGGAAGTTTTCAATTTACACAAGAAAACTGTCAGAATTATGGCTGGTGCACAACCCAGAACCTCCTGTAGAAGTCTATTTAGACAATTAGAGATTCTACCAGTTTCATGCCAGTATATACTTTCATTAAAGAGCTTCATTATTGATAATCAGGAAGTTTTTCAAACAAATTCATCTATACACAATATTAATACAAGGAATAAGCATCTTCTTCATAGACCAAAAGCCAACCTATCTTGTTCTCAGAAAAAGTACATACTATACCTTTATCAAAATTTTCAGCAGTTTACCACTTAGTATGACAATACTCAAGAATGATAAAGCATAATTAAAAGCAGCTGTGAGAAATTACCCACATACACACTCCTTTTACTCTGTAGATGAATTACTTTATGTGTGAAGATGATTTATAAGACTGTTTTTGAAAATCTCCCTAGTATTTTACACTGTAAATATGTATATGTTGTGTATTTACGACTTGTTCCGCATCCTACTGTCTATGAGACACTTATGGTTCTATGGTATGTATGTATGTATGTATGTTTGTATAGTATGTATGTATGTTATGTTAATCTCCCAGGTTTGTAATATGTTACATTATTTGTTTCAGTTTTATGGCTGTTATATGGAAGAAAGAAGCTCAAATGTATGTACTACTGGCTACAGTGGGACATTATTCTTTGTTTCCATTACTGTATACGGCATTTGAACTTCCTATCAAGGTTCTTCTGTTACTATTACATTCTTCATATGCCTTTTTAAATCTAGCTAGTTTATTTGACATCAAGAAGTGTTCACTATGTCTTCCACTTCTCAGTGGGCTTGAATCGGCATACCTTTTAGGATTAATTCCCCTCTTTGTGTTTGAAAATGTGGCACATCCATTACTAGGGTTGGAAAAAAGACTGCCATTTTTACCTCTTATGCTTACTTCTGTGTACTGTGGTGTGGGTGTCTTGTACTTTTGGCTCAAGTACTATTGGCATTTCCTTACCATTAGTGAGACAAATCATAAGCGAAAAGAACACTGATATTTTTGTAGGAGCATTTTGAGAATATTAAAAATGGCTGTGCCATACATATGCCTCAGAACATATTTTGGCAAGTGTTCTCTTGAATAATGGGTGATTTATTAATCACCCAGTTGTCTGCTTATTTAATGCCAAACAGTGTATGGGCAGTGCTCGGCTTTCAGACGTTCAACTGACATACATTATAAATTCTTACCCCAAATCCGTCTTTCATATGCTTAATTTAGACTTTTTTACACAGCTGATGAAGAAACATTTTGAGGAATTGCACATTGGTGCTGTCTATCAGCCAAGCCAACATTTCAGTCTCTGCATGGTCTCAGTGACATTGTTATCTGTGCACATACAATAGTCTTTATTTGTTTCTGCAATAAATGTTTCCAAACAGCATATGTCACGCCCACTTGTTGTCACAGTGATAACATGTGTTATTTCCACCTCTTCACCCTCACATTTTCTCATTGTCCAGGGCTGTAAAACTGAGTCCCAGATGGTATTTGGTGATGCCTAAATGCCAGAAAGGATATGTGAGATAACTGGAATTTGAGGAAAAATATACTTACTTACTCCATGGTGCAGAGTCCTTCTTGAGAAGCTAACTGGTTTGCAGCTAGTCAAGAAATTCCCCGCATTTTATGGAACCCGAAGGTTCATTACCGCACTCACAAGCGTCCGC
>Ga0131853_10020333_pt1 | contig 12057 bp, 8 predicted proteins | sample TergutLab28metaG_FD_92764 | JGI IMG/M metagenome (GOLD analysis project Ga0131853, IMG submission 92764) | Labiotermes labralis P1 segment gut microbial communities from Petit-Saut dam, French Guiana - Lab288 P1 (version 2) (version 2) | ecosystem: Host-associated > Arthropoda: Insects >...
CATCCTACCTCCTGGAGATCCATCCTAATATTATCCACCCATCTACTTCTAGGTCTCCCCAGTGGAATCTTTCCCTCCGGCTTCCCCACCAAGACCCTATACACCCCCCCATCCTCCCCCATACGCGCCACATGCCCTGCCCATCTCATTCTTCTCGATTTTATCACCCGCACAATATTGGGTGAGAAGTACAGATCACTTAGCTCCTCGTTATGCAGTCTACTCAATTCCCCCGTTACCTCGTCCCTCCTAGGTCCAAATATTCTCCTGTTGTTGAAGAATAGCTGGCTTTATCTGCTGAAGTTTGGCGGAGAACGGTTCCTTACGCCCTCCCAAATACCAAATTAATTTTTACCTCAGAGTCGCAGTTTGGAGTGAGACTCGCCGCGTTAAAATTGACGACAGTGGGACTAGTAACAAACTAAAATGAAATACACCGAGAAGTGGCTGTAAATGCCAAATAGAATTACCAAGTTCGGAACTTCGGTCAGCTGTCTTGAAGGTCGTGCTGTAGGCCTAACCACAAGAAAATCTCAGCCTTCGGTCATTCCGTGTCAGAGAAATAAAAGCTGGAAATTTTGTGTTTGAAGTCGGAAGTGATATTGGCTCACAGAAGGTATTCTGAAGCAGTGTTTCTCAACCGCTGGGCCGCGGCCCGGTACCGGGCCCTGGCATCAAATATAGCGGGCCGCAAGAGGTTATACTGGAATTTGTCATTTTGGCTTTCTGAGCAATTTTCATGAATAAATGTTCTATAGTGGAAATATTCTGAGGTGAAAAATATTCGTCAATGTGTCGAAAAACTCAGACCCAGATGTTAGCCTGAGGAAACTACAATATGCTACAAGATTTCATTAGTCCAGCGATTGATAACCAATTTAAATGTAATTTTATATTTGTCAACATTCCACATCGTATACATAAGTGTACTAATACTCTTTATGCCGGTCCCAGAAGCCGCGCGGTCTAAGGCGTAGGTCTGCGGCCGCTCGCCTGCTGAGATCATGGCTTCGAATCCCAACAGGGGCATGGATGTTTGTCTGTTGTGAGTTGTCAGGAAGAGGTCTCTGCGACGCACTGATGACGCGTCCAGAGGAGTCCAACGACTGTGATGCGTCGCTGTGTGTGACCTAGAAACCTCAAGATTGAGGATGCCATGGCCCGCGCTGGGCCGCAGCGTCACAGAAGAAAATATACTCTTTATGATTATGCCGTAATTAATTATTAATACTTATGTTAGTCTAATGTATGAACGTAAACAATGGAAAGGTATTTACGAGTAAATTTGTTGGGATCGGGCCCTCGTTTTATGAAAAAAGAATTTACCCGGCAGCTGTGTCACAAAGTTTGAGAAACGCTGGTCTAAAGAGTGCTTGTCAACCGAGGGCCGTGTCGTAGTGCGCAAAGTTGTTTACGAAATGTATATTTTTGCGTTTAATATTAAATATGTTAGTCACATTACTAACACTGTTTACAAGTACCTAAATAAATAAAAAGGTTTATAAAGTATTTATAAAGTCAAACTAGGAAAATACAAACTGTATGCTATTCCTATTTGCAGTGCCTGATGGTACACGTACGTGCTTTGCTCGTGACAGAGAAACGCGAGGAAAAGAAGGCTGCAAACGACTCTCCTGAAGGAATAAATTAGTATTTTCCGTGTATTTTTTTTTTTCGTGTTTGGCATTTAGTTCGGTAAGAATAGAGAGGTAAATATATTTTCCGCAGACTTTTCCAGCATCTTGTTCAGATAGTGGGCCGACAATTATTCTCTTTGATATGTGTTTTACAGCCCCAGAGGATTAAGTACCAACGTTTTCTATGGCCAACATGTCATTTTCCAAGAAACCTGTCTTTAAAATTAGCACACGTTTGGTTTCTACATTTCCACAGCACGTGTACGCAAATATAATAAGACCATACGATAGGCAGCACTGTAATACCCACTTCAGAATGTTTCTCTTTCGTGTTGGTGAATTCAATGCACGTACAATAAATGTGAATATAGTGTGGCCCGCGAGACGAGACATTAATTGTAAGTTGAGGATTGTTTGACCGTGCATCTTCCTCATGAAATAATGTGAAATGCCAACTTGATGCAACTAGGTAATTTTATTGAAGTATTCTTAGCTCTACACGGTGCCGCACGGCACCATCCGCACCGTACACACGACCTACGCAGCAGCTTTCAAGACCACCACACATCCAAAAACTCGGTGCAGAAAACCATATGCTGCAACTTAACATCTAAAGCTCCTGATGATGGGCGTATGTACCCGAAATATGTCGAGCTAAGAATACTTCAATAAAATTACCTTGTTGCATCAAGTTGGTATTTCGCATTAATTAACTGTAACGTTTGTGGAAATCTGTGGGTTGATTCAGCAGTTACTAATGAGGACATAAGGCCCCGATACTTCGGCGTTGCTTTCATTTTGAATTACAGATGTGAAGGCGAAATTGGAGAATAATTTAATATGTAAGATAGAAAGAAGATATTTCGAATCCTCTTTCCCTTATTGTATAATTCCTTTGAGCGCTTTATCATTGCCTTCTAATCGATTCGTCATTTATCAGATCGCCACGACATTTTCGCCCTAGTGACTCGGAATTCGGAACGTGTAATGGCAGTTTGATAATTTCACTGTAATTAATGAACACTCTCCATCGATCCACTAGCCTGTGTTTCACTGACAGAATGTAGGTATATTTGAAACGTCGTGTTTTAACTGAAATGTATTCTTGCTGTTTCTAAACTACTGAAAGAGGTATGTGAGCCCAGGGGTGTCCAGTAATATTATGAAAATTAAAACATTCCGTCATTTTGCAGCTTGCGGATAAAGGTAAAGCAGTCCCGTTACAGGCCCGGAGGGGCCCAGAGGGTTCCAGGGGGTTAAGGTTCCCAGATTTCGTGACAACGGCATAGGTTGGTGGTAAGGTTGTCAGCCTTACGCACCGGCCGCCTTTACCCCCCAGGAAATGCTCCTGGTACTCATTTCTGTTAGAGGCTGAGTCGACCCCAGGGCGATGGTGCGATCGGAAGGATTTTAAGTCAATGAAAGATCCACGGACACCAGCTGCGATCGAACCAGCGACCTTCCGATTTGTAGCACAGCACCTTAACCACTCTGCTACTGCGGTCCCCTGCATCTGGCAGGTAGGATGCTTATATGCCTACATCCAGTTTTGTACATCGGCAGGCGATACAAGGCTTTGGTGGGGAGGCCTGAGGGAAAGAGCCTGCTTAGAGGACGTAGTCGTAGATGGGAGGATAATATTAAAGTGGATCTTCAGGAAGTGAGATGGGAGGGATTCGTTGCTGTCGGCTGTGAATTCGATAATGAGCCTTTGCGGTCCATAAAATGAGGGGAATTTCTTTGACTAGCTTAGGATCTGTTGGCTTCTCAGGAAGCACTCTGCTGCCTTTAATTAGTTAGTTATATCTGCAGGCGCGGTCGATACGTGCTTACGGTGTGGTGTTGTGGTAATCCGAGGGAAGGAGACGACTAGGAGACCTTATGCTTAGATGAGAGTATATATTAAAATTGGTTTTAAGGAGGCGGACTGAGACGGCGTGGAATGGATTTATGTGGCCCAGGGCGGGCGTGGGCTGAATTCGTTTTGGTCAGTGCGGCGTTAGTGTCGAGGGGGTGCTTTTGTAACGCGGTAATGAATCTTTGGGTTCCATAAGACGCGGATAGTGCGTTAACTAAATGACGAACTGGTATACTGTCGTGATGGAATATGCTGCACATCGTTGGTAAGTAAGTAGACTGGGTAAAAGGTAAAGTGATCCCGTTACAGGCCCGGTGTGGCCCAGATGGTGGGTAGAGGTATAGCTCTACTCTTCCATGACCTCGGCACTAGAAGGGGGTGAGTGGTCAGCAGCACGCCCCGGCCGTACTTTACCCCCGGGAAATACCCGGTACCCATTTTACAGGAGGCTGGGTGGGCGCCAGGGCCGATCTGGACGGGCGGAAAATCTCGTCCCCACCGGGATTCGATCCCGGATCGTCCAGCCTGTAGTCAGTCGCTATACCGACTGAGCTACCCGGCCCAAGTAGATTGGGTAGTGGGCTGAAATTAATTACGTATTTCGGTAGCAAAAAAAGAGAAGGTCAACTGATATCGCAATCTCTCGGAAGAAATGTTCCTTTCCTCTATCTTGAAAATGTAGGCAGTAATTCCGGCAGAAAATATTTTACAAAGTAGCGCAGTAATAAAACTGGACAGAGTGCGCACTCTTGTGTGAGACAGAATTGTGATCCGGTGATTTGCATCCTTGTAATGAGTTTGCCTTTCTCGTAGATCAACGTCGAGCCAAGGTGTGAAGATGCGATGCACTATCACTGCATGTTTCGTAATGTACACGATCGCCCTTGACAGCTCTTTAGTTTAGCTGTTGTCACTTATGCTAACTGCGAATGTAACCAATGGAAAATGATGTCTGTGCTGGAGTACCGTCAGGAGTTGCTGGTGTGGTGTTTCGAAGTTGCAACTGGGATGTTTATTAGCAAGGAAATGACTTTAGTTCCTGCATGGTAATAAATGCTTTCATTATTCGAGTTCCTGTCCCAAGTGACTGACCCAGCTTGAGTGAATACGTTTTGGAAGCCGTCATATTATTTAGAATGGTCTCTAAAAATTGAACTGCAAATTAACCCTTTTAAGCCTTAAAGTTGAGTGATTAATGTAGCTTAAAATTAAGTTTCTTTTAACAGAAGACTGCATTTCCGCTGAAAGAATCCGTAAATGTTGTATGAGGAAACATTCGTTGTTTATTCTGAGAATTATTTACACATAATACACTGTGTGGGCCCGGTAGCTCAGTCGGTATAGCGACTGACTACGGACTGGACGGTCCGGGATCGAATCCCGATGGGGGCGAGATTTTCCGCCCGTCCAGACCGACCCTGGGGCCCACCCAGCCTCCTGTACAATGGTTACCGGATCTTTCCCGGGGGTAAAGTGCGTCCGGGGCGTGCTGCTGACCACTCACCCCCTTCTTGTGCCACGGTCAAGGAGGAGTAGAGCTATACCTCTACCCAACCTCTGGGCCACACCGGGCCTGTAACGGGAACACTTTACCTTTACCTTTAATACACTCTGTGGGCAAAGTGCAGGGTTTTTATGATTTAAGAGCAGCAGCCTACATACGGTAAGTGACCACTGCTTCCTACATGGTAAAATTCGGGAAAAGATTGCTATTTCTGAGCTCAGAATCTTAAAATATAACGAAAATATGTCTCGATTTCGAAAGTTGGGTTTTCACTCGGACATTGTAACCCGGATTAAGGGTATTTCAGAGAGAAATAGAAGGGGAGAAATGTTTTCCATAACTCCTTCAATTGCTAAGGCTGTAAACTAGATGAATGAATTATTGGTGTGGAGCGTTGGAGGAATAGGGGGGGGGGAGACCGAAGTATCCGAGGCGGAGTGAAAGCAGGTGTGGTGCCACTTTTTTTCCACCACAAATCCCACGTGGGCTAGCCTGGGATCAAACTCGGCCTCCGCAGTAAGTGGATGGCGAATAAATGAACGAGGCCTTGAACGTCCGAGGGAGTGTGAGAGGTGACGTAAAAGGAAATGGAGAAAAATTCACGTGGCTCGTAGTTAGAATCTTCGGATTGTGACACTGTGTGGTTGTCGTAACTGGCTGCGAGAAGACAGTAATCTTAACGTTCATTGCTATGAGAAATTCATATTTCATGCTCTGCACTCCGGCTGATATTGTTAGGGTATGCACTGGGGTCAGGTACGGGGCGTTACATCGAATTGCAGGTCGTTGTGAACACTGACGAATATTTCGAGTGCCGTAAAAGCGCGGCTGACGTATACAAGTGTTTTTTTTTTAAGGACCACTCCGGAGTTGATTGGGTATTCATGTTGCCCTAGCAGTGCCACGCCTACTTCAGTACCCGGGCGCTCTGCTTCAAGGAACTGAAAGTCATTCAGCTGCTGAAGAAATTTCCTTCCACGATGGAACCCCAAGATGCATCAACGCTGTCACAAAGCCGTTTATTGAACCAGATAACACTATCAGGGAGAGGCGCGTGTGTGTACACGTCCGTCTGCCGCCTAATTCCTATAGGAACGTCATACGCCTGCACTAACACAACGGCGTGCGTACGTTTGAAGGCTTGTGTTATCGCAGTACCAACATCGTAGACGAACGAACGTTTGAGGGTGGAACAGCTCTAGCGCACTGAATTGGCGTTGGCGTCGTGACGTTTCCTGTGGTGAAGGGCCCTTGAATACCGCTACTACTACTACTACTACTACCACGATGACACTACTAATACTACTATTATTACTAATAATGACGATAATAATAATAATAATAATAATAATAATTGCAACAGCGACAACCAGCTTTTTGGAAAACATTGCACAATTCATGAAAAAGCGTTTGAAACTTGATTGTGTTCATCAAGGCTATTTGCTGGTCGCATCATGAACCCGATGAATTTATTCCACGTCGTCATATCCTATTTATCGTAACCAGTTTTAATATTATCCTCCCTTACGCCTGTGATTCCGTATGATGAGCCAGTTTCTTATTACTGTGTGTGATCATCACAACAATAACACTGCGATAAAAATGTAGATATCGGCACTCAATGTGCAGACCAATCCCAAATTACATATTAAATTATAATCCTGTGTAGAGCGTTAAACATACTCTGCATATTTTGTTTATCTTCATGAATTTCGATAGCAAACGAGAAAACCAAAACATTTGAACCGAGTGGTAGCGTGCATTCCCTTATTTTAACCACCTACTAATTCTTCTTGGGCTTAATTTTGATTTCCGTTGTTCCAACGTATTTTAACTTCGCCCAGTTCTTTATCTCCATTGTTCGTATGACTAGGAAGCCAGAAGTCCAAATGGAATTTCAACGTAAAATTTTTACAGTTTTCATCTCTTAGTTGTTACTTCCACTAACAATACTAACGTTGATCGACTAACCTACAGTAGAGCACGTGTTAAATACCAGGAAGTCGCATTTGAAAATTTCTCTGTTCGATGGTATTTGTTGAAAACTTGTAATTACTTTGGTGGAACATTTAATTACAAATTAAAGTGATCAGTGTATGACACAGGAGGGAGAACTGATAATGATTTTAATGTAGACGATGATGGTGATGGTATGGTGATATTGGCGATGGTGATGATAACGGCTACAATAGCCTTGACGACGACGGCATCGGCCGCGCGATTTATGCTGCGTGCAGTGTTTGGCACAGCTTAAAATGGGAGTCGTAGATTATGTCTCGCTCGTAGCGCAGATGTAGACTATATTATCTTGTAAATAAAGCCAACTTGATGCACAATTTTTCTTAGTATGTTTATTTCTTTTCTCTACATGTTTCGGACGACTATGTGCCCATCATCAGGAGAAGCAACTGTATCTATGCGACACTTGGTACTTGTCAGACAGTCACCCATGCAGAGTGACAAATACCAAGTGTCGCATAAATACAGTTGTTTCTCCTGATGATGGGCACATATTCGCCCGAAACATGTAGAGAAAAGAAATGGACATACTAAGAAAAATTGTGCACCAAATTGGCTTTATTTACAATATTATACAGGGATGCACGGTCAACAAACATAAAATGTAGGATGTATTCATGTTTATGCTTGCGAAGAAGCCGCTGGCTTTATCAAACGTTAGACTGCCTTTAAGAGTCAGAGAAAAGAACACCGTATATGAGAAATACTTCCGTCCATCTGTGTGGCCACTTTCAGCCACTGGACCGTTTGTCGAATTCCTATAAAATTTTATGTAGAAGTTCCCTACAAAATATTGTCGATCGAGAGTGAGTTAAGCGAAAATCCGCGCAGTGAAAACCATGCTGTAGTTAAGGGCGTAAATGATTCTCAATCCGTACTTTCCACCTTTATCGCCTGATTTACATGAAACTCGGTGTAGCATGTCTGCACATAATGCTGTTGAGAGCTTGCATGTTTTGTGAAAATCGGACCACGGAAAGCCCTCCATTTCTCGTGATCATAAATGAAATTACCTTTCAGCTGGCACCGTGAAACCTTATAGCTTGTTGAAAGTAAAGAACGAATCGGTAAAGTTTGCTTGCTACGCGAAGATGTACACCATTCTTAATGTTGTTCCTTTATAGGAATGCAAGCGATTCGGCAGTCTGCTTTGTGATCTTATTGACGCGAGTTTGGCTTCACATGTACCGGTTAAAGTTTTAGAAACAAGTATCCTGATTGTATAATAAGAACATAACGACACATGCATTTTATACATAGTTATATAAAAAATGTAAGCGTTTGGGATTCCACAGCGCATTTTAAACATTTCTCAGTAAGGATCTGTATTCTTAGAAGGGCCTGTAGAAGATTCTATAAGAATCGAAACATGTTGCCCTAATACAATAATAAACATAATAAATTTTGTTGCGTTTGATATGCATTGATTATTTATATATGGTAGGCCTGAATTGACGCGCTACCACATTTCACACTGGGGTGCGAGGGGGTCCGAAACTTTCGCGTCCTATATTTGCGGATGGTGGAGACGGAATTCGGATGTAGAGGGTGGCTGCAAATATATTCAATCAGCAGTCGCGGACAGCCGATAAAGGGTGTTCCCTTCGGCTTGATTATTGGGCGAGAGGCTAACAACTAATTCTGAAAACTTAATATGTTACAAAATGTTAATAAAATTCATGCTAGTGTACCGCGCGGACTGGAGTCTTTCGAAGACACTGACTTACACAGGCGTCGAAATAACGGGGCTGCATGCAGAATTAAATTATATTCTATGATAACAAAGACTAATATTGGACAGGAAGGTGGACCTTGTTCTTTTAGGACCTGAAGAATACCAGCTTTGCATCTCAGGGTAATGCAGTTTGGTTTGTTGATATTCGAATTGGTTCAGGCTTTTTAACATAAAACGTATCCCTGGTGAGGAAACAAAGAAACAGTGGCTGCTTATTTCAAAATGAAAAGTGCCGTTATGTTGCACCCAGTGGCAGAGAAAACCATTTCTTAGCATATCTTATGCTTTGTGTGATAACATTTGACTTTCCAAGCAATTTCTTACTTTCATAACTGCCTGTAATGTCAAAATTCACTATATATATATATATTGTGTGTGTGTGTATGGCACAAAATTTACACTCGGCCTTCTTATCAAACGTTCATTGCTTCACATTTTTTAGGACTCGAACTTTGCCTTTCTATCCATATAGCAGTCCCTAAGGGATCCTAGGCAGGTTAGCTGTGTATTCGGCGTCTGTATTTTATTTCGGATATGTGGAAAGATATGAAGTGTCCCATAAAAAATATACCTTGTTTAGTTATGTTATGGTAATTCAACCACCATCACCACCACCACCACCACCACTACCACAACTAATACTACTATTACTACTACTACTACTACTACTGGTACTTATACTACTACTAGTACTACTACAATTAGTACTGCTACTACTACTACTGCTACTGCTACTACTACTACTAATAATATATAAATATAATAATTGTTATTATAATTAAAAATAATAATAATTATTATTATTATTCCATTCATTTGTTTATTATTTACGTACTGGCACACCAAACCACAAGTACAATTACAGTGACAGCGCAGGTACATAAGAATAGTACACAATAGACCTGCATATAAACGAGAACAAATAGGAAAGAGGTAATAAAAATCACACTTAATGATAATAATGATGATAAATAATGATAATAATAATAACAAATCATAATAATAAATCATTTTGGGCTTATTTGGTCGACAGTGTGCGATGGTAGACCAGGGAACAAGTTTTCTTGGCGGATTTCATAACTAAAGCACCTGCTACTTACTACTGAGTCTAATTATATCAGGACGATTGCCATCTGTTGACAGAGCTGAGGATAAATCTTGGCTGCCACAAATTTGAAGATGATCGCGAGGTGGAAACAGTTGTGGCACGATGACAGATACTACGAGACACGGACTGATCATCAACAGGGGATAGAAATGCTCTTGCCACTTCATGTTGGTGTGCGTAAAGGGCAGTGTGCACTATGTGGAAAAGTATTGGAACTGCTGTACAGTTGAATGTGAACTGTTCTTATTAAGGTGGAAAATAAACAACACGAAATATGTGCTTTGTAAACCCATTTATGACTGATTTTTATATATTGCTTTCATTGCACAGTTTCTGTTATTGTTAAGGTTGCATATGTTGCTGTTGTTACTATAAAATTAATTGCGATGTTTATTTGTTTACGTCTCTATTTATGTTTTTTTTTTTCGTTAGATAATGTGAAATACTGGATCAGAAACAACTAGATGCACCATTGTATCAATTTTGTTTTATTTTATTTTAGAATGAACTGTACATGTTTCGGACGGTCTTTCCGTCCATCATCAGGAGTGCAAGACCGTACATACAGCAACAGGCATTTGTCAAACAGGTACTGCTGTCTGCATGTTAGCAGGTCATTCCAAAATAAAATAAATTTGATACATTGGTGCTCCTAGTTGGTTTTACTATAGAAATAATCTAACGATGCACGGCCCTATGAACGTCAAAACTGGATCAGAAGATTGACGTTTTACATTTCTCATGAAACTAGGTTCCAGGACGAAGATGGCGAGCGTGCCGTCTGTGTCGATTAGTTCCTCGTCTGGCCCTGTTTCGCTGTGGTTCATGAATAAGTCTAAAGTTATTTTGGAAACGCAAGGAAACCACTCTATAATCCATGGACCTGCGTATGTAGATACTACACGAACTGAACTATCGATCTCTCGAATCGATAATGTAAATAAGTAACGGGGAGTTTGACAATGGAAAGGCACGTGATTAAAAAAACGCGGCAGGCTGAAGGAGGTTATGCTTTAAGAAAACATTTGAAAATCGATAAACGGTCATGCCATCTGTGGGCTCTTCAGATAGTCGGTAATTTTAATTTCTTTGTCTATTTCTTACTGTATGTATCAGTCGTACACAATGATTATTACGTGAAAAAGGCGTCCAAGTATATTTCATTCTTTAGCTATGTGATTTTGCCTGTTGTTTACTGTGTAGTTGTGTTTTATTACGTCACATGGTTGCATTCACAACAGTAACGTATTTTTATACGTTTTCGTTTGATTCACTTTCAAATATCGAAATTTTATTTGCGTATTTCTAAAAAGAACAGCATTTTTTTCATAGTAAACAGAAAGAATTCAAGCTATAAGCTAATGTGATGATTATACAAGTACGCTAAAATACCATGTATTACTGTGACGTGGTAGGATATTCACCCAGCGATGCCAATTCAGGCGCCTTGTAAGTCTAAAGGCCAGCATCTTTTTAGTCTCCATGTGTTTATGGGTTGCAGTAGTGGCTCTAATGCCGGGTAGCTCAGTCGGTATAGCGACTGAGCTACGGGCTGGACGGTCCGGGATCGAATCCTGGTGGGGACGAGATTTTTCGCCCGTCCAGACCGGCCCTGGGGCCCACCCATCCTCCTCTAAAATAGGTACCGGGTATTTCCCGGGGGTAAAGTGCGGCTGGGGCGTACTGCTGACGACTCACCCCCTTCTAGTGCCGCGGTCATGGAAGAGTAGAGCTATACCTCTACCCACCCTCTGGGCCACACCGAGCCTGTAACGGGATCACTTTACCTTTAATAGAGGCTCTAATAATGGATTGGGATGGGCTGGTTGTTGTGATGTTTATTAATTCTTTCGTGGATGACGTTGCTTGAGTACGGGTTGCTGAAGTCTGCATGTAGAGTATGATTTGTGATTTATGACCAGTGTGCATTTGCTATGGCTCTGAGAATTTTGGATTGGAGGCTCTGCATGATGACTGTGTTGGACTTGCAGGCCCAGCCCCACAGTTCTCTTCCGTAGTTCCATATAGGTTTCATTACCATTTTGTAGATGAGTAATTTATTTTCTATAGATGCATGGGATTTTTTTCGCTATTAACCGGTTGTCTCTGAAAACACTGCATGACAAGAGTTTGTGTTGGCGGGTGAAGAATTAATGGTAAAGTGATCCCGTTACAGGCCCGGTGTGGCCCAGAGGG
>Ga0131853_10020334_pt1 | contig 12057 bp, 9 predicted proteins | sample TergutLab28metaG_FD_92764 | JGI IMG/M metagenome (GOLD analysis project Ga0131853, IMG submission 92764) | Labiotermes labralis P1 segment gut microbial communities from Petit-Saut dam, French Guiana - Lab288 P1 (version 2) (version 2) | ecosystem: Host-associated > Arthropoda: Insects >...
AAAATCGAGACACACTTTTTGTCCACCCTTGGTAGTTAGTGCCAATCAACTTTTTTGATAAAGTTATCCGCAGCGACCTGCAATTTTAGTGAAATTTGGACACACTTTTTGTCCTATAACCCCCGAGCCACAATGACCCGCACCAGCTTAATGGCTTCTCGCACCACCGTCAGCACAAGTGCTATTACGATTAATGCTTCTACCATAATCTTCACCCCTTTCTAGGGGCTTAGATTGAACCGCCTGCAACATCAGGCTGCCAGAGAGCTATCATAGCAAACATGGAAGGGCTTATAGCGAGATAACTGCTAGGATTGCGAAACCGTTGATAGAGCTGACAATTTAAGAAACAATTATGAAAGTAACTATTAGTCCATATAATACATCTGAATATCTAAGAGACGAAGAAGACATAGCTGGATACCTTGAAGCCATCATGGAAGAAGACCCTGCGTTGTTTCCTGTGGCTCTAGGTGACATTGCTCGCGCTCTTGGCATGGCAGAAATTGCCAGAAAGACAGGGTTGTCTCGTGAAGCCTTGTATCGTTTCTTATTAGAGAAAGATGGTTCACATTGCTCCACAGCTTGCAAGATGCTATCTGCCTATGGTGTGAACCATATCACCTTTGGAAGTAGTGCGCCTTCTGACAATGCCGAAGCTGTAGCAGTCTAACCTACCTCACCGCATCCGTCTATGGACAGCTGCAAGCACGGCATATATTGGGATGCCTAACACTTACACCTGCCCACAGACGGATGCTACGTTTTGCCATGTGGTGACTTATGGGTGTCTGGTAGACTGATAGAGGAGCCGCCCCAATGCTGAACATCAAGACGGCTTCTATTGATACACTTGCTTGCTATCACCTACTATCACAGAACTATCACAGTGCGAACAGATGCTAACAATTGCAAACATCTGCGGACAAATGCCTGACCTGCGATTATGTGATGTAAGCAGACTTATTCAAACATTGACAAACGCCTTAAAGCGTCCTCATAATCCGAAGGTCGGTAGTTCAAATCCGCCCCCACGATAAAGGCTTGAACCGCAACAACCTAAATTAGTAATGAGGCTGCATACACAAATAGAGATTACACTGCTCTAGCAAAAATCGCACTCGAATCATCACGAAGTTTCAATCGCGGATACTTTTCACAAGAGACATCGCTTTCCTGCTTCTCATAGAGCTCATTAAACAGCTTTCGAGCAAACCCCTCGTGTGATATCTTTTCGTGTAATATCGCATACGATTCTAAAACTCTAAAAGGATGAACTATTTCTAGGTATCCATCAGAATACATAGATACTGACTCGATCTCTTGCAAATCTAAAGTAAGGGTTTTTGCCTCCTTCAAGACTCCTTCATCTAGAAACAAATTGAAGCAGAAATACCCACCCTTTTTGTTTTGCAAATTTCGATTTTTTATAAGCAGTTGAGTTACATATTTGCGAGAATCGACAACAGAAATTCCTTCTTCTCTTGATACCTTAACCATTTCTTGAATCACAATATCATCAAGGTTTTCCAATCTTTGATCTCGAACAATCAAGAATTCTCCATCCTTCTTCATAATGAGAATCATGCAGTCTCCGTAACACCAAAACTCTACTTTTTTGTTAATCTGTCGAGCCATCGCGAGCGCTCCTGATGGAAAAGTAGCCCTATCTGCAAAATCCAATTGTCTGTTGAGCTGCATCGCGAATTCCTTATACTCTTCAAGCAATCTGCTTGACGCCAAGAGGAGTACATCTCCCGAATCAATCATAGGTCTTCGCTCACAAAGCTCATGAATAATACTTACTGCTCTCGTTGAAAACCACTGAGAATCAGAGGGAGCACTCGTAATGTTTGTTTCAGTTAATCCTGATGCTCCATCAATAACAAGAAGTAGCTCTTGAGTTCCAAGAATGCAGTCTTCATTTCGATCACTTTTTGAGCCTATAGAAAGTAAATTTATCTCGCTAAACATAAGAAAGCAATCCTATTCCTATAAACACAAATCCAAGAAGCATCACAACTACATTTCTACTACGCTTTCCTTTCTCAAGACCATGAAGAATTATTCCAAATCCAGAAAAAACAACAAGTATAGATCCCATCAATACAATAATTAATGCTCCTGCCTTTAAGAACGAAATGCCTGCAAGCGCTATTGATATCTGAACCGCTCCAAGAGAAAAAATTGTGATTGCAGCAAATAGACCAAGAAATTCAACATTTTTCAGAAGTGACGCATCAATCCTCTTAATTGCAGCTTCGGTATTTTCGGTCAAAGTCTTCTGTCTAAGCTCAAGGTCTTCATTAAATGCAGTTATTCGCTCACCGAATTCGTGCATCCGCCTTCCCTCTTTTGCCTGCAAAATATAGAACTGGTACTTTCCAATACGTATTGCGTAATCATTATTACTTGAGTCTTCTAAATCTATTGCACGCCTCAAGAGCGAAATACTTGAATCATATTTCCCTTCAATCATTAGTACGCGTGCCATGGTGGCATAAAATTTTGCATAAGTTGGATCAATCTCTAGTGCCTTTTCAATTGAATGTTTCGCAAGGGTAATGTCATCAGAATCCAGAATGTAATCACTCTCTTCATGAATCGCGGCAATGGCCGAAGCAAGTGCATTCAGGGTTCCACAATTGTCAGCAAGAATTTTTGCATTTCTTTTTGCAGCAATTAAAATCTCTGCTTCGCGTCCACGAACACCACTTTCACTTAGGGAAAGAAGGCGAAGGTGTGAAAAAAATGGATGTCTCTCTTCAAATTCTTCGCTATATTTTGCAAGCAAATTGCCTTGTCGTGTTACATCCATTCTTCGCCTTGCAAGATTAAAGAGAGCACAAAATGCACAAAATCTCACCATGTCGTCAACTTCGCAGTCAGACAGTATTGCCTCAAACACCTCTCGATCAGCACAGCCAGAAGGCGAGTTGACGAACCTCACTATTTCAACCTCAAATAAGCGATCGGTTTCTTTGCATCTTGTCATCAATTTTTGGAAGAACTGCATTGCTTTTTGCTTGGTCATGGTGCCTCCAGAAATACTAAGATAAACCTCTCCTAAAGTATAACACCACCATCGTTTTCCAAACTCTTTTCCTCGGCTACAAGAATACCAATGAGGGCATAAATTCGCATGAAGCGTTGTGCTGTATAGTCATGCTTGCTCCGCAAGGTAGCTCCAAAGCACTTTGACGGGGGAAACCCCGTACCCCTGTGAAGTACCTGAGATTAAATGCTACTCAAAGGAAGAGCTCTCCAATTCATAGTGAAAATCGTTTACACAGCCTTGCCAGCAATACAAAAATGTATGACTCTTGTCGATGCAAGGCATCAACACAAAAAACAAACTCTACCACTTCTTCTCTAAGTAAAACATATCCGCAGGTTTACCTTGAAGCTGAATATCAAATTTTAAACTTGGTTCAACTATCGTAGTCGCATTGTGAATCCTGAAAGAAATTGCCCATCCATTATTCATTGTCAAAATAACTGTAGTCAAAGACTTCTCTTTGAAGCTCAGCTCAATGATTCTTGTCGGAGGATTAAAGGAGGGAATTTCAATACCTGGAGCCGACTCATCAGAAGCCTGATTAAGTGTCCCATAGATATTGAAAGGCATCACCGTTGTAGTGTTATCTTTTCTATGAATCAGCTTATAGTAATCTCTTCCATTGCTTCCCAGCAAATACCTAACCAGCTCTCTGGTAATTTCCTTATTCGATGATTCTAAACTTTTAAATTCTTTCATGAAAGCTGCCAGCAGAGGTACATAAACGCCCGTCATTTTATCGGGCAAATCTCTCCACTTTGTACCAGCTTCCTTTAGTCCATTCAACCTCTCAAAGATAGGTCTAATCTCTTCAAAGTAATTTTCTGAACACGGAACCCCAACCCATTCTTTGCCAAAATCAATCGTCTGAGAAAGCCTCGAATGTTTCAGAGCTGCATGATTGTGCTTAACTGAAATACCAATCTCCCATTCAAGCTTATGCCTGATAATCAACACATCTCGAATGTCACCCTTCTTCGCCGCATTATCAGGTTGCAGAGAAACAGTCAGTTCATCTTGACTATCCTCGACTATTCGTGGCTCCATTTCGATGATAGCTTCAATGCCAACTTTCGCCGACTTAATCATCTGATTTTGTTCAACAGCATCAATGTCGTCTTCAAAGCGCCCTCGAGCTATATCCACGCTCGAACTTTCCTCCACTTTGATAGCTCTAACAGGACTCACCAAATCAACTAAGGCTAAGACACACGCATATTCGTAAGCTTTGCCATTGATAGTTTCAGCCGCAGACTTTGACATTCATATTCTCCTTTGCCTCTATCAGAGCAAACTTCACTTGTAGTGCCATTTCAAATGCTAAATTCACAGGAACAGCATTTCCAATCATCTTGTATCCAGTGGCAACATCATCGTATACGAATACAAAATCATCAGGGAATGTTTGAATTCTTGCACACTCACGAACAGACAATCTTCGGTAATCAGACTCTCTGCCAGGTTCAAAAATTCTGACATTCTTAGAAACAAATTTCATTTTTGGAGCCTTAGGATGAATGGGGGCATGTCGCCCACCTGCCTGAATTGTAAATGAGGGCTCATTCCACGCTCGTACCCTATTTCGGGACATGAATATCGTTGAGAAACCACCATTCATATATTCGTGGTTAGCAACCTTCAATTCGTTTCCATTGCTTTTATTTCGCTCTTTGGCTGGACTTGGCTCATCGAGATCTCCAATTGCATCCTTAAGCACAAGCTTGAAGCTCTGAGGTTCAGGAAAATTGAAAGTTGTGTGCAAATCTTTACGAATCCCAATTATGAAAACACGCTTTCGGTTCTCAGGGACTCCAAAATCGTGAGCATCTAAAAGTCTCCAAGATACGTTGTAGCCAGCATGATCAAACTGCTCCAAAAAGCCCGAGAATGCCTCTCTGTGTTTTTGGTGCAAAATGCCAGGTACATTTTCAACCAGAAAAAATTTTGGCTGCTTCGTTTCTAGAAGACGAATATAGTCAAAAAACAGTTTTCCCCTATTGTCATGAATCCCTCGACCAGCACCTGCCTCACTCCAACTTTGGCAAGGTGGACCACCAATAATACCATCACTAAAAGGTATTTCATTTGGAGAAATTTCAGTAATGCTTCGCGTGTCTAAATGCGTTAGCGGGAAATTTTTTCTATATGTTTCCCATATTGTTTTATCAAATTCATTAGCCCACACAGTCTTAAACCCAGCATTTTCAAACCCAAGGTCTAGACCGCCAGCACCAGAGAAAAGGGACACTACACTATACACAACGCCTTCCTTTCAAAATCCATATTACCAATATAGCATTCGACAAGACATTTGATTTGCAGGCAATAAGATTGTCAACAGCGACCTTTGGCGCGCCCTATTAAGCAAGTTTCACAAGCTGTAACGTTTCACACTATAGAATTTGTCTAAGTCTGACACTTTTGAGTGCTAGTATATTTAGCATATATGCACACGCTGAGCTGTTCGTTCAAGGACGATTCTTGTAATAAATATATTGATCGCACAAGCAAAGCCAGAGCTTGAAAGAGGCTGAATTATGCCCACGACAATCAGAATTAGAAACTGTAATAACATCACCACAGGAGATATAGACATCCATTCAAATAAGCTGAACATTCTCTTCGGTCGTAATGGAACTGGCAAGTCTACAATTGCTAGAGCTATTTCACTTACATCTCACGGCAAACCTCTTGACGAACTTAGGCCGTACGGCATTGCTGATGAAAACAACTCGCCGCAAATTGAAGGTATTCCCGTAGGAAATGTCCCAATTTTCAACGATGACTATGTGCGCCAATATGTTTATCAACCAGATACGCTTATTGCAAACACGTTTGAAGTCTTAATCCGTTCTCAAGAGTACGATAATGCGAAAAGCACTGTTGATAACACACTATCAAACATAAAAGCAAAAATAACTGGTCGTCAAGAAATTATTGATCTGAAAAATCAAATTGGTGCACTCATAGGCACTATCAAGCTTACAACGCAGAACAGAATTGCGAAAAGGGGCGGGACAAAAGCTGTTCTTGAAGGGAAGGGGGCTTACTTCAATCCTCCAGAAGAGCTGCAAGAATTAGAGCCCTTTTTCATAGACGACATTGTTCCTAAATGGGCTGCATGGCGACTACAGGGATATGAACAATTTGGAGACAAGGGGCTGTGTCCCTACTGTTCTACAGGTGATACTGAAGAAACGACAATCCTCAACAACGTATTTGCTGGCAGCTTTGATAAAGCTAGCATTACAGCTGCTGCAGCAATAATGAGCGCACTAGAAGCATTAGCCCCCTACCTCAACAAAGAAAAGATCGATGAATTGACAGCACTATTTGGTGTGAAGGAAGGTCTGGCAGTCCTCGAAACACAACTAACAAAGTTGTGCGCAGAAGCCAAGTACCTTCACGATTGCCTAGCAATAATTGTTGAGTTTAATGGCTCTTCCGTCGAAAGAAATAATATTGATGACCTAGCGGAAACTCTCGCAAATATGAAAATTGACTTTCGTGCAATCGATACATACTTCATATCAGAATTGCTTGTTGCTGAAATAAGTGCGATTAATAATGAGGTCGACAATCTTCTAACACAGGTTAATGTACTAAGGGGAGAAATTGGAAGATACAATACCTACATTCAAAACAAAATCGCAAATAGAAAGCAAGACATCAATGATTTTTTAAGCATAGCTGGCTTCAAATATACTTTTGACGTTCAGATAACAAGAGAGAACGAGGCCAGAGCACTTCTAAAGTTTATCTTGCCAGAAGGCGTTCAGGGTGAAGCTCATTCAACAGGAAGACATCTTAGCTGGGGCGAGCGGCATGCATTTGCCCTCATTCTCTTTATGTTTGATGCCATTAGCCAAGATGCCGAACTTGTGATACTCGATGATCCAATATCCTCATTTGACACCAACAAGAAGTACGCCATTATCAATCGTCTATTTAAAACTGGAGAACAGGGAAACAGCCTGTATGAGAAAACAACCCTAATGCTCACACATGACTTTGAACCAATTATTGACTATATAGAAACAAGCTCTGGCAGACAAGCACCAACTTCATGCTGCGCAACATATCTAGAGAATGAGGCTGGGCAACTCCAACTTTCACCCATAAGAAGAGGTGACGACATACTGTCCTCTGTGGTCTTATTAAAAGAACTCGCCCAAGACGTGCACATCGATATAGCTGCACGAATAGGTTGCCTGAGAAAATTCATTGAGCATCAATACAGAAATCCACAGGACGCATCAGAAGCCTATCACATTCTATCCAGCCTTATACATGGACGCCTTGAGCCCACAAGAGATTTGGCTGGTAATGAACCTTTGACTGCAAATCAAATTGCCGTTGGTACTGCTTTTATCAAAAAATTTATTGCCGACTTTGACTACGAAGTAACTCTCACTCAGCTCACACCACAAGCTCTGTTAAATAGATACGACAATGAAGAATCAGCCTATATTAAGATGATTATACTTCGTGCCTATACCCACCAAAACCAAGAAGCTCGAGAGCGTCTTCGCCGCAAGAACGACGTACTGCGCAAGTATATCGATGAAGCATATCACATCGAAAATGACTACATTTTCTCTCTCGACATAAGGCGATTCAACATTGTCCCCGAGAACTATATTGCGGATGCTGACGAGTATGTCGCCAATGAAAAAGAAAACCACATGCCCAATGAATAGAATTTTGTCCTTCTGTAAAACACTTTGTATTTGATGCATCGCCTATCTCGCCAAAATCAGTGTAGTCGAGCACAGAGTTTACTGCGAGCAAAAATGGCAAAAACATGATAAGCAAGGCTCGTGCTTTGTAGCCACACTTGCTTCGCAAGGTAGTTCCAAAGCACCTTGACGGGGGAAGCCCCGTACTCCTAAAAAACCTAGACATGACGCTTCTGCCTCAGAAAGTTGCCAGGCAATTTGCTCGCCAGACGACAGGTTCAATCTGTCTACGGAGGAGGCTCCGTACCTCTAAGGCACAACCCAAAAGCAGTCACCCAGATAGCACATCACTACCTGGGTGAACAAATAAGGCTTTGTTTGCTGGTCTACTTTCCCCAGCACAAATTGAATCTTCAGAGGTGTGGCGTCTCCTCCACAAGCGTTGTCGTCAACGATAACGTGCCCGAAAGACCAAGGTCGATAGAGGCGCACATATAAAATCTTAGAGGCTCTGAAGGGGTACGGGGCTTCCCCCGTCAAGGTGCTTTGTTGTGCATCTCACGTTAGTGAGTGTATATACAAAACACGAGCCTTGCTTCCGTTGATCTTGCTGGATTTGCTACTCCTGCCAATCTCGCTCTTCTGCCCCATTGTGTCAACAATAATCAGAATTGATTCGAAGGTCGAATTTGCTTCACATGTCGCTATAATGGAGTGGCTGATATTTGTTTACATGACTATCAAAAAATGGAGGAATGTCTGTGAGTAATGAGTCACTGGTGCGTGAACTGCTAACCTTGCCAGATGAAACTGAATGGATTGAGTTTAAACACAACAACGCAAAGCCATCAGACATTGGGGAATATATCAGTGCGCTTGCAAACTCAGCAACTCTGCACGAAAAGAGCAAAGCCTACGTCGTCTGGGGTATTGATGACAAAACACATAAACTGCTTGGCACAACATTTAATCCTCATACCGCCAAAGCCAATAACACCGAACTGGAAACTTGGCTTCGTACACGTCTTAGCGACTATGCGAATTTTAGATTCTGCCCTGAAGTTATTGATGGAGTGCCCATAGTCTTGCTGGAAATAGATCCTGCTCAAGTGGCTACCATACAATTTGAGCACAACGCTTGGATTAGGGTGGGCAGCTACAAGAAAAAGCTTAAGGATTTTCCTGCGCTGGAAATTGAGCTTTGGAAGAAGCTTAATGCTGCCAAATTTGAAGAGCAGCCTGCTAAAACTGATTTGACCATGCAAGACGCATTTAAGTTATTGGACTACGTTTCTTATTTCGACTTGCTGAAAATTGAACAACCAGACAATCAGGCGCAAATGCTCCACTATCTGGAAGAGGATGAAATAATCTGCAAGCAGGATAATGGGCTGTACTCCATAACGAATGCTGGGGCATTGCTGTTTGGCAAGAAGTTGAGTTCCTTTAACCGCATTGGGCGTAAGGCATTAAGGATTATTCAGTATAGCGGAGAGAGTCGTGCAGATGGTGTTCGCGAAGAAGTTTTAGATCGCGGCTATATCTCTGGATTTGAAGAAGCTATACGGCTTATCGAAAGCATCCTTCCTTCGCGCGAGGAGCTAGTGGGCGGCACCAGAAGAGAGACTGTCACCGCCTTCCCTAACGCGGCAATACGTGAATTGGTGGCTAACCTTCTAATCCATCAAGATTTGGCTGAAACGGGCTCTGGTCCCATGGTAGAGATATTTGACGGACGAGTCGAGTTTACCAATCCAGGTGCACCCCTTGTAGATATCAGGAGGTTTCTTGATAATCCTCCGCGATCACGCAATGAGAAAATTGCAGCCCTGTTTAGAAGGGCAGAGTTAAGTGAAGAGCGCGGCAGTGGCTGGGACAAAATTGAGATTGCTTGTCGTGATTACCATTTGCCAGCACCCAAGATTACAAAATATGACAACGCTACTCGCGTGACGATGATAGAGCAAAAACCCTACAAGGACATGACCGTTGAAGAGCGACTCTGGACATGCTATATCCACGCCTGCTACCAACAGACCGTGGGTGAACACTTAACAAATGCGTCACTTCGCAGCAGACTCAATTTGCCAGATAGCAGTCAGGCAATGACGTCAAGACTTATTAAGAAGGCTGTTGAGCAGGGGCTCATTAAGCTCTTTGATCCAGAAGCAAGTGCAAAGACCAAAAGTTATGTACCCTACTGGATGTAATTTTACTTGCCGGGTACTTGCCTCTCAGCACCAAAATGACGCAGGAAATATAGATGACAAGCGCTCTACCTGCAGAAATGCAATTTTGCAAAAGTGTGATATCTCTTAATTTACTTGCCTGGTACTTGCCTCAAGGCAGGATTCCGTGCCGAAATCGATAAACCCTCCGCATAAATCTTCTGAAACCTTATACTTTCATCTCGCGACATCCTGCTGAGTTTTCCTCTGTTATCATTACGTTGCAAATGAAAATGATGATTGACAATTTTAAGGGCAAGTAGTGATTTCTCTATTCTCTGCAATAACAGTAGGGGCTCTCTTGCTAGCATTTATTTGTGGTTACATAGGGCGAATCGTAAACTCCGATGCATCTGTGCTGCAGTCAGTGAAGGTCTTGAAGGTGCTATTTCGCCCTCAAGTGCTTTGGCATATGCTAATTGCAGATCAAAAAGATGAGTCGCGAAAGGATGCTTACAAAAAAATCAGTGGGCAGATATTCCAAATCATTTTTTTGGGCTTTATGTTCATAGCAACTATCTTGATATGTTGCGGAATAGCTTTCTTCCTCACAGAATCATCCACTCCTTCAACCCTTCTCGATACAGTACTTCCCATCGGAATAACTACAGCCGTTGGAATCTCAATGATTTTGCGCAATATCCTAATTCCTATGCGTGAAATCAACAAATATCTGAATAGAGAGCATGCTGCAATCTTATACCTAGTCCAAAGCGCTCCTCCTTTAGAAAGAACTCAGCGCATTCTTATGATCATTATCGCTCTCACTCCCATTGTTGTATTCGTGATTTCTCATACTTCAGCAGTGGGCAATAGCACGTTCTCGGAATCAGAGTTGTCAGTCACCTCAATCATAATAATCGTACTGCTTTTCGCAGTTCTTATGGTTTGGCACTTCAAATCACTTTTCGAAAAGCGCAAACGATACCTGAATTCTGAGAAACGTATCGATGTTCAAGAACTTGAAGAAAACCTCTCTGCTTGTGAAATAGATGGAAAACCACTATCGCAAGTGGTAACAGATATTTGCACGCGACAAGGCATCAGTGACGTTAAATTTATTGTGGATTTAACCGAATCAAAAGAGAAATGTTTCTGCGAACAAGGCTTGTGGGAAACACCTAGAATAACCATCTCGCAAGGATGTCTAGAGGCTTTGCGCACAGATTTTGACGACGGACAACTAGCTAAGCGTACAGTTTACTTGCTAGCCCACGAATTGTGTCATTTGTACCATAAAGACACTCGATGGGTGCGTTGGCGCGCGACTATTGCGCGGCTGATAGATATGCTAGCGCTAATGCTCGTAGGATTAGTAACCATTATAGGAATAAATACCACTTCTCACTTACAAAATCCTGTGCTTGCTCTAACAACCATGCTGGCAATACTTCTGTTGATACTTGCGTATGGGCTCATTGGCTCACTCTGGATTGGCAGAATCATATTTGACTCTCGTTACTGGAAGGGTATTGCCGAATTAAGGGCTGATCGAAAAGCCCTTGATTGGACAGGATTTTCACAAGAATTAGCAGTGTCAACATTTGAGTCTAAGTTTATCATTGAGAGGGAGAATGAAGAAATTGCTGCCTTCAAGACCAAACATCCAATTTACAAATTTGAACGCCACCTAAACGCAAATGTACTACACCCTTTGCCCAGCTTCCGCAAAGAGTTCGTGGCAAAAGAGTGGGGTCTACTTTCATACGTGCGCTACTTTCAACAAATTAAGCGTTGTGGATGGCTTGGATATTCAGATTGGTCAAACATATTTGACGCGAATAAAGAGTAAGCCATTGAATAATATTTTGAGCAATACTTGCCTTAGCCAAAAGTTTAATACTTTTGCCAAGCTGCTGACATGATTCAATGCACAGCCGCTTTGCATAACTACCTGACTTGACCGTTTTAGTAACCACATCCTCGTGATCCAAGTTGCTCCAATATTTCTGCTGTCTCTTTTGATATGCGAGGAGAAATCTTATGCGAGCTGCCATTGACTGAAATGCTAGCACTACGAACGATTGAAAGCTTTTGAATAAACTTCTTTATTGAAAGATCAGTAGATGCTTGAATACGTCTGGCAATGGCA
>Ga0131853_10020338_pt1 | contig 12056 bp, 15 predicted proteins | sample TergutLab28metaG_FD_92764 | JGI IMG/M metagenome (GOLD analysis project Ga0131853, IMG submission 92764) | Labiotermes labralis P1 segment gut microbial communities from Petit-Saut dam, French Guiana - Lab288 P1 (version 2) (version 2) | ecosystem: Host-associated > Arthropoda: Insects >...
TATATATATATACGGCATTAGTAGGCTAAGGGTTAATTGGGTTTTAAGTGCCCCCATGCTGAAGGGTAATTGGAAGGAAAATATTGAAATGTATTTATTTTGAAGGAGTAGTTTGGAAAATGTGGACTGCATTTCTTTGGGCTGTGAATGGGGACCAGTGATGTACTGTTCTAAAGACACTGATTCAGCATAGCATTTCGTATATGTCTGGGTACTTTCAGCTAGCTGTTCCCTTTGTATCAGGAAGTCATGATAAAGCACAGTTTAGTTGGAATTTCTGTCCATGTTTACAAGATGTTAGCAAAACTGTTTTTCTTTCAAGGCTTTGTCAGTGTCTTTAATATGCTTATAGAATAGAACAGAATAGAATGCAAGGAGGTCGTGCAGAGTGGTGACCCATTCAATTTGAACATACTTAATCTCTTTTTTCCTTTCTTTTATTTCTTCGCCCCCTCCAGCCCTTATGTTCATGCATTTGGCAGCCCCACACTTTGAAAAATGATCAGTGTCCTGCTAACAGAGTTGCCCTAAGTGACCGAGTTTCATATATGGGTTAATGTAGGAGAGGCTGTCACAGAATAACATCTAAAGTAAATACATACATATTGCAGTCTTGGTCGTGTGGAAAGAAGTCTGTTTTAGTGTAGTGGGAGGGGCTATAATTTAATTTGTGTCAGCTGCAGTTGTCACTCCAGCGGTGTGGTTCATGGAAATGCGTAGTGGGATGCGTCGTGATGATTCAGGCACATCACAGCTCTGTCAGGAAACAGCTCTTGTGCTAGTCGAGTGGGTTCATGATGCTGCGAGTGGCAGGTCCTACAGTTGAGCTGGGTGTCAACTTACTGCACTGCTTCGCTACTCCGTTTGGTGTTGGCAGCGCGGGTTTGCAGTCATACGATATTACTCCTTTTACTGTAGTGTAAATGCTTACTCCTTTTTGTGATGAGAAGTGAATGCCTTTGCTGCTTTTCGTGATGCTTGCTCCTTTCGGATGAGCAGTGGAATGCTGTCTGGAGCCTGGGCAGGCCGACTTTTATCACGTGCTTCTGCCATTCTGCCTGCTTTGCAATTGGTTATTCAGCAGAACTTGTAGAAGTGGTCAGGTAAAAAACTACCAGTTGGTTTGTTGGTTGGTGAAGTAGCAGATTACAGTCTGTCTTGTAGTTTTACTCTGGAGCATGTTGCCGTCTGGTACAGTGGAAAGTCTAGTATGATGAGCAGAAAGAGGAGAGGGAGCTGCTGTGTGGATAGGATTATTTCTGGATATGTGAGATGATCCCACATATAAGATATTGATCCAGGTGCTGAATCTTTTGTGGATCAACTGATAATTGGTTTTTAACATACCACTGTTTTTCCATACTCATAGTCTCCTGAACAAGCTGTGATACAGTATTTGGGAATGTTTAGTTAATGAGTATTAGTGCATACAGAAGTTATTACAGCTATTCCCTAGTCCCTCTATGAATTTGTCTACAACCTGTCTTTACAGCTATGTGGTAACAAACTGCTCCACTGCATGCAGCAGTTGGCCACACACCCTGTGCTGTTCTCCTGCAAATGTGGCTGAATTTTTCTGCCACCCTGCACAGAGCCAATCCATTGCTAGGGTGTCTCTAAGCCCGTGCCATTTGGCAGCCTTTGTTTTGTCACATTAAATGCTATCAGATGCTCCCTCAATATATAGGAAATCTCAAGTGTAACTTTTTGTTTTCCACTGCTTCCTGTATACAGTGTGTTTCACGACTTATGGACATTACAGTAGGAGACGATTTCCTAGGTCTTTATGATCAAAAAAGTTCATATAAACATGTGTCTGATTTTGGATGGTTACGGAGTTATGACCGCCTGAAACCTAGAATAGAAGGTAACGATTATTCACAATAAACAGAACAAAATAATAAACCAACATAATGCATGATACATTTAAAGTATAAATGTAAAGCTAACTTCGTGAAATTACCTTTAATTTGAACTGATCTGTGCTTAAAGCTGGTTTTCGAAAATGCCACCACCGGCCGCAATGCAGGCTGCCGCTCGGTTTTGAACTGCGCGGGTTGCTCGTAGATTCCACTGGCTGTTTCTGATGTGGTCTGTGGCATCCAAAATGCGACTAAGCAATTCATCTCATGTTACCACCTTCACACTTCTTTCTTTCATCCATCCCCACACACAATAATCCAGTGTGCTTAAGTCTGGAGACCTGGCTGGCCAATTGTGTGGACTGCCACGTCCAATCCATCGCCCAGGGAATTGATAGTTCAGGAAGTATTAACTTAATGTGAAGAATGAGGAGGAGCTCCGTCATGTTGGAAATACATACGACCTTGTTTATTTAAAGGCACATCCTCCAACATTTGGGGCAATTCCTCCTGGAAAAAACTGAGGCGCTCCTCTTTTGTAAGACGACCTTCCAAGATGAAAGGACCAATCAGCCGATCGTCCAGAATTACACACCACTCATTGACACTAAAACGTTGTTGAAAGTTGCTTTCCACAGTGGCGTGGGGATTATCATCTGCCCACACATGAGAGTTGTGTGTATTATTGACATCATCGTGATTGAATCGTGATTCGTCAGTAAACAGGCTTAACGATGCAACTCGCACCTGCCATTGATCCACTTGCAAAATTCCAGCCTTTCGGCAAAATCGCCAGGTCCGAGATGTTGCACTCGCAGCACGTGGTATGGATACATGCCCTCTGCATGCAGTGTTCTCTGCACTCTCGTGTGGAGAACACGAAGGCGTCTCGCAATTCTTCGCGTACTCGCACATGGACTGAACTGTACCATCTGAACAATGCCTTCTTCTTGATCGACACCTTCATTAACATCACGCTCGACTGCAATGCGAATGCCGGGAAGTGTACCGGTATCTCGCAATGTCTGGTAAACTCGAGTAAACACTCTTCGGGTTGGTATTCTACGGTTCGGAAAACGATATTCAGCTACGGCCTGGAGTAAATTACCGTCACAGAAACTGTACACGTAGATGATATCTGCATTTTCTGCAAATGAAAATGTAAATGGCATCGTGAATGTAACAGACGCACCGAGATGAGAATATGTACGGGAATAACTCTACACCGTCGCTTCTACCGCCCACACCTTTACGAAACTATCGCCGTACTGTTCTCAACATCAGGTGCCGGTACAGTCACTGCAATGTAAGTGTTAAGGGTTTTTGAACACGTAGTAATAGCTGGATCATGCAATATACACTCACCAGGCGAATATCCATCAACCCTGCCTAACCCCCATTCCTTAAATATCATTGAAGTGTCGTGATACGGAAACTGGGCTGTTTGCAGCTGGGTGGGCAAGTCACGTGGCAAAAATAATGCTTGCAACACAAAAGATAAGCCTCCAACCTGAGTACATCACCCGCCAGCTAGTTCCTTAATGCGGTTCGCACAAGGGCGTCTATGGGAATTATGAAATGTCCATAACTCCGTAACCGTCCAAAATCGGACACGTGTTTACATGAACTTTTTTGATCACAAAGATCTAGGAAATCACCTCCTGCAGTAATGTCCACAAGTCATGAAACACTCTGTATGTGGAACCACATAGTGCATTGTGGTTTCTGTGGACTTCCCAGTTTTTAGGCAGATTGGTATAGGTATATGAGACATACCGTAGTGGCTCACTCCTGATATTCCTGGTCACCAGTGTTTGCATAATTACCTGTGTGAAAGACAGTAGACAAATAGGATTTTATCCTTTAGACTCAGCCTATTTGGTATACCTAGGTACAGGTGTAGACGTCATTTTGACCAGCTGCCAGGCTCTAGGTACATACCTGCTTGCTAGGCAGCCTATGATGTGCACATACTTCTGATATCATGCAACACATTTTGACTCACTTAATGTGTCCTGTTTATTTGGTTCCATAAAAACAGTTCGGATTTAAATGTGTACAGACTCCAATATATATATATATATATGCCTTTCAAATGTCCCTATCGATGCAAGCAACATGTAGCTCTGGGTGATTTGGTAGCTAATATTTTCACATCTTGTGCACTGCAACAGCCAGGCAATGCCTAACATTCAGATTGTGAATTTCCATTATGTCACTGTTATGACATGAAGGTTTTTGAGAAGACTTAAAGGTTTTTGGAAAATGTGTGGGCCCGAACCATTGTGTGTACATGTAATTCATCCATTCAAAACAACCTGTGAAAACAGCTTGCAGTCTTTTATGGTGTGTGCTGATTAATTGTTGTGCTGAAAATATTTTTGTTTAACTTTTGTTATTTGTATTAGGAATGGTCCAGGATGCATTTCATAGGGCACTATAAAATAAGTGGGACATAAATATAAAAGCTGGTGTTGCGTTTGAAGAAGATATTGTACAAAAAATTGTTCATCATCTAACACAGTGTTGTAAATAACGCAGTTCTTAAAAGGCAATAGATTTTTATTTTATATATTCATTTGCTATAAAAATAATTGTTCCTTCTATCACAAAGTATACTGAATTTTAACCCTTGTGTTTTTACCAGGATAACCAGAAAGAACAACTTCATGTACACAGTGCTGAATGCAGATATTCCTGTGACATACATGGGTGTGAGCGTACACATACCTGTGAAGTGTGTAACAAGACATTCAGTAAAAAGAGCTATCTGATAACACATCAACATGTACATAGTGGTGAGCGCCCTTATATTTGTGATGTGTGTAAGAAGGGATTCCGTGAAAAGAGTCGTCTTAAAAGACATCAAGACCTACATAATCGTGAGCGCCCATATATTTGTGATGTGTGTCACAAGGGATTCTGTGAAAAAGGTAGTCTTACAAAACATCAACGCTTACATAGTGGTGAGGGCCTTTATATTTGTGATGTGTGTAACAAGGCATTCTATAACGAGAGTAGTTTTACAAGACATCAGCGCTCACATAGTGGTGAGCGCCCTTATATTTGTGAAGTGTGTAACAAGGGATTCTGTGAAAAGGGTAATCTTAAAAGCCATCTATGTATACATGGTGGTGAGCGCCCTTATATGTGTGATGTGTGTAATAAGCGATTCATTCGTTCGAGCGGTCTGATAGAGCATCAACTTGTACACAGCGGTGAGCGCCCTTATACTTGTGATGTGTGTAATAAGGCATTCCGTAAAATGAGCCATCTTATAAATCATCAACGCATACATAGTGGTGAGCGCCCCTACTCCTGTGCAGTTTGTAATAAAGGATTCAATCAACGTAGCCATCTTGTAACACATCAACGCATACATAGTGGAGAGCGCCCCTATGCCTGTGCAGTTTGTAATAAGGGATTCAGTCAACATAACCAACTGGTAAGACATCAACGCATACATAGTGGTGAGCGCCCCTACTCCTGTGCAGTTTGTAATAAAGGATTCAATCAACGTAACCATCTTATAACACATCAACGCATACATAGTGGTGAGCGCCCCTATGCCTGTGCATTTTGTAATAAGGGATTCAGTCAACATAACCAACTGGTAAGACATCAACGCATACATAGTGGTGAGTGCCCTTATGCCTGTGCAGTGTGTAATGAGGGATTCAATCAATCGGGCAATTTGATAAGACATGAACGCATACATAGAGGTGAGCGCCGTTATACTTGTGATGTGTGTAATAAGGAATTCCATGCAAAGAACCATCTTATAAATCATCAACGCATACATAGTGGTTAGTGCCCTTATGCCTGTGCATTTTGTAATTAGGGATTCAATTACCTTAGCTATCTGGTAACACATCAACACACACATAAATAGTGGTGAGCGCCCCAATGCTTGTATGGTTTGTAATAAGGGATTCAATCAACTTAGCCATCTGATAACACATCACCACATGTATACATAGTGGTGAGCACCCCTGTGCCTGTGCAGTTTGTAATAAGGGATTCAATCAACTTAGCCATCTGGTAACACATCGACGCATACATAGTGGTGTGCACCCTTACACCTGTGCAGTGTGTAGAAAGCCATTCAGTCGAAAGAACGGTCTTATAAAGCATCAAAACATACATAAGAGGTGACTGTACATATAGCTGTGAACTATGTAAAAACGCATTCTGTCGACAGAGCCATCTCATGAGACAAACACTTGCTTGGTGGTGAGCACCGTGATACTTGTGATGTGTGTAACAAGGCATTCAGTTTAGTGTGTCCACAGACAACCCATATTCACATGCATAATAGTAATAATCAAGGAATGTGAATGACAATCATTTGATTTGCTTCATTAGATGAGGCATATATACTGTGTAACAAGTAATGGGACTGGAACATGAAATTTCACATTGATGTTTGGTTGTGTTCTATATTTTAAAATCTCCATTTACAGTAGAATTCCTTTAATATGAATGCTGATCCTGCAAAAATTCTGATACTTCTGTAGCTAAGGAATAGTATCCAAGCCTGTAAATTCTCCATAAAGGCCACCAGCAGTGTCCCTACATCGACTGATATGTTAATTCCTGACCCATTGTCTCCAATTCCATCAGCTTCTTCAGCTATGAAGACTCCTGATCTACTATCTCCTCTGGTCAGCATCACAGTAGTAACTGCAAAATTGACTGCCACCCATCCCAAAAAAGAAGGTACCTAATGACACTAAACCAGCAGCAGATAGACAAAGTGAACACTCCTATGTTTAATTTTACAGCCTAAGTTTAGAAACAGTAACAGAAAATATCTGTAAGAACTTTGGTAATTATAGGTATTGTTGGGTAATCAGAATGTTGGATGGTTTGGTACCTGTCAGTTTCCATGGGTGCCAGGATTAAAGAATTTTACTCCACTAGCAAAATTCATGCCATCAGTATCCTAATGAGGAAGTTCCACAAACATTTCTGCTTGTTGTAAAGACAAAACCCTGTTACATAAATCACCATTATGCTATGGAGTGCTGCACAATGTTAACTGTTTTGCTTCCCAGCACCTAATTTCTCAGTAGGCAAATGTCCATCTGTTGATAATACTTTTCATCAATGATGAAAATCTGTTACTAGCACCAGCTGCTTTCAGCACAATAATAACGAAATGGTGTAAATAATTGTGTCATACGGTAATGCAATTAAGGGTTCCATTTTGTGGAATATTTTTTCTGAATAAAAACTGTTGTAACAGAGTCCTATAAAATGTCTGTAATTTATTGTAGGTGGGAATTTTCTGTTTAACACAGTAATTGGTTTGCGTAAAAATGTTAGTTTTTGATACACAGTTAGAAAAGAATTCCTAAACCATATTTTAAGACCTGATTGTGTGTTGTGGGCTTCTAGTGTTTAATGAAATTTGTTCTGCATTATGTAGATATAACCAGGCCTAGGCCAACCTAAGTGTTATCACTATGGAAATGTAGTTAAGTAGCCTACATAAATGAGCACGAAAAATATTATACAGTATGTTATCGAAATGCTGAATGATTTTTATATACATCCATAAATTGGATTTGCTCCATTAATTGTTGTGGATGTTTGGAAGGGCAGACTGATTGATTGATTGATGTAGGGGTCAGTTGATTGTCAGGTGGATGAAAAATGGTCCACTATAGTGTTCTTAACTTTCATTTGATCCAACTACTAGATTTAACATCTGTGCCCTTGAGCACTCCATAACAGCTGATGTGATACTGAGTTGGTATTTATCAGAACAGTGGCATGACTATGTTTGTGGCGCTTGGCGCACATAATGGCCGTTCATAAGAGAAATCATGAATTTAAAGATCACAACAGTTTATTCAATGTACTTTGATTTGGATCAGTAGATTAAAATTTTTTGAGCACATCAAATAAATTTTCTTCATTTAAATTAGTCATTTTGCATTCTGCCAACCAGTGTGGCTGCACCACTCTCTGTATATGCACGCGCGCTCTTGCGTGTGGACACTCACTTCTTTCACATACAAACTTCTGACCTGATGATCAAGAAAGATGAAACTCAACATGTCGATGATAGTATTCCAATAAAGGTTACTGTTGTGCTGACTGAAATAACAGGTGTACTTTACAAGAGGAGTAAACGATGGAGTCTTCATCAAAGTTTGTGACTTGCTGAAGTGTATTATTTCAATGCCAATTTCCCACACATATAAGTACTCTACAAATACTAAAACAGTAGAATATTTTATTTACTTATTGCTAATATTTAAAGAATAGATTAGAAAAATATGCTGGTAATTTCCGTTCGTCCGGTTTCTTTCTACCTGGGTGGAGAGGAGGCTGATGGCTATAAAAGTAAATGTTTATTACCTCTGGCAAATCTATTTTTTATACCACTTCATTCCGCTGGGCCATCACCTACTATTTCTGAGGATGTACAATAGTGATGACTACTTAGGACAGCACATGAATTATGTGGGCTTTGTGCATAGGGATCCCATTCGTCCCATTTTCATGGGTTGAAAAGCTCTGTCCTGCTGTCCCAAAGAATTGAGTTTAGGATGCCAAATGTCCCTGGTTTTTGTCAAGTCATATGAAATTATTAAATGTTGGAGAATGTATGAAAATTTTAATTTTCCCACAGTGGGAAAAAACATCTACAGCAGTAAGACAGCCATCAACCAGCCACTGACAGGAAGGAATAGGACAGGGAGAGGAGTTGATGTAGATTATTTGTTATAGAGTGTGGACTGAGCTGCAAAGGATAAGGAATGGATATGAAAAGTGAGTAAGTGGACTGAGCATTATTATTATTACTATTATCATCATCATCAAGTAGTACAAATTTACTATTACCATTTTGTTATATTTCTGATTGTATAACTCGAATAGTTTTTTGGAACAACAAGTTGATGCCATTTAGATTTCAGCAGTTCCTTTGCTGTCATTCGTAATGCACATCTTTTATGTAAGCTCAGTGCCTACAGTCTCTGTGACAGTTAAATCAGTTAGTTGCATTATGTAACAAGTGTTTATGTTTGTATCAATCCACAGTATATATTCAACACCCTCTGCTGTGGTTTCTGGTGTTCTCCAAGGATCTGTCCTTGGGCCCTATTTATTTTTTATTCTGCTTTGCCATTCTATTAAGCACTCAAAATATTTTTGTTTGCAGACACTTCAATTTCCTCATTCCATAAGATCTGCAACTGACAGTACACTTCCACAACCTGACATAGATTCCATTTGTGGTTGGTGTACTACTGACTATGAATCTGGATACTGAAAAATGTACAGTGTGTTGTTTACTATGTACTGTCTTAAAATATTGGGAATTGTATGTATTTAGACCCGCTCTTGTTCCACTGAATGCTCCTTATTGTTATATTACACCCCAGTTAGTCCTGAGTAAGGATGTGCCTCATCTGCATGCAGTAACATTATGACTGCTAATGCCAATTGCCTGGAACACTTGCAACAGAAGTCTGCAGCTGTATGCTTCAGTTGCTTTTTTTCATTATATTCTTACAGCTACATTTATGTACTTTATCTTCTAAAGTTGCACACTTTATGATACAGGAGGCATAACCTTGACAGCTTTTTTACATTCCCACTTTCATAGGATCATAATCTTGAACTTCCTGGATTGATAATATTAGACCGTAGATACCTTGCCGTACTATTAAAAATTGCACCGTTTTCCATAGCATGCAGAAACTTCCCTTCCACTAGGCTCGCAACATCTGCAAATTTGGTGTGTTAGTATATATTCAGTAAACAAGAATTTTCAGATTTTACACCAGTAGCTCCTTTCACTACAGCTTTAATTATTTATCAATATTATGATAAAATTTCAGTAATAAATCCAGTTCTTTTTTATTATTTTCTGGTGTTCTGTGTGTTTAGTTTTGTAATTTGTGTTGTAATTGTTTGTTTCTAAATTTGTGATTGAATTTTGCATTCTTAAGCTGGAACTATTAAATGAAAATTTATTATTATTATATTTTTGCTTGCTAACGATATGAATATTTTTCGCACCAAGTTTGCAATTGGCAGTGCACTTCTACGACCCAACTTGGTTTCCATTCGCGGTTGGTGTGCTGCTAACTTATTACTGACAAAACAAAAGTCAGCAACTTTACAAGGGAAATTAATACAAATTAGTCTTATTAACAATATTCGTTATAATTCATACCAACTCCGTGAAAGATCTTGAAGTTCTTTTTGGTACTACACTATTTTTTCAATCATTCAAAATGTTGGGACTCGTTCATATACAGGATAGGCCAAAAGTAGGTATACAGTAATTAACTATATACTGTATACTTACTTTTGCCCCACTGTATATGGGAGCTGAATGGCACTTTTTGTGCACTAGAGATTTGGAGAATTGATCAAATGAGGGATGCGAACCGATAGTCACGACACTTCTCTTTGCTGTTCCCACATGGTGAACTACGTTAGCATATAGCAGTTCGGTATCAAGGTACAAGTCGTATCAAAACAGTGTTTCATGTTGTAAATTTGAGGGTTGTTGGACCGTGCATCTTCATCATGAAGTAATGTGAAATGTCAACTCGATGCAACAAGGTAAGTTTTTGAAGTATCCTTAGCTCGACATGTTTCGGGCATATATGCCCATCATCAGGAGCATTTGATGTTTAGTTGCAGCATATTGTTTTTTGCACTGTAAAGAATGAGACAATATTCGTGTCTGTAATGACCGTATGCCGTGTTATATAAGCATTTACAAATGTGGTCTATGGTGTATAATATCGGAGTGTTGTGCGGGAACCGGAGGTTTGGGCTCACCTGCTTGTGGGTGGGGGTTTGTTGTTGTAGTGAGGGTTCGTGGTAAAAGGTTGTTAGGTGTTAAGTGTTGTGTGTATGTTGTGTTCAAAGTTCTGCATGGATTGTGGCGTTTAGTGTGGTGGTTAATTAGTGGCAAAAGTTGTGTGGTGTGGTTAAAATAATTGTCTGTTTTAATTTTAAATATATTTTACATCATCGACTTTTTAGGAGGGTGGAGCCGCTGTGTAGGTCGTGTGTACGGTTTGGATGGTGTCGTGTGACAGGTTTTGTCATGTTGGGGGTGGTTAAGGTCAATGGCCAGTGCAAACAGGGTTTTCCGATCGCCTTGTCCTTGTTCGCGAATCGCTTTCTTTCCTTGGTAGAGGGATTGTATGTAGAGTTGTTCATAGGGGATTAGTGAAGAGGTATTGTTGATGGGTTTTAGCAGGTGCATCGTTTGGTTCATAGGTCCTTATTCATGTCGGTTTTATAGTGTGTTCAGAGCGTAAGCTGACTGTGGTTTGTTGTCTTTATGTATCGTATGTGTTCCTGATAACGTAGCTTCAAACTTTCGCCTAGTTTGACCTACATATATGTCTGCATGCGTTACATGTTAGGGAGTAGACTCCACTATTGACATGTGGTGGGATTCGTATTTTTGTGGTAGGTCTTGTGAGCTGTAGAATTGTGTTGTTAGTTTTGAAGGCGATCTTCACATTAGTTTGAAAGTATTGGCGATTTTTCTAATCTGTTGTGCTGCATATGCTGCAACTAAACATCTAGTGCTCCTGTTGATGGCCATATATGCACGAAATTTTTCATCATAAATAATCTACTTCAAGTCCAGCGGATTGTCATTGCTCCATCACGCTGCAAGATTAATTCCGTTCGCGGTTTTCGCAAAAATTATTCACTGTGAGTGCTTAGTTAGCCCATGTTACCGTGCGCAAGCAAACATTATTATTATTATTATTATTACTTCCAGTACATTATTCACATTTATGTAGTAGTAATGAAGTACACGTAAAATGGTTTTTAATTATTGGTAGTGTTATACACCAACAGAAATTCGTACAGTTCTACTGTCGGAATTTGTAGGTTAGTTCTGCGTATCTGCCGTATGTGGCGCTAATTTCCTCCACCAAAACATGCCGCCTCCAACTTTAATCCATGGCCATTTAGTTAGCCGATAATTACTAGATAATCTGTGATTTGGTAGCCCACCAACTACATGGTATGTGCCCAGCAGTGAGGTTGTGTGTGAGAAGTGGTGTTGTACTACAGATTTCGCATTTCATTGCAGTTTGTCAACGCTTTTCCATATCATTCTGTTTGTGTGTCATTGTGAGGTGTGCAATTGTATTCAATTACGTGCGTGAATTTTAAGGTACTGTATCTTCTTAA
>Ga0131853_10020339_pt1 | contig 12055 bp, 10 predicted proteins | sample TergutLab28metaG_FD_92764 | JGI IMG/M metagenome (GOLD analysis project Ga0131853, IMG submission 92764) | Labiotermes labralis P1 segment gut microbial communities from Petit-Saut dam, French Guiana - Lab288 P1 (version 2) (version 2) | ecosystem: Host-associated > Arthropoda: Insects >...
GCTCGGCCTGGTGGCTGGCTTCCTGTTTACCTAAAGATCATGGCTGCGCTATTCGTACCGGGGCAAGCGGCGTCGGTGGCCGCGCAGGTCGAGCATCAGGGTCTCGATCTGTTTGTGCCTGCCCTTTACGACGTGTTCTGGTCGCTGGTGGTGATCGGGGTGATTGCCCTTGCCTTCTATAAGTGGATTCTGCCACCCATGATGAAGGTACTCGACGCTCGTACCGACAGCATCGAAGACGGGTTGGCCAAGGCCGATCAGGCTCGTGAGGCCGCCGAGCAGGCGATAGCCAAACGACAGGAAACTTTGGACGCGGCTCGCACCGAGGCTGCACAGGTGCGTGACCAGGCTCGCATAGCGGGCAAGGCCATTGCCGCCGAGCAGCGGGCCTTGGCCACCGCCGAAGCAAATCGCATCGCCGAGGCAGCCGAGCGGCAGATCGAGGCCGAGCGTCAGGCCGCCGCCGCAGCCCTGCGCTCCGAGGTGGGTGGTCTCGCCGCCGAACTGGCTACTCGCATCGTGGGGGAAGCGCTGGTTAGCGACGGGGCACAGTCGCAGGTGATCGATCGCTTCCTAGACGAGCTGGCAGCGAGCCAAAGCCACATCGAGCTAGAAGCAGACCAAGGCGACAAGGGGTTGGAGGTGAGCCATGATGCGCCGCGCTAGTGCCGCGTCGCTTAGCGCCGCGGGAGCCGCCTTCGAGCCGGTTGTTCGCAGCGCGGGCGCCGACGCGCTGCTGCTTGCCCAGCAGCTCGACCAGGTGGCGGGCGCCTTGACCAGTTCCGCCCCACTGCGGCGAGCGCTGGCCGATCCAGACGGTAACCCCTCTGGGAAAACGATGATTGTCCGGCACCTACTGGCGGGAGCAGACGAGCCAGTGGTGGCCGCGGTGGAGTCGCTGGCCGCGGCTAAATGGAGTCATGACGATGACCTGACGGCGGCGGTCCGGCAACTCGCAGCCCAGGCCATCATCAGCGAAGCCGCCCTCCACGGTGATCTATCTGGGGCCAGACCGGCTACCTTGCTGGCCGCAGCCCAGAAAAGAATCGCGGCGCTTACCACGCCGGTAGCCGCCATCACCAGCGCGGTTGCTCTCAAAGCCACCCAAGCCGAGCGCCTACAAGCCTTGTTAGAACGTGCCTACGGCCCCATCCAAATGCGTCTAAAGGTGGACTCGACCATTCTGGGTGGTCTGCGCATCCAGGTGGGCGCCGACACAATAGACAGCACCATGCTTACCCGACTCGCCGACGCTCGCCGTAGCCTGGCCGTCTAAACCTCAAAGGAGCATCGATGTCCCTGACCATTCGCCCCGAAGACATTCGGGCCGCGCTGGCAGCCAGCGTGCAGGCTTACGCTCCCGGTCCCCCCGCCGCCGAGGAGATCGGCCACGTTGTCTTGGCCGCCGACGGCATCGCGAACGTTGAGGGTCTACCCGGCGCGATGGCCTCCGAACTGCTGCGCTTTGCCGACGGCACCCTGGGCCTGGCCCTAAACCTCGACGAGCGGGAGATTGGCGTTGTGGTACTCGGCGATTTCGTCGGCATCGAGGAAGGCCAGGAGGTACGCCGCACGGGAGAGGTACTCTCCGTGCCGGTAGGCGAGGGGTACCTTGGCCGGGTGGTCGATCCCCTCGGCAACCCCATCGATGGCTTAGGGGAGATCACCGGACTGGCGGGCCGTCGCGCCCTAGAACTACAGGCTCCCGGTGTCATGGCTCGCAAGAGCGTCTGTGAGCCGCTACAGACCGGGATCAAGGCCATCGATTCGATGATTCCCGTCGGCCGCGGCCAGCGGCAGCTCATTATCGGCGACCGGCAGACCGGCAAGACGGCCATCGCGATTGACACCATCATCAACCAGCTAAACAACTGGACCTCCGGCGACCTAGAAAAGCAGGTGCGCTGCATTTACGTGGCCGTCGGGCAGAAGGCCACCACCATCGCGGCGGTGCGCGGCGCGTTGGCGGACGCGGGCGCGCTGGCATACACCACCATCGTCGCGGCCCCCGCCTCCGACTCGGCCGGGTTTAAGTACCTGGCCCCGTATACCGGCTCGGCCATCGGCCAGCACTGGATGTACGCGGGCAAGCATGTGCTGATCGTCTTCGACGACCTTTCCAAGCACGCCGAGGCATACCGCGCCGTCTCCCTGCTGCTGCGCCGCCCGCCCGGCCGCGAGGCATACCCCGGTGATGTGTTCTACCTGCACTCTCGCCTATTGGAGCGCTGCGCCAAGATGTCCGACGAGCTAGGTGGCGGTTCCATGACCGGCCTGCCGATAATCGAGACCAAGGCCAACGACGTCTCCGCATATATTCCCACCAACGTCATCTCCATCACGGACGGGCAAATCTTCTTGCAATCCGACCTATTCAACGCCGATCAGCGCCCAGCCGTCGATGTTGGCATCTCCGTCTCCCGCGTGGGCGGGGCCGCCCAGACCAAGGCCATGAAGAAGGTGGCCGGCACGTTGAAGATCGATCTGGCGCAGTTCCGCTCGCTGGAAGCCTTCGCCATGTTCGCCTCCGACCTCGACGCCGCCTCCCGTGGCCAGCTCGCCCGCGGCGCCGTGCTGATGGAACTGCTCAAACAACCCCAGTACACGCCGTATCCGATGCAAGATCAGGTGGCCTCGCTCTGGGCAGGCACCAAGGGGCAGCTCGACGATGTGCCCGTGGCGGATGTGGGGCGCTTCGAGCGAGAGCTGCTCGACCACCTGCGCCGCACTACCGATGTACTTGACGCTATTGCGGCAACCGGCGAGCTTGACGACATCACGGAAGAAAAGCTGGCCGCCGCCGTCGAAGATTTCCGCCACGGTTTCCGCAAAGGCGACGGCACCCCGCTCGTCATCAACGAGACCCAAGACGGTCAGTTGCGCATCATCCAAGAACAGATCGTCACGGGGAGCAGATAGATGGCCGGGGGAGTCCAGCGCGTCTATCGCCAGCGCATCACATCGACGCAGAAGCTGAAGAAGGTGTTCCGGGCGCAGGAACTCATCGCTGCCTCGCGCATCGGTGCCGCTCGCACTCGGGTTAGCCAGGCCACCCCGTTTGCGCAAGCCATCACCCAGGCGGTTTCGGCGCTTGCGGCCCACGCCCGCGTCGAACATCCGCTGGTTGAGGCGCGTCACGACACCGACCGGGTTGCGGTGCTGGTGGTGGTCGCCGACCGGGGTATGGCCGGTTCGTATACAGCGGCGAACATCCGCGAGACCGATCGACTGCTGGCGACCCTGCGCGCGCAGGGCCACGTCATTGACCTGTATGTGGCCGGACGACGGGCCGTCGCTCACTATTCGTATCGCGGGTATGACCTAAAGCGGAGCTGGGTTTACGGCTCAGATCGACCCGAACAAGAGGTGGCGACCGAAATCGCCGACACGCTGTTGGCTGCGTTTGCCGCCCCGGCGGACCAAGGGGGAGTAGCCGAGCTGCATGTCGTTTACACGCAGTTCGTAAATATGGTGACGCAGACCCCGCGGGTAGTGCGGATGCTGCCGTTGGAGGTGGTGGCTCACTACTCTCAGACCGAGGAAATCGAGCCGCTATACGAGTTTGAACCATCGGCCCCCGAGGTGCTTGACGCGCTGTTGCCGCGCTACGTGCGCAGCCGCCTGTTTTCGTTTCTGCTCGAATCGGCGGCATCCGAGCTGGCCTCACGACAGCGGGCCATGCGCACGGCCACCGATAATGCCGAAGAACTCATTCGTAACTACACCCGTCTGGCCAACCAGGCCCGTCAGTCCGAGATCACCCAGGAAATCTCCGAGATCGTCTCGGGGGCCGATGCCCTAGCGGTAGGTAAGTGAGGTAATCATGACCACTTCTGGTAACCCGGTGGCGATGCAGCCGGACGCAGAATCCCGGCCAACCGGTCGGGTAACTCGCGTGATCGGCGCCATCGTGGACGTCGAGTTCCCCGAGGATGCCCTACCAGACATCTACCAGGCGCTAACCGTGGATATCGCGGGCACGGTACACGGCGAGGATAAGCCGTTCACCATCACGTTGGAGGTGGCCCAGCATCTCGGCGACGGCGTGGTGCGCACCATTGCGCTCAAACCCACCGATGGCCTGCGGCGCGGGGCGGTGGTGACCAATACGGGCGCGCCCATTTCGGTGCCGGTCGGCGACGTGACCAAGGGCCATGTCTTCGACGTGACCGGCAACGTGCTTAATCTAAAGCCGGGGGAGACCTTCGAGGTGACCGAACGCTGGCCCATCCACCGCCAGCCGCCGGAGTTTAAGGACTTGGAGCCTAAAACCCAGATGTTTGAGACCGGCATTAAGGTGATTGACCTGCTCACCCCGTACGTGCAGGGCGGCAAGATCGGCCTATTCGGGGGCGCGGGCGTGGGCAAAACCGTGCTGATTCAAGAAATGATTCAACGAGTGGCCCTCGATCACGGCGGCGTTTCGGTATTCGCAGGCGTTGGCGAGCGCACCCGGGAGGGCAACGACCTGCTGACCGAGATGGCCGAGGCGGGGGTTTTTGAGAAGACCGCGATGGTTTTCGGTCAGATGGATGAGCCACCCGGCACTCGTCTGCGCATCGCGTTGACCGGCTTGACGATGGCCGAGTATTTCCGAGACGTGCAAAAGCAGGACGTGCTGCTGTTCATCGACAACATATTCCGCTTCACCCAGGCCGGGGCCGAGGTCTCGACGCTGCTGGGTCGGATGCCATCGGCCGTTGGCTACCAGCCGAATCTGGCCGATGAGATGGGCTTGTTGCAAGAACGCATCACCTCTACTCGGGGCCACTCCATCACCTCGTTGCAGGCCATCTATGTGCCGGCCGACGATTACACCGACCCGGCCCCGGCTACCACCTTTGCCCACCTAGACGCCACCACGGAGCTGTCGCGCGAGATCGCGGCCAAAGGCTTGTATCCGGCCGTCGATCCCCTCACCTCCACCTCTCGCATTCTCGACCCGCGCTATGTTGGCCAGGAACATTACGAGGTGGCCACTGGTATCAAGTCGATATTGCAGCTCAATAAGGAACTGCAAGACATCATCGCGATTCTGGGCGTTGATGAGTTGTCGGAGGAGGATAAGACGCTGGTGGCCAGGGCGCGACGCATCCAGCAGTTCCTCTCGCAGAATACGTACATGGCCGAGAAGTTCACGGGCGTACCCGGCTCCACCGTGCCGCTGGCCGATACCGTCGAGGCGTTCAAGAAGATCGCCGATGGTGAGTACGACCACTACGCCGAGCAGGCGTTCTTCAACGTCGGCGGCCTGGATCAGTTGGAGGCCAACTGGTCCAAGATCCAAAAGGAGTACGGCACCACATGGCTGCACTAAGCGTTGACCTGGTAGCCACCGACCGCAGGGTGTGGTCGGGGGTGGCGCAATCTGTTTCGGCGCCGTCCATCAATGGGCAGATTGGCATCCTGCCTGGTCATACCCCGCTGCTTGCCGTGATGCGCGCGGGCACGGTCAAGGTGGTCGCCGGAGATGGCACCATCTTTGAGGCCAAGGTCTCTGGCGGCTTCCTCTCCGTAGACGACAACCTAGTGACAGTAGTAGCCGACGAAATTACCACCCCACCCGATGGTTGATGGGGCATTGTCTGCCCGGCCAACCCCGTAGGATTTGTGTTCATGCGTCTTGTGGTTGCTAAGTGTTCGGCTCGTTACACCGGCCGGCTGGCGGCAACTTTGCCGTTTGCCAAGCGATTGTTGATGATTAAGGCCGATGGGTCGGTGCTGTTGCACTCCGATGGTGGTTCCTACAAGCCGCTGAACTGGATGAGTCCGCCCTGTTCGTTGAAGGTGCGCGAGCCTGACGCCGAGGCCAAGGAACGGGGCGTCACCGAGGTGTGGACCGTTCAGCATGGCAAGACGGACGACTGTCTCACCATCGAAATTCATGAGGTCTTCCACGACTCGTCGCACGAATTTGGTGTCGATCCTGGCGTGATCCGGGAGGGGGTAGAGGCCCACTTGCAGGAGGCGTTGGCCGCCCAGATCGAGCTGCTGGGGGAGGGGCACTCCCTGGTGCGTCGGGAATACATGACGGCTATCGGCCCCGTGGATATTTTGGCTCGGGCCCCCGAAGGCGGGCATGTTGCCGTGGAGATCAAGCGACGTGGCGAGATCGATGGCGTCGAGCAATTGACTCGCTACCTGGAGCTGCTCAACCGCGATCCGTTGCTCGCTCCGGTGCGCGGTGTGTTCGCTGCCCAGGAGATCAAGCCCCAGGCTCGCGTGCTCGCTACCGACCGAGGTATCGGCTGTCTTGTCCTTGACTATGAGGCCATGCGGGGCATCGACGATGCCGAATCCAGGCTGTTCTAAGGGCCGTTTTGCGACAAGTAATGATGCAACAACGGCCTAACCGGCGTGGCGTTTGCTCTCCCCGCATTGTCAAAGGGAACGCTGTACGGTGTCAGTTGTATCCCATAATCTAGGAGACATTTATGAAAATGCGTAAGAGCGCGATTGCTTCGCTCGCCGCAATCACCATGTTGTTTGCTGGTGCCGCGACGGCCCACGCCGACAATGGACCCGAAGATGCCACCCTCACGCTAACGGCCGCCGAGGGCGGCAGCGTCGAGATTTGCATCGACGAAGACTGCTACCCCGCAGACGAAGAGGCGAAGGTGATCGAGCCGGGTACCGAGCTGCGGGTCGAGGCCACCCCCGATGAGGACATGCTGTTCGTCACCTGGTACGTGACCGCCGATGTCGAGTGGGTAAACGACACGACGATTGAAAGCAACCCGGCGTACTTCCTTATGCCCGATGACCAGTTCATCGTCGCTGCGGTGTTCACGGAGATCGATGAGGATGGCGAGGATGGCTACGCGTGGGTTTGCCCCACCGACGACGCCACCTTTGAAGACGTGCCCGTTGGGGCTGCCTTCCACTGCGAAATCGAGTGGCTGGCCCAAACCGGTATCACCACCGGCTGGGAAGACGGCACCTTCCGCCCGGTGCTGAACATCGAGCGTCAGGCGATGGCCGCGTTCCTCTACCGCGGCCTAGCCGAAGCTGGCGTGTTCGCGGCGCCCGAGGAAGGCACATTTACCGACAAGCTGCCCACCGACTACTTCTTCCACCAGGTCGAGTGGCTGGCCGACTCCGGCATCACCACCGGTTGGGACGATGGCACCTTCCGCCCGCTGTACTCGATCGAGCGTCAGGCGATGGCCGCGTTCTTGTTCCGGGCCGCTGGTGAGCCAGAGTTCGAGGCTCCTGAAGAACCCACCTTCTCGGATGTTCCGGTGACCGATCCCTTCTTCCTGGAGATCGAGTGGATGTACTACACCGGCATCACTACTGGTTTCGATGACAACACCTTCCGTCCGTTGGAGGGCGTCGAGCGTCAGGCGATGGCCGCGTTCCTATTCCGCGCCTTCACCGGCGGTTACCTAGACGACGCCAACCTTGGCATGGCTGGGGACGAAGCCCCTGCGGATGACGAGGACGACGAGGACACCGACCCGAACCTCGACGACGATGACGATGACGACGAGACCGACCCGGACGTTGACGACGAGGCTGACGACGACTAGTTCATCCGTCACCTTCTCCGAAGCCCTCGGCAGTCTCCCCCGACTGCCGAGGGCTTCGCTAACTCCTCCACCGGTGATTGAGCCGCAGGGCAAACATAGGTGGAGGAGTAAGAGGGTCGCCAGGCCCGACGTGTCAAAACCACCAACCGCACTTAAACCATCGGAGGCGGGGGCGTATTTGAGTGGGGTGAGGCTACCGGGTATGATTGCGCGGTTGTCTACCGGTTGGTGGACGCTCCTGGGACCTTAGCCCGAATGAGTGGTCGGTCCCGCGCTCGGCTCGCAATCCCGCGAGATACCGGGTGTGACCTTATGTTCTGATACAGGACAGGAAGAAGACGCATGACTAACGTACGCAAGTCGCGCCGCCAGGTTCGCCTGAGCCGCGCGCTCGGCATTCCGCTGACGCCCAAGGCCGAGCGGGCCTTTGAGAAGCGGCCCTACCCGCCTGGCGAGCATGGCCGCTCCCGCCGCAGCACCGAGAAGGCCTACGCCATCCGCCTGCGCGAAAAGCAGCGCCTGAAGGCCCAATACATGATTCGCGAGAAGCAGCTGCACACGGCGTACAAGAACGCCAAGAAGACCGCTGGTCTGACCGGTGAATCCATGATCGAGGACTTGGAGACCCGTCTGGATGCCCTGGTGCTGCGCGCCGGTTTCGCCCGCACCATCTTGCAGGCTCGTCAGGCCGTCACCCACCGCCACATTCTGGTGGATGGCAAGATTGTTGACCGTCCCTCCTTCCGGGTGAAGGTAGGCCAGACCATCCAGGTCAAGCCCAAGAGCCAGGCCATGACGCCGTTCCAGGTTGCCGCCGCCGGCGCCCACCGCGACGTGCTGCCCACCCTGCCGGGCTACCTGGAGGTGCAGCTGGAGAAGCTCACCGCCACCCTGACCCGCAAGCCCCTGCGCGCCGAGGTGCCCGTCACCTGTGAAGTCAACCTGGTGGTCGAGTTTTACGCCCGGTAATTGCGTAGCGACGAGATGCGCGTCAGCTCTCGAAAGAGGTTCGATGAAGCCCCGCCCAATGTTGGCGGGGCTTTGTCGTTGAACGCCCCCTCCGGTGGTTGAACCGGTCGAAACCACTACCACCGCGGACAAGGTGGTTTCGACAGGTTTAACCACCGGTGGGTAGGCTGGGATGCTGGTGGTTTCGACATGGCCCTCCTTCGTCGTGCCTACTCAACCACCAGGTCTGATAAGGGGAAGTATCTATGTCTGTGGGAGACGTGGCGGGGTTGATTGCCGCCATTGGTTTCGTGCTGCTGGTTGGCCTGCTGGCGCTGCCGATCATCAAGCTGGGCCGGGTGTTCGATGAGATGCGGCGATCCATCCGCGATGTCACTGAACACTCCACGCCCATTCTTGACGAGGCTGTGAACACGGTGGCTGGGGCCAATGCCCAGCTAGAAAAGGTGGACGTTATCACCACCTCAGCTGCGCAGACCGCCGAGAACGCCTCGGCCTTGGCCGGGCTTTATGCCGCCGCCCTGGGCCGTCCGGTGGTGAAGGTTGCCTCCTTTACATACGCGGCTCGGCAGGCGTTCGCGGGTGCCTGGGAGAAGACCAAGGCCACCAAATCAGCGAAGAAGACGGCCGACTGATGCGTCGCCTGTTCTGGATCGGGGTGGGCGCGGTCACCACCATTGTTGTCTACCGCAAGGGCCGCCAGGTCTATCAGCGGTACGTCCCCTCGGCAGTGGCCGAGCGAGTGCAGCAGGGCGCCCGCGACGCTTCTGGCCGCGCAGGTGTTGCCTTGGCTGAGTTCCGCACCACCTTCTCGCAGGCCCGCGCTGCCCGCGAGGCCGAGCTGATCGCCGCGCTCCTAGCCGAAGGTCAGCAGCATCCCGATGTCACCCGTGCTTCCCGCAAAAACAAGTAACTCCACCTAAAGGTCAAAACACATGAGAACCGCCGAAATCCGTCAGCGCTGGCTCGATTACTTCGCATCCAAGGATCACCAGATCGTGCCCTCGGTCTCCCTGGTCAGCCCCGACCCCTCGATCCTGTTCACCATCGCGGGCATGGTCCCGTTCATCCCATACATCCTGGGTACCGAGCCGGCGCCGTGGCCACGTGCCGCCAATGTGCAAAAGTGCATCCGCACCAACGACATCGAAAACGTTGGCCGCACCACTCGCCACGGCACGTTCTTCCAGATGAACGGCAACTTCTCCTTCGGTGACTACTTCAAGACCGGCGCCATCGACATGGCCTGGGAGCTGCTGACCGGCACAACTGCGAACGGCGGCTATGGCCTGGACGGCGACCGCCTATGGGTCACCCTCTGGAATGAGGACGACGAAAGCTTTGAGGCGCTAACCAAAGGCATCGGCCTTGACCCGAAGCACATCGTTAGGTTGCCACGCGAGGAGAACTTCTGGGACACCGGCCAGCCTGGCCCGGCTGGCCCCTGCGCCGAATGGCACTACGACCGTGGCCCGGCCTATGGCCCCGAGGCAGAAGGCGGCTCGGTTGACCCCGGCGGCGACCGCTACCTGGAAATCTGGAACCTCGTTTTTGACCAGTTCGTGCGCGGGGAGGGTCAGGGCAAGGACTACCCGCTGCTCGGCGAGCTGGACGCTAAGGCCATCGACACCGGCGCGGGCCTCGAACGCATCGCCTACCTGTTGCAAGGCAAAGAAAACATGTTCGAGATCGACGAGGTGTTCCCCGTCATCGAACGCGTGCAGGAACTCACTGGTCGCCGGTACGGCGCAAACCTCGAAGACGACGTGCGGATGCGGATCATCGCCGATCATGTGCGCTCGGCTCTGATGGTGATCGGCGACGGCGTGCGCCCCGGCAACGAGGGTCGCGGCTACGTGCTGCGCCGCCTGGTGCGCCGCGCCGTGCGCTCCGTGCGGCTGCTCGGCTATGACGACGTGGCCCTGCCCGAGCTGCTGCCCGTCTCGATGGCGGTAATGAAGACGTCCTACCCGGAGGTCGAAACCGACTTCGCGCGCATCGCCGAAGTGGCCTACGGCGAGGAAGATGCCTTCCGCCGCACGCTCGCCTCGGGCACAACCATCTTGGATGTTGCCGTGGCGAAAGCCAAGGAGTCCGGTTCGCTGCTGCTCGACGGCCAGACCGCCTTCAAGTTGCACGACACCTCCGGGTTCCCCATCGACCTCACGCTGGAGATGGCGGCCGAACAGGGCGTCAAGGTGGATGAGGCTGCGTTCCGTCGCCTGATGACCGAGCAGAAGGAGCGCGCCCGCGCCGACGCGCTCGCCAAGAAGACCGGCCACGCCGATCTGGGCGCCTACCAATCCATCGCGAATAATCTGGCGGCGCCCGTCGAGTTCCTTGGGTACACCGACTTGAAATCGACGGTGGCCGTTGTTGGCCTACTGGTGGACGGAGTGCCCGCGCCGCTGGCCACCGCCCCGGCCGATGTAGAGGTGGTGCTTAACCGCACCCCGTTCTACGCCGAGGCGGGCGGGCAGCTAGCCGACCAAGGCACCATCGTGCTCGATGGGGGCGGCGTGATCGAGGTGGCCGATGTGCAGGCGCCAATCAAGGGTTTGTCCGTGCATCGCGGCACCCTGACCCAAGGCACCGTGGCGCTTGGCGACCCTGGCCTGGCCGCCATCGATGCCGAGCGGCGTCGGCAAATCTCCCGCGCCCACTCGGCCACGCACATGATCCACAAGGCACTGCATGAATCCGTTGGCGATGACCGCACCCAGGCCGGTTCGGAGAACAGCCCGAGCCGCGTGCGATTCGACTTCCGCTCACCGGCGGCTGTGCCCGCTTCTGCCATGTCCGAGATCGAGGAGCGGGTTAACCTGCGCCTACAGGAGAACCTGGAGATCACTGACGAGGTTATGTCGATAGGTCGCGCCCGCGATCTCGGCGCTCAGGCGCTCTTCGGGGAGAAGTACGGCGATGTGGTGCGGGTGGTCTCCATCGGTGGGGAATGGTCGCGCGAGCTTTGCGGCGGTACGCACGTTAAGGCGTCCGGCGAGATTGGCCGGGTGGCCCTGCTGGGAGAGGCCAGCATCGGTTCTGGCGTTCGCCGCGTTGATGCTCTGGTTGGCGAGGGCGCATATGGCTTCCACGCCAAGGAGTCGGCGCTGGTCAATCAGCTGACCGGGCTGATGCAGGCGCCTCGGGAAGATTTAGCCGAACGCATCGCCGCCATGATGAGCAAGCTTAAAGAAACCGAAAAGGAGCTGGCAGCCTTGCGCAAGGGCCAGCTGCTGGCCGCTGCCGCCACGCTGGCCGCCGAGGCGTCGCTGGTAGGTGCGGTGCGGGTGGTCACGCACGATGCGGGGGAGGTGTCCACCGCCGACGACCTGCGCGCGCTGGCCCTAGATGTGCGGGGACGCCTCGGTGACGCAGCCCCAGCTGTGGTGGCCATCGGTGGCGTTATTGGTGACAAGGCGCAAGTGGTGATCGCCACCAACGCGCCCGCCCGCGAGGCGGGGTTGCGGGCAGGCGACTTTGCCAAGGCGGCCGCTCAGGCGATGGGTGGGGGGGGAGGCGGCAAGCCCGATCTCGCCCAAGGCGGCGGCACC
>Ga0131853_10020341_pt1 | contig 12055 bp, 13 predicted proteins | sample TergutLab28metaG_FD_92764 | JGI IMG/M metagenome (GOLD analysis project Ga0131853, IMG submission 92764) | Labiotermes labralis P1 segment gut microbial communities from Petit-Saut dam, French Guiana - Lab288 P1 (version 2) (version 2) | ecosystem: Host-associated > Arthropoda: Insects >...
ATAACTTACACCTATGACACAGCAAGGCGGCTAACCCGTGAGCATGCGACGGGTTTTGAGGCAATAGCCAGAAGTTATGAGTTCGACAACCGTGGCAACCGTACACGCATGATAGTAAGCGGTAGCGAAAACTACACGGTAAACTACACTTACAACCTTAATAATGTCTTGCTAACGGAAACCCGGACAGGTAGTAACCCGTTTACAGCCACATTTACCCATGACCGTAATGGCAACCAGTTGAATAGAACCAGCGGCGGGCAAACGGATAGACGAGATTATAATGCGTTTAACCAGTTGACACAGTTTAGTGGTGGTAATACAATATCGACATACACTTACCGTGCAGATGGTTTGCGGCATAGTAAAACGGTAAATGGTATAAGGACGTACCATGTGTGGAATCGTGGGCATATAGTTGTAGAGCGTGATAGTAGCGACAATGTTATTGAGCGTTATATCCGTGGTGTTGGTGGGCAGTTAATTCGGAACCATAATAGACACTGGTGGTATTTATTTGATGCACGGGGTAGTGTTACTCAGAGGGTTAATAATACTGGACAGGTTTTGCATTCGTATCAGTTTTCTGCTTTTGGCGTGGAGGTTAATCCGGACACGAACAATACAAACCGTTTCAGGTGGGGTGGGATGTATTGGGATGCTCATTCGCAGACTTATTATACTCCGCATAGGCACTATAACCCCCGCACGGGGCGTTGGCTCTCGGAAGATCCATGGTGGCATAACGGAAATAGACTTTTTGGCGATAGTCCAACCATGCGCAATGATAGGTATATGCCAAGTGTTCATGCTATTTTGCAATCTGGTAACTTGTATATGTTTACTGTCCACAACCCGGTACGTTGGGTAGACCCAAGTGGATTATATTTAAAATGCCCGGTAAAGCTATGGGAAATGGTTAAAGCAGGACATAAATATGCGGATCAAGCGATTAAGTGGTTTGTGCGCGAAAACATTAGAGCTGCTAGATGGATAGCAAATACAGCACAGCGTGGCTGGAATGTTGTAAGTGGCTGGTTCGGTCGTGGTGGCGGAACTACTACTGTTAACTATGTACACACTTGGGCAAGAGCTATAATGGACGGTACTATGGGCAAGGGTTTTGAAACATTTAAACAAGTAAAAGGACATCTTGGTGCTGCCGGTACCGATTTTGTGTGGCATCATATTGTTGAGAAGTGCCAGATTATTAGGTCTGGATTTGACCAGTTTATAATACACAATACTCATAACCTGATTCGATTGCCAAAAGATTTCCATCAGCAAATAAGTAATTTTTACTCATCAATTCCTATTGGTGTAGTAGATACTGGTGGAAAAGTATTTCGAGACTGGTTGACAGGACAAAGTTTTGAAGCGCAGCTTGAGTGGGGTATGTTTGTAATAAAACATTTTTCCGGAGGTAACTAATGAAAAATGCAAAAGAAAAGTTTGTGGAGTTGTGCTTGAAGCTGGATGAAGCTGATAAGGCAACAAATGCTCGAAAATACAATCAGGCCGCACGTCTACTCATTAAAGTGGATACGTACCTTGGCGAGAACAGAGAGGACGCTTCATTTTTAGTCGAATTACTAATGCATGAAAACGCTTCCGTTAGAGGACATGCCGCTGTGCGTTGCTTTGACTGGGGAATAAATCCTAAACAGGCCGTAGCGGTTATTGAAAAAGTCTATAAAGAGGCTACCAGCGGAAACCTTCGTATAGGCATGGGCATCAAGTTAGACATAATAAGTGGTCGCCTAGCCCATCTACTTCCCTAAAAAATAGCAGTCAACAGGCTTCAGGTACAATAGTTCAAGGCATATGAAATTTCTCATATGCCTTTTACAATAATATAGGCATGCAGTTTCGAGATTGGTTAGCAGTGCAGAGTTTCAAAGTGCAATTCCAGTGGGGACTTGATGTAGTATAAATGTTTGGAGGTCGTTAATGAAAAGTCTTAAAGAAAAGTATGTGGAACTGTGTATAAAGATTGATGAAGCTGACAAAGCAACAAATACTCGAAAATTCAATCAAGCCATGCGTTCATTGAACAAGCTTAATCAACGTATTGATGAAAATAAGGATGATGCGGCATTCCTTGTCGAATTATTAATGCACGGAAATTATTCAGTTAGAGGCTATGCCGCTGCTCACTGCTATCATTTAGGAATGAACCCCAAGCAAACCCTAGTTGTTATGGAAGAAGTCTTTAAAAATGCTCCCATTGGAAACCTCCGTGCAAATGTTGGCATCAAGCTAGGCATAATCAGTGGTCGCATAGTCCTGTCAACATCAAAAAAGTAGCAAGCAATAGTCTTCACTAATAATAATTTACTGTTGCGATTTTTTTTGTACAACCCCTTGCATTTAACATTCTACTATGATATTATTTAACACGTTGGGCGGATTCCCGAGTGGCCAAAGGGGACGGACTGTAACTCCGTTAGCTTAGCTTTCGAAGGTTCAAATCCTTCTCCGCCCATTCCTTCATACAGCCTTTGTCGCGTAGCGATAAGGGCTTATTTTCAAATACGCCCCGAAAAAGGAGAGCTATCATGATTAACTTAACCACAGCAGAAGCAATACTGCAGAAATACAACAAAGAACCTTTTCACATTCAACATGCAAAAGCCGTATCCGGCACATTGGGCTATTATGCAAAAAAGCACGACCCGGAGCGGGAAGAGTATTGGCGTGTTGTTGGTATGTTGCATGATACAGACTTTGAAGAATACCCGGAGCAGCACTGCGTTAAAGGCGAAGAACTGCTAAAAGCAGAAGGTGTGCCAGAGGATATAATCTACTCTGCCCTTAGCCACGGCTGGGGCATGACAGGCTCCCGTTTTGAACCGCAACATATAATGGAAAAAATCCAGTATGCAATAGACGAGTTAACAGGCTTAATAGGTGCAGCTGCATTAATGCGCCCAAGCAAAAGCACACTGGACATGGAATTGTCGAGTTTGAAAAAAAAGTTTAAAGATAAAAAGTTTGCAGCAGGCTGCTCCCGTGATGTTATAAGCAAAGGTGCGGAAATGCTTGGCTGGACACTGGATGAATTGTTAAGCGAAACATTGGAAGCCATGAAAGAGGTTGAAAAAAATGCAAACTAACGCATATGATATTTTGAAAGAACGGGGCTTTATTGCCCAGTGCACCCACGAAGACGAATTGCGTGAACTAATGGGTAAGGAACCCGTAACATTTTACATCGGGTACGACCCAACGGCAGACAGCCTTACCGCAGGCCATTTCCTTACACTAATGGGGCTTGCACACATGCACAGGGCAGGCCACAAACCAATAACCCTTATGGGTACAGGCACAGGCATGGTTGGCGACCCTTCCGACCGGTCCGACATGCGCAAGGTAATGACACGTGAAACAGTGCAGCACCATATCCAATGTTTTAAAAACCAATTTGCCAAGTTTATTAACTACGACAATGCCGAAGCCATAATGGAAGAAAACGACTGGTTGTTAGACCTTAACTATGTAGACTTTATCCGGGATTATGGCGTTCATTTTAATGTAAATCATATGCTGCAAGCAGAATGCTACAAATCCCGCCTAGACGGTGGTCTTACTTTTTTCGAGTTTAACTATATTTTAATGCAAGCCTATGACTTTTTGGAATTATACCGCCGCTACGGTTGCCGTGTACAGTTTGGCGGCAACGACCAATGGTCTAACATTATTGCCGGCATAGACCTTATCCGCAAAAAAGAAAATGTACCGGCCTACGGCTTAACATTTACCCTACTAACAACCGGAACAGGGGAAAAAATGGGCAAATCTGCCGGCAACGCCGTGTGGCTAGACCCAAACAAAACATCTCCATTCGATTTTTATCAATATTGGCGCAATACAGAAGATTCCATCGTAATACGCAACCTAAAACTTCTAACCTTCTTGACAATGGAAGAAATAAACGAAATGGCAAACTGGCAAGGCTCCGAGCTTAACCGTGCAAAAGAAATTTTAGCCTACGAAATAACAAAAACCGTACATGGTCAAGAAGAAGCAGATAAAGCCCAAGCCGCCGCACGTGCATTATTTACAAAAGGCGCAGAACTAGACCTAGAATCTGTCCCATGTACAAATATTCCCGCCGGGCTTATGATAATTGAAGTGTTAGAGCATATGAAGCTAATCCCATCCCGTAGCGAAGGCCGCCGCCTAATTAACCAAAGTGGCATTTCCTTAAACGGGGAAAAGGTAACTGCCCACGACCAAATTGTTACCGAAGCCGACTTTAAAGACGGATACATCCTTATACAAAAAGGCAAAAAAATCTACCACCGTGGGAAATTAGAGTCATGAGTGAAATAATTATCAACAACACAGACATAGCCACAACAGCCGTAAAGCCCGAGCAGTTCCCAACAACAGGCTGGCCGGAAGTTGCTTTTGTTGGCAAATCTAATGTTGGCAAATCTTCCTTAATTAATGCAATGCTTGGGCGCAAGCGCCTTGCCCGTACCAGTGGCACCCCGGGTAAAACCCGCACAATAAACTTCTTTCATGTAGAGAGCAAGCTCTATTTTGCAGACCTGCCCGGCTATGGCTATGCCCGCATAAGCAAGTCCGAGTCTGAAAAATGGGGGGAGATGGTGGAAAGTTACCTACAAGACCGCCCACCGCTAAAACGCATATTTATGTTGGTAGACATACGGCACGAACCCGGCGAAAACGATAAAATGCTATATGAATGGCTCCAGCATTTCAACCTGCCATTCACCCTAATAGCTACAAAAAGCGATAAGTTAAAACGCAGCCAAGTTCCAAGGCATCTTGCAATTATTCGCAAAGCCCTTGGCGCAGCAGAGCCCCCAATCCCATTTTCCAGCGAAACAAAAGACGGCAGAAGCCAATTATGGAGCCTGATTGTGGACAGTTGCGGGGTAAGTATGTTATAATTTGGTTACATTTTTGCAATTGGGCGTGCGGAACACGCCAAGAAAGGTGGCGTATACATGACCGAACAAACCGGTGAAGCAAAAGCAACAAAACCCGCCTTAACAGTGGGGGAAATTTACGACGGAACAATACTAAAACTCAAACCATTTGGTGCAATAGTATCGTTACCTGGCGGTATGCCGGGGCTGGTTCATATTTCCCAAATAGCCAATGGCTTTATACAAAGTGTAGAAGATGTCCTTGCCATTGGGGACGAAGTTTTGGTACGTGTCTTAACAATAGAAGAAGCAACCGGCAAAATTTCTTTATCCATGAAAGACGTCCCCCAGCTTTCAGAGTATGATGATGGCGACGATTATGGGTACATCAACGATACTCCTGTAGTAATTTCTCCGGCTCAAGCGGCTTCGTTTGAAGAAAAGTTAAAATCGTGGCAGAAGCTATCTAGCGACCGTATAGCCGGTATAAATAGAAGGAACAAACGCAGAAAATGAGAATAATAGACCTACGCTCGGACACTGTAACACTACCTACAGAAGAAATGCGCAACGCAATGGCAACCGCCATTGTTGGCGACGATGTTTACGAAGACGACCCGACTGTTATTAAGCTGGAGAAACTATCTGCAGAAATAACAGGTTTTGAGGCCGCTCTTTTTACCCCCTCTGGCACTATGGCAAACCAGCTTGCTATAATGGCCCACACAAAACGTGGAGACGAGGTTATTCTTGGACATAACTCTCATGTTGTAGCACACGAAGTTGGTGGTGCGGCAATTTTGTCTAATGTAAGCTACCGTATTGTAAACAATCCGGATGATACTATTAGCGCACAAGACATACACTCGCTTGTGCGTGATGAAGATATTCACTACCCCGACACAGGGCTTGTATGTTTGGAAAATGCGCTATCTAACGGCACAGTTGTTTCTGTACAAAAAATGAGGGAAGTATATATGGCCGCGAAGGAATATAACTTACCCGTACACCTAGACGGGGCAAGGCTATTTAACGCTGCCGTACACCTTAACGTGGGCCCAAAAGAAATTACTAAGTATTGCGACTCCGTAATGTTTTGCCTATCGAAAGGCCTTTGCTCCCCGGTGGGCTCTATTTTGTGTGGAGATAAGGAATTTATAAAAAAATCCCGCAAATACAGAAAGCTTCTTGGCGGCGGAATGCGCCAAATTGGTATTTTAGCCGCAAGCGGCCTATTAAGCCTTACAAAAATGACCAAGCGGCTGCACATAGACCATGATAATGCACAATATATGGCAAGTGCTTTAGCAAAAATCCCGTTCCTTTCCGTGAATATTGATGCAGTTCACATAAATATGGTTTTCTTTAAAGCAAGTGTTCAAGAGTTCGACCATAAAGGGTTTACACAGTATTTGTTAGACAAGGGCATTAAAACAAACCCGCAAGACCAAGGTGTTTACCGTTTTGTAACCCATAATGATGTAAGTAGGGAAGATATTGATTTTGTGGTTGAGGCGGTAAAAGGTTGGAATTAGTATTTTAATAATTAAATTACGATAATATCCGGTAACGAAAACAATTTTCGTTATCGGATATTTTTTTGAAAAAAATTATACCAGGTATCTTGCATTATCATATACCATGTGTTATCATGTACTCACAAAAGCACGATACCAAACAATACCTAGCGAAAGGAGCAACAAAAAATGAGCATCCAGCTTAAAAAGGGTGCGCTTCAACTATGCGTTTTGAGCCTGCTTGCTAAAGCAGATATGTACGGGTTCGAGCTGGTGGGGGAAATTTCTACACATGTTAAAATTTCCGAAGGCACAATTTACCCACTGTTAAAGCGCATAAAGGACGAAAACTACGTCACTACCTACTTGCAGGAATCGCAAGAAGGGCCACCCAGAAAGTATTACAGCATTACAAACCACGGCCGCACAACATTGCAAACACTAGAAACAGAATGGCACAGCCTAGTAGAGGGCATAAATAAAATTTTAAGGAGAAATTGACATGACAAAACAAGCATTTATTAACGAACTAACAAACGCCCTTGCAGAGGCAAATAGGAATGCAAGAGAAGAAATTTTGTCTGACATTAACGAGCATTTTACGGAAGGTCTTTCTCAAGGGCTTAGCGAAGAAGAAATTTGCCGCAGCTTGGGCCAGCCCGGCACAATTGCCGCACAAGTTTTAGAGGAAATGGGCTCGTATTCCCAGGAAGGCAGACACCTGCAGACACAGTATACTGGGGACATAGACCAAACATTTACAGGCGTTAACAACGTGGATATTGAATTGGATGCCAGCACACTTAATTTTCTACCGTCGCCAACCGGGGAGTTTCGTGTAACAATTAAGGGCAACAACACCGAATATTGTACTCTGGAAAATGTAAACGGCACACTTCGGGTTACACAAAGAGTCAAACGGCGGCTGTTCGTTTTTTCCTTTGGCTGGAATACAAAGGGCGACCAAACTACTGTATACATTCCAGCTCAGTTTATGGGGGAAATTAGGGCAAAGGCCAGCGCAGGTGGCATTACCGCAAGGGACACAAGCGGCCAGCTGGATGTAAAAACATCTGCAGGGGGCATAACAATTGAAAACCACAGGTGCAATACAATACGGGCATTTTCTTCCGCAGGTGGTGTTACCGTGCGCTTGGCAGGGGAACACATAGACACAGCAGACATCGGTACTTCCGCCGGGGGGCTAACGTTTGAAGCTGGTAGCGTAGGGCCGCTGAGGTTGAATTCTTCCGCCGGAAGTGTTCATGCTTATGTAGACAGGATTGGCGGGGACGCAAATATTTCTAGCTCTGCGGGAAGCGTAAAGCTGTCTGCCCGTGAAGTGGCCGGCAATATACAGCTTAATTCTTCTGCAGGTAGTATAAAAGTGAGTTTGCCATATGATGTAAACTGTCGCATAAATGTGAGGAAGCCTAGCATTGGCAGCTTAACTAACCAACTTGCCGGCAATCCGCAATCACCTTATGAGTTGCGTGCTACGAGTAGTGTTGGGTCTATAACGTTGAAACCGTTGTAGAGTGAACTCATGTTTTCGCTTGCAGGATTATGTGAAAGGCACTTGCTTCCCGTCGACACGACTGGGAAGCAAGTGCCTTTATTCATGATATTCAATTGAAGATGATTAACGAGGTAGCCTCAAAACAAACCGCTCGTTTGCTTTTATATTGGATTATCAGCTATGCCAATAAACAAGACTACGCCAATTTGCTTAAGGGCGTAGAACTATACAATTCGTTCCGCACCCAGCATGTTCTGTGGTGACAGACTCAGATCTCCAACAGATTGGACATTGCCATATTACAGAAGTAGTTACCCGTACGCATGTTCTAGGAAGTGGGGTTTCCCTTATTGTATGAAAAATATTATTAACTGCTATAAACATAGCTGTACCCCTGCAATCAAGGCAGTGTCGCGTACTTAGTGCCATAATATTGTCGTACTCTAAAGCCGTCATTTCTGACATTAAATCAATTCGATACAGAGTATACCCATCGCCAAGGCATATTCTTTCTTGGTATTCACAAACTTCATGATGTGCAGGTAAGCCTTCACGCCAATTGCTTGCAGAGATAGGTACAATAATTCCTAAAGATAATAGTGCAACCAAAGCAAATACTAAAAACGACTTTTTTTTCATTGTGGAACATCCTCTCTAAATTTTTACACAATGATTGTTTTCATTGCGCAAGCATGAATTTTTGTTTCTTTTTTAATTTGCCACACAAATGGCCTTTTGTATGGCTGAAGCATAAAAGATGACATCTTTATAAATATTATACATAATCGCCCCTGCTGCGTCAACAAAAATCGATATAATCACTGCAACCAAATTGCGATATAATCGCTACATCCAAATCCGCAAATCCAGATAAAGTAAATTCATCAACCGCAAAAAACACGATAAACGGATTGCAAAAGGAATCGTTCCTTATTTTTATTTTTGCGATTTATATCTGCTACCTTTTATCCATATACAAATTCCAGCATGACCACCGACTTTCAAAATAGCAACAAATGATATTTTTGCACTTACAGTAGCGACTCCCTGACTGTCGAATGAACACATGTGCATGAAACGCTATAGACATTATTTATGTAAAGACGCATTCTATAAAAGTTGCAAGCACACACAAAAAAAGCAAAGGTGGTAGTAAAATGGAGCAAACACACGAAAAATTTGGCAACCTGGTGCTACATGTTAAAGCATCTACATTCCGCATATTGCGTAGGTTCATTCTTTTTCTAACCCCGGCAGTGGCACTAACATTTATAGGCGTTGTTGGCTTAATAAACCCTGCACTAATGGACATGGCAGACGAGCCGTGGGTGGCTTACCTTGTATTAGGCGGCGGTATCCTTTACTTTATTTTCATGATATTTTTCGTAAAACCATACGAAGCTGCTATTTACGAAAAAGGTTTAATTTACAAACGCAGGGGTAAAAAGTGGACCGAAATTAGTTTTGATAATTCCGGAGTTACAGATATGGTTGAAACTACACGTGTAAGTTTTGTACCCATATGGCGGTCTAGGAATTTGACAATTGGCACACAAATTAATGAGCCCGATGGCACTATGGACGAGAAACCAAATTTTGCAACACGTTTTGCCCACGAGGCAATGGCGTCTAACACGTTTGTGAGAAGTAACACTCCAAACTTTCACGAGTTTGCGGATACAATTATTGCAACGCAGTTAGCACATATGACAAAAGGCCTTACGGCAGGAAATGTTTTTGAAGCATCGCTTTCTTTTGGCGAAAACCTTGTGCTTACAAACGGAGAATTTGTTTACAAAAAAGATAAACGCCGTGAAGCCAGTGTGCCTTTAAAAGATGTAAGTAATGCATCTTTGTTTAACAACTTTGATGGCGGCGGCTCTCGGATACGGCTTGAAAGCAAACCGGATGAGAGTGGAAAAACACAATTTTTACTTGATGCATTTGTTGATAAAATAAATAATTTAGCAATTTTACATTTTGCTGTGGACTTGGCTAATGGCCGGGTGTAAAGGCAATGCTCCATGCCAACTTGTCGAGCCATGTAGCAGTTTTGCGTTAAATTGGGAATAATTCGGGCAAATAGTTGCAAAATATATTTCATGCTTATGTTAGTATTATCTTGACAGTTGATAAGCTGTTGTGTGTTGCAAGCGAGTTCCTCAGAGCGACTCGCTTGCAGCCGCTCCTAAATAATATATGGTGCAAATTATTAATATTGATAGCAAAACAGAGCCGATTGTTTTAACGTATTAAGTAAAGTTTAGTGCGTTGGAATAATTGGCTCTGTTTTTGTTTGGCTCCTGTTTTCTATGTAGTGTTTCTAAGAAATTTGCAGTAATTGAAAAATAGCACTTCAAGCTATTGTTATGCTTAACAGCTTGAAGTGCTATTTTTTATCTAGTTTAGTCGTCTTCGCATTCCCCTTGGCAGTTTTCTAGGCATACCGTCGGTAATGGTGTCACTCGAGCACTCAAGGGTCCGATAGGGACTGCGCCACCAGCAAAATCACCATAGGCAGCAACATTAATACAAAACATTGCAAGCAACGTTACGACAAGCGCAATTATCTTCTTTTTCACTCCACTACCCCCATTTGATTTACATTTTTGTATATTGTAGCGCATATTTCCGCCATTTTCAATGCTTTTATCTGTTTTTTATTCTTTTTGTAATATTCATATAGAAACTCACAATAATCCAATGCTGCAACATTTTGAGATTCGTTTAATAAATACGGTATTGCTTCCGTTTCTAAATATTTGAGAGAGCTGTCTTGATCAGGCGTTATAAGATGCTTCAACGATTCGAAAAAAACTGATAATATTTTACTGTCTTTGGATAACTCCTTTCCTTCTGCTATCAAAGACGATCCTTGAGCGTAGTCATTTATTTCAATAAGGCAACGGGCTTTTTGATATAAATTTTGCAGGTAAATGAAATTCCCTTTTTCAAGATAACCAAACGCCTTGTCAAAATAATGAAGAGCTGTCTCCCAATTTTTATCTTTGCGATATAAAAATCCGAGGTTATGATAGGTGGAGCCAATATAATAATCATTTTTATCTTTTTGAGCTTTTATTAGGCACTTGGCTAATAATTTATTTGCTTTTTTTACATAGCCCCATCTTATTAAATTTATTGCAAGTAAATTAGCAAATGCAAAGTCAAGAGTCGTTTTTTGCTCGCCTGTATTAATATCACAAGTATTATCTATAAACATAACAGCATTAGTGTAATAACCAAGGTTTGATAAACAAAGTGCGATATTATAATGAAGAGATATATTTTCTTCAAACCCACCCTTCATTAGCCCAAACGCTTTTTTGTAATATTCTAAGGCCTCTTGATATTGCTGATTGTAAAATACAAGCGTTCCATTATTGTTATAAAACCAGTACATAAGTGTGTCATTTGTTTTGTCTATCGTCGTCTCTAGCTCTGCAAGAATTTTTGCGGCCGACTTAAACTTCTGCTCCCCTAACATCAGCCTACAGTCAAATAAACGGTACAAGTCGTTAAACTCCCGTTCAAAGGGCAAGTACTTAATTTGAGATAATTCCTTTTTTATTTGTTTGGCCTCATCAAGGTTGCGCTCGCTAATTGTATTATTCCATATAAACAGCCTGTCTAAAAAAGCTTTACGCTCTTCCTCAAACAATGGCATACCCTGTACACCTAGCGCCGCCTTTACCGCAATTATCATACTTTGGTCGTAATTAATATCTCTTTCAATATTACTAATAATAGTACGGCTATAACCCATTTTGTCGGCTACAACTTCTTGGGACATATCCTTGGCTTTTCTTATGGCATAAATTTTTTGGCCTACAGATAAAACATTATCTCTCATATGTACCACCCCGTTTTAGAATATTGCCAATTGTCTTTAAGTAAATGTACAATCAACGCCTCACTGCCGCAAATAATACCATATCGCCTATAAGTTGTCTGCAAAATAGCAAAAAAACAATATGGTATATTATGGCTTTTATGTCTTGGGGTATTCAAAAACAACTACATTTCAAGCAGCATTGGGAAAAAACGGCAATGCCGCTTTAATATATCTCGTATTTCCGCTTAATATGGGTGAATTCAGCGCTTTCACGCTCGCATAA
>Ga0131853_10020342_pt1 | contig 12055 bp, 4 predicted proteins | sample TergutLab28metaG_FD_92764 | JGI IMG/M metagenome (GOLD analysis project Ga0131853, IMG submission 92764) | Labiotermes labralis P1 segment gut microbial communities from Petit-Saut dam, French Guiana - Lab288 P1 (version 2) (version 2) | ecosystem: Host-associated > Arthropoda: Insects >...
AAGTGATCCCGTTACAGGCCCGGTTTGGCCCAGAGGGTGGGTAGAGGTATAGCTCTACTCTTCCATGACCGCGGCACTAGAAGGGGGTGAGTGGTCAGCAGCACGCCCCGGCCGCACTTTACCTCCGGGAAAGACCCGGTACCCAATTTACAGGGGGCTGGTTGAGCTACAGGGCTGGTCTGGACGGGCGGAAATTCTCCTCCCCATCCTGGCATATATGTATATATAATATTTGTCTGTCTGACCTAAACATGTAACAGTCGATACTGTCAAGAACTCGAAACACTGACACGTGTTCAACTCATGAACATTTAAATCCATCTGAAAAAGGAAAGGTTATTCTGTCACTTCAGTATCTTCTATACCCTCCGATCTTAAATATCAGATCGCGTATCGGCCTTATCTTTTGGTGCATTCTGTCAGTCGACCAGCCGTGTAAAATAATTGCTTAAAGGGCCATTTATAATAGCTGCCTGCTAACTATGGATGTCCTAATTTTTTGTTTCCGCCGTCTTCAAATATTACCTCTTAATGTTTTACTCGTTACGTTTCTTTGTTCGTGCGAGTAGGTTTCAGAATTTTCAAGACGTTTCACATTAGACTCTAAGAATAAAATACACCTTAATTGGTTGATATGACACTGAGAAATTCAAAAGAAATGGACAATTTATTCACTCATTCATAAAAAGAGATATGATAGTCGTAAATTTGTAGCAGTGACGTTGAAAATATTAGCACAGGCAGTCTGGTTGTTTTGTGCACAGGCAGTCTGGTTGTTTTGTGCACAGGCAGTCTGGTTGTTTCTTCCAGTTAATGAAATTACCGCTACAGAATTTACGCGAGAGAAACTTTGTAGGAATTAGTTTTGCACTTTTAGTAATTTCCCGTGTTTGTTATGTTTCTGGATGACCACTTGTGCTTTGTTTTGGCATAACACGCTCCCCCAACCCCCCTCCCCATCCCACCTTCCATTTGAAGTTGGTAGGAACTTTCTTATTAATCGTCACTGTCTGTAGCTTTAAAACGTGGAAATGTCTGCTGTTAAATCACCAGATTTCATTAAACTTAATTCAACTTGTTGTTCAGTGCGACAGTACACTGTGACTTGAGCTCGGAAATTACGCAGTTCAAGTCAGCACTATGGAATCCTATATTCTGAAAGAAGGCATTGTAACTTGTCCTCCAGGTAAATCCTTGGATATTAATATATGTTTGTACACTTATACCATTCTTTGTTCTACTGTAACTCAATTACGTGTATTTGTGTTTCGGTTTATCGGTGGGGTGATGGCCCTTGCTTCTGTAATACTCATAGCATCAAGTATATTATCCTAATATACTTCAAGAACAACCTACAGCATAAAAGGTAGATAATCCCTGTAATGTTCCCGATGCTTTCATGAGGATGAGGCTCTCAGATTTAAAGAAAATCAGCACACTATGGTGGTATGGTTATCAGCCAAATTCACCGGCCGCCTTTACCGGAATAATTATTCTTCTTATTCATTTCTGTTAGAGGTCGAGTCACCACCAGGGCCATAGTGAAGCCGGAAGGATTATGTCAATAAAAATTCAAATTAAACCATGGGGAATCGAACCCGCAACCTTCCGGTATGTAGCCCAATACTTCAACCAATTGCACCACCGCGTGCCCCCACAGCACAATGTAAAAATATGATTATTTTTAACACAGGAGAAACGAATTTTCAAGATGAGTATATGAGCTTATGTACATATTGTGTTGCATTTGGAATATTATTAAGAGCCACAAAAAGCTAGAACTCTTTCAGATATTTCGTTCTTGCACAGACACCATGCGCTCGTTCAAGGGTTCACGAATCCCAGCCCAGGCTCCCCGGGCTACTAAGTCTTAAACGGTGATTCCAGTATTTGTGGGTCGTCAATACAGGACCTGCTTCATACGAGTCTCGTAATGCCTAGAGTTTTGAGATGGATCCTAGATTTTGCATATGTTGAGGAAATTGAATTCTGTCTTAATTGCTCCAACAAAGATTTTCGCCCGAAAGTTACAAATACAATTAAAAAAATATATAAATATATACATACATATTAGAACAAAGAAAAAGTAGAGTGTATACCAGAGTATAAGAATTACATATTAAAATAGACCTTCACCACCTTCAACATTCTTTGTGACTCAACATGCATAGCAACATTCGTGTAACATTTTCGATATGAGTTGTAATATTTGCACACGTACAAATGAGTTTAACTAATCTACACTTACAGTGATTATGATATTGGAAAATAGCCTAAATGGAGTACCATGACAACGACCAGGCTAAAGTCACTGTGTAGTGGGAAAAAACTGAGTCGCTTCTGATGACAAACATCCGGCTAGAATAATTGTTCGATAGGGAATAATAACAGGCGGTAAAAAGTTGCCTGGCTTCTAATTGCATTAAATACGGATTAGAGAAGAAATGGAACAATTAAAATGATGAACATCCGCCTACAGTAACTGTGGAATGGTGTACACATGCGCCACTTTGAATGACGAACATCCGGCTACAGTAAATTTGGAATTGTAAATACATGTGTCAATTTGAATGACAAACATCCAACTACAGTAACAGTGGAATGGTGAATACATACATCACTTTGAACGATGAACATCCGGCTACAGTAAATCTGAAAAGGTGAATCCAGGCATCACTTTTATTAACGAAAATCCGGCTACAGTAAATGTGGAATTGTGAATACATGCGTCAATTTGAATAAAAAGCATCTGGTTTAAAATTAAGAAATGATAATTCAATGAGGTAACGACTGCTATCAATTTGGTTTGCTTTTTTTTTTGTATATTTACTGCAACCCAATACGCTAAACCTAAACCTTCCGGGCAAATATCATCAATCCAGGCTCACAGGCTATGTTCTACTGTGAACCATAGTGAGTGGTTACGGTATGTTCCTCTTTCTTGGTGTATCTTGTGTGTGTGTGTGTGTGTGTGTGTGTATTTAAATAACACGCCTATACATTAAGCTAACAACTTTCTTTCGAATGGGTGTGCAAGTGGATCTCCTGAAAATCAACGAACAATAACTGTCAGCTGACTGTCGCAGGCGAGAGCAATATATCGACCGGGCAAAAGTCAGAGATAAGATTGTCATTGAGGTCCTTTATGTCAGGGAATGTTCCCGTGATATATAAACTTTCATGTATGTAAAATAAATATTACGGGACGTTTAAAGCAATACTCATGGTGCCTCTCCGAAATATGAAATAATGTTTAATGTTTATTCATGATTTAGTCAAATGTTATAACAATAGCTTAAGATAATGAGACGTCTAATGATGATAGCTATGTTTAATGACTAAATAATTGCGTGTTATGTGGGAAAATGAAAATATGAACAAGTTGTACCGCGATATCTGCACTATTCTTGTCTTTACGTAGCGTAGAATGGTAATTTCACACCGACAGGCTGTCTCGAAGCGTCGGCACGGAATTGCCATTCCACAGTACGTAAAATTCCAGAAAAGCTCAGATCACATTTCCATCTTGGCGAAAGTCTGAAATCACACAGGGTGTACCATTTCGACATTTTTCTAGAGAGACTGATGCTGGAACAAGTCCAGACTTAGATACGGCACCTTTTGAGTACACAGGAACATTTTAGCCTATTCGATCAGTTGTCCTTCAACTCTTAGATTTAGCGAAGGAGAATTTTTAAAATTTTGTGTACTGTAACTGGTAAATCGACATATTAACTTACTCAAACTTACTGAAGGTGAATAAAGTTAATTTCAAACCGTTCATTTACATGGACTCCAAACGTAACGCCTCCGTCACCAAGAACTGCTTCTTGGTATTTAAAGCTGCAGCAGTTGCATGCTTTTACGAAGTGGCGAATAGCGTGTATTCGTTGGCGAGAATAAGAAGTCCTGTAGCCCACAGAACAGGATATTTAGGCGGGCCTTGTAAAGCTGTCGCTGATCTTACGAAAATCACGCAGTACAGGGACCGATCCAAAATGGATCAAGACCAATTTCAGATGTTTGTACGCCGTTGCGATTCCTTCATCACCATTCCAAATAGGTAGAACTTTAAGTAAGCATACGCTGCTTTACTGGGTTTTGCTGCAGCTGGCATCATATAAACACTCTTACGGTTATCACGAAGAAACTTATGTATATTATAACATAATTCATATAGCTAGGTGTTTTATGCTCCCCAATGATGACCATGAAATCGCTGAAACATGAGGGAGGTACAAAAATTGTACTGTTGTGTGTACGGTATGTGCAAATCTTGAAATCTGTGATTTTACAAAATCATTAAGCATGTTGGTGACAACTGGAACCATAAAAATTGTTTACCCTGAGCTGTTTAAATTTACTAGAAACCAACTGCGAAAGTAATGAATCACTAATTTAAATTAAATATTTAATTTAGAAAGACAAAGTTTAACGTTTCCCATCTGCACTTATTCGACTTACAGCTTTAATACACTACAGTAGCTTTGAAAAATATTTTCAGTGTTACTCTAACATTTCTTCGCATCATACTCTCCACTCTCTGGTAGTGACAGGGTTTTTAGCTGAAATAGGAGTAATTCATTTTCGTCTTTTTCTTTCACATATGTTGCTTTTCAAACAGTTATTTTTCTATCTTTCCCAGCATTGCAACTTTCTAATTTTGTTCTTAGAATAAATGCCAATTCCACGTTTATTATATGGATCTAAAAAAGGACTAATGTAACGAAACTGAACAAAACAGCTTCCAAACTAAAAATTTAGTTCACAGTGTAGGTGTACGTGGTCACTAAATTCTCTGCAGGTGGCAGGAGTTGTTCTATTTCCTGCTACTAGTTCAATGACGCTCGAAAGTTAATTACTTTCGGTATAGAGCAGGTGTGAGCAAACATTCCAAATAAAGAGCCGGATTAGAGGTTTAAAGTAAGACATGAGGTTCTCAAGGCGGTCTTTCAGTGAGTCGGGTCTTCCGGTTTTTGACACCATGTCGCTGAACCGCGAAAGTAAAGGACTAAATCAGAGACACGGCGTCGCAACCCAGAAGACTTGAGTCCTTATTTTAAATATGTTCTGCTTCGAATAATTAGATTTTGCAAGAGCTATGGTGGCCGGAACGAGGAACATAAGTATTTTAAACAGTTTAAGAAACAGAAAGCCCTAAATTAACTAAATATACACAGAGATTGGTTTGAAAATGTTTTGGTGGGCCGAAAAGTGAAAAATTCAAAATCTTAAATAACTTTCTACGTGCAGAAGGACATAGTTTACCTAAACATAGATCAAGAGTACTATTAACACACTTTCCAAGTTATTTGCCACAGATTTAAGTGCTTGTGACTCCTGAAAAGTCTACCACAACAAACGTGAACTTGCAAATGACACTGAACTCAATTGTAGTTAGATATTCTCCTACTAACTGTAACCTAATTTGTTTGAGTTTCTCTTAATTATAGAGATTTTTCTCTTTTCCGAAATATCACGACCAGTTCAGTAGCCAACCTCGCCACATATTCAATGGGTGCCGTGATTCATTCTCTGAGAACAGAGCGGCAGGTTCTTAAAGCTTCTCAACCTGGTGACTAGGTTAAGAATTAGTGTAACCATAGCTGTCATCCCACATACGTCTTCAAGGCATGTACAAGGAAAAGTTTACTTAATTTATACGATAGGTGCATTCGTAAACTTAGGGGTGTGAAACTGTTGAGAAAATGTTTCTTCCAGAATCTTTCAATTAATCTACATCGACTCAAATAATCCCACAAAGAAAACCACGTGGTAATACACTCCTATTTCATTTATATATTACTGTGCAAATCGGTTAGCTCAAGCTGAAATTTTTTTTTCTTTTTACGATTTCCAAGCCGAAACGAGAGGTCAACAATTAAATAACACTTTCATTTCCTATCACTCTACATAAGGACATCACCAGATTACGGTAAAGAAAAGTCATTACCCAAATGCCTGAAATATTAGAGCTTTGAAACACATAAGATTTCACATTGCAGGAAGATATTCTCTAAGTTGTACACGAATTACGAACTTCTAACTTTTTTGACAGGTAATAAAAGCTATGAGTTTTCTGTGATTAAATATACTGGAATGTGGTTAACATGGATTGCATAACAGAGGAAAGATTACTTGTCACAGGAGAGACGAGGCTAGCTGGAAAGAGAGTAAATGCTATGCACACAACCCCAGGAATTTTCTATCAGTTTCATAAACATCCCAACATAAAATGTGTTTTGAAAGGAGCTTAACGCTGCCTGTCCGTTCTGAGTTAGAGAGTGCAGCCAGCACACTGGACCGACTGCAAGTATGTCCACGATTTGGGAACTCAGCAACTAATCTTGTCAATAATTTAGTATCCCTTCACTATTATTCTCCCAAAGAGCATGAACTCAAATACAGGATCATCGAAATTCATGGACTTAGATTCGAAACGTAATAATTTTATGGGAAAAGAGGTTTTATTTTCAGTAACATGTCTGTCGGCTCACACAGTCCTTATTCTTTCTTAATGTGCTCACCGTTTCTCATCCTGCAACGTCTAGACCCTACTCAAGTACTTGCTATTTTCGCTGCAGCATTTCTTCAATGATTTCCTCTACAGTTGTGTTAATTCTCCTTTGCAAATGACGTATATTTCGAGTTTTCATTACACAAAGTTATTTTTATAAATCCAACAAGAAATAAATAGGTAGTGAGACGTATGACCTTCTTGAAGCCTTCAGGTTTTGTCCATTTCTGCCACAACACCGATTAGGATATCTGACATTCAGGGTATATTATACTTCATGATTGAAGTGGTCAGTTGCCGTCTTCTTGCAATAACGTTTCACCTTAAACTTATTCAATAACATCTGTTGACAGAGAGATAAATATTTATAACATATCCATGCAAATGTTTGCCTTGATAATGATTTTTAGCAAAAACGAAAGGCTATATAACATTGTCTTACATTATGCTACAACATAAGTTATCTTTCTGGAAGTTTCGTTCATGTTCATACATTTCACGAGGGCATTTCTCTATGCAGATGTGACAGTTGCGCCTCTTCACGTAACCATTCATACGGAAAGTTGCCTCATCTGTGAACATCACGCGCCGTAAAATAAATTGGCATTCAACATAAAATTTGAAGTTCCAATTCTTGTGTACTCATCTGTGTCTTTGATTTCATGCAAAATCTGAATTCTGTAACGGTGCAAACTTGGCCCCTTGTGCAAGAATTCTTGACCGTCTTCGCGAGTGCACTCACCTGCAAACTCACACAAACATTGGACTTCTTTCGACTCATATTACAAAACAGCCTAATGCGTTCAGTTTCCTCTCTGACGTTTGCCTTCGTCTAGGTGATTTGCAGTTTTCCACACTTCTACTTTTCTTTGCTTAGTAAACAGAAGGATCTCTACCATGTGTAAAATGGAAATTGTGATCCACCTTCAACATAAATTTCTTTTGACCATTAACATGACGAACTGCGTTTCTCCCTACGCTTGCTATCATACTAACTGCAGCAGGGTGAGCGCTTAATACAGCTGAAAGCCTAATGCGCATGCGTATGGAGTATGCGAAAAAAAGCTAGGGCGTGTTTCAGAAAACTTTATGTCTTAATGAGCAAGTCACAGCAAATCCCATCACTATATATGTCTTCTCATAAAAGTTACTACTTCTCGAATCTTGGCCCATTATATGCGATAACTCTGCGTACATCTAGATATATCGTCGTTTGACACTTGACGGGGTTATTGTGACTGTAGTAATGAAATTTCGTTTTCCATAAAATGCGGTGAATTCCTTGACCATCTTAAAGAAAACCTGTTAGCTTCTCAAGAAGGACTGCGCTCCATGGAGTAAGTAAGTAAGTAAGTATTGTTTTAAATCGCACATTAAAATTTAAAATTTTATCTTTTTCTGTATTTATTTAACACCTCGAGAACCGCTGCAAGAAACTGCGTAAGATTTAATGTTGTAGACAATAACCACATATTGCTGAGTCCGTTTAATATTCGTGTCGATCGGACATTCATAAGACGCATGAAGGCAGTATATCTCTTCTGTTTCTGCGCTGTGCCTTCAGTCTAGTTTGCACATGTCGAGTTACTGGCATACTTGAACATATATGCACCTAATATAAATGAATTATTTATATGTTATGTCACTAAAATGTGTCAAACTTGGAACACCAGCTACTTTGTTTTCTCCCCATCCTGACAACGCCAGTACAGGAGATTTTAACATGGGTTATGTACTTGTTCTATCATTATTTGTAGAAATACTAGAGGTAATAATAGCAAAAAGTGTGTTATGTAACATTTTCTGAATTTTTGTACTAGTTAGATATGAAATACAATTGAAAACGTGTCCTGCTTTACGTTCCGTTGATCCACTTTGCTTTTTCATAATCTATCATCATATGCACTAATATATGTGCTGTATTATTTATATTAAGGTTGAAATAAACTGATTGTGTTATGGATTGTGTAACATTGCGTAATTTTTATAAGGGCTTTACTTCTGAGTTCCTACTGCAGATTTTTTAGTTGGGTGTAAGTAGCATTCACCTAAATATGCACAGCATTTGTTGCAAGGCCGTAATGTCAGAAAATATCGTTGGTGGCTAACAAAGTTATATATGGTAAATGGAACACCACGGTGTGAAAGGAATAAGTCGAATTCGCATCTTCATACCTTCCTATGCTAATATCCGTTTTAGAAACATCGACCTCCTCAAGAGTCTAGCCCATGTTGTTGCATAAATTGAGAATTCCCTATCAAATTTCATTTGGCACTTATAAATTCATTCATGCTACATATAACACCCTTCTTTTTAATTTTGTGTAATTACTGGTAAATATATTATTTGATACGTGCGGTTTATGAAATCCCTCACTAGTTTCAAGTTCATTATTTTTGTTACTCCCTCGACGCTCATTCCGAATTCGTAAACATTAACTAGACTGTTACTACTAAACAACACAGGCAGCAGCATTTGCAACTACTACTACTACTATTACTATTATTACTACTACTACTATTATTATTATTATTATTACTGCTACTACTACTACTACTATTACTACTACTACTATTACTATTATTACTACTACTACTATTACTACTACTACTACTACTACTACTACTACTACTATTACTATTATTACTACTACTATTATTATTATTATTACTGCTACTACTACTACTACTACTATTACTACTATTACTATTATTACTACTACTATTATTACTACTACTACTACTACTACTACTACTACTATTATTATTATTATTATTACTGCTACTACTACTACTATTACTACTACTACTATTACTATTATTACTACTACTACTATTATTATTATTATGATTACTACTACTACTACTACTACTACTACTACTACTATTACTACTATTACTACTACTACTACTACTACTACCACCACCACCACCACTACTAATACTACAACAACTACTTCAACCGACATAAACATAAATGAAATCACCTTTATATAAAAGATTCTTTGGAATATTACAAAAAATGCATATAAATTTTATGTTCACAATCTGAAGGGAATACACCGCATTGAGCATCTCTACATATACGTAGATAATAGGGTAATTTTTTAAATATTTTAAGGCAGTGCATTATGGAGTTCTAACTGGATTCATAAGACTAAGAACTGGACTGTTATGAACGCGAGAATGAATCATTTTTCCTTCCACTGGGGGGGAGGGGTGTTATTCTTGAATAGCAAAGTGTCAGGTTGCGATGAAGGACAGTGGGCTAGGGAGTTGGTTTTTTGTCAGTTATTTACGTATTTTAATGTTAGGTGAACAACATTTTGCTTTAATTCCATTGTAGCATTTTAAGCTGCTAAGATTTCTGCAAGGACGGCGTCCTCTCAAAACCGACGCTGGTTTGTTTTCAACTTGTCAAGTTTTCACCTCATTGAAGAAGTTCCTAGCATACAGAGTGATAAGTTGAAAGTCGCCTTAAATGTAATTAATTACTAATTTACCTTTCATGGTATAATCTAATTCTCCGTCATGCAGCAGGATAATTAAATAGAGTTTTGTCGTGCAAGAGAACTCTAAATTTACCGCTTCAGTTCTCTGTGCATTTTATAAAATTTATTATTTTTCAATTGGTCACTTTTTATATTCTTACCTGTTTTACCTTCTTCGCAGTTCCCAGTGGTGCAGTTTATATAGTATACGCAACAGGCGAAATTATATTCGCTCTACCAAAGTTAAAAGACATTGAAAATGCATAAATACTCTTTATTTATTTCACACAGATTCTTCTTACACGTTAAGATGACGTGAAATGATAGTCTCATTAAGCAAGTTAAAAAATAATACATTTCTTGCTTTCCTGTCCCAAGTAATGCTGAATATGAGCCGCGGATTTTAGAGGAGGTCCACCAAAACGAATGTTGAGATTTTCGTTCCTCTGAAAATAAAGGGGTGCTGATAAGTCCTTAGCCCGATCAGGAAGGAAACGAGTTACATTCCCCGCATTTTATGGAACTTGGAGATTCATTAACACATTCAAAAGAGTCCACCACCTGTCCTTACCCTAGCCAAATGAATCCATTCCTCTACCCATCAAAATTTTGACAGGCGCAGTTTGTTTCCTTCCTGATCGGGCTAAGGACTTATCAGCACCCCGGCAGTTGCAGGTAAAGCATTACAGTGTTAGGCACGGATGGGAGGATAATATTAAAAGTCTGTTGAAGAAGGGTAAGGGGAGGCTTAGGACGATAATCAAGTGGCTCATAAAAGCGGGATATTTTGTGCACGGTAAGCAGTCTTTACTTTCCATTAAAGACGAGATACTTCTCCTTTAAGTGCCTACCGTTGTCATTTCTGCGACCTCTTATTGTCTAAATTTATTATTCTGCAGCGTGTATGAAAAAAATCTAGTTCCTTCCACTATAAATTACGATAACAAAAGAATGTAAGATTTTTATGGCTATGAAAATTGAATTTTGTGTTCTGAACTCATATAAATTGTGGTTCTGCAGTTTGCGATTCGGTAGAATATTGGTGGTAGTTAACATGTACCAGATTATGCGGTGTCGTAATGCAGACAGGCGCAGTTTAGTGCAACTCATAAAATGTCTCGAAATGTACCATGATAATAACGTACACCGTAAAAGATACTGACTCTTTCTAAGAAAATTTTAAAGCAGTGTATGCAGTATTAAAAAGCATGTCTCACTCAAAGTGATACTGGTGTAAAGTCAGGCACCAACTGCATATAAATGAGGTTTAGCCTTCCTATAATCTATCTAAATGTCATTTCAACCGAACAGTATCTAGCGGAACGCCAATCTTTTTCCTTTATAGAGAAGCTTGTTGTGGCAAATCCCTCTTGAGCAAATACTTTTATTGTTATTTTTCAGGAAGAGCCAAGACAAATTCCCAATAATCCCTCCAACTTTTCCGAGAAGCATTCGGCACTGACAGGAGGATAACATGGCTCTGTGACTGAGCGGATAGAAGGTCTAAAGGCGTCACTTTCCGCAGACTTCATGATTTCTGAACTCAGAGCAATTCAAAACAGGCTTTACACAATACTGCACACAGTATGACGACGTTAACACGGTCGCAGCTTATCTTGATCAGCACAATTAACACGTTCATGAAATGTGGCGTACAAATTTGACGCGTGAAACGATTTATTACTCAATAAATAGAAGGTAAAATAATATTTGTCGTTGAAACAGTATTCATCGATTAATTGAAATATTGAAATATGCAGTTTCCTCCTCAGCCAGCATGAGGCTACTACAATTGTATGAGGAAATACAGTGTTAACCTTTTGACGCCTAATGTCAACTATAGCTGTCGTACCGCACCGCTAACCTCCAAAGTTGCATTTTGTATATTTATTCAAAAAATATAGGTACTGAATATTTTAAACAAGGTATATACTCTCCTTTTTTTCTCTTCAAAATGCAGTTTGTTTCATAATTCTAACGTATTTGGTTCCTGTATTATTCACATTTTATATACAGGGTGTGCTAAAATTAAAAAAATAATTCCGGC
>Ga0131853_10020345_pt1 | contig 12053 bp, 9 predicted proteins | sample TergutLab28metaG_FD_92764 | JGI IMG/M metagenome (GOLD analysis project Ga0131853, IMG submission 92764) | Labiotermes labralis P1 segment gut microbial communities from Petit-Saut dam, French Guiana - Lab288 P1 (version 2) (version 2) | ecosystem: Host-associated > Arthropoda: Insects >...
CCTCCTAGGTCCAAATATTCTCCTCAACACCATGTTCTCAAACACCTTCAGCTTCCTTTCCTCCCGCAATGTCAACGACCAAGTTTCACACCCATACAAAACAACAGGCAAAATTATAGTTCTCTATATCTTGATCTTTAAATTTTTGGATAGCAACCTGGAAGACAAAAGGTTCTGCACCGAATGATAGCAAGCATTTCCTGACCTCAATATGCTCTTAATTTCTTCCGTTGTTGCCTTTAGTAATATTATATACTTCAACAATTTAAGCAGCTTCTCGAATTAACCTTGAATGCAGTATAATGATCATTTACCGTTTTTCGCCATTTTACTATTAGAGACACTTCCCAAATTTTTCGTCAGTGACGTCTTTACTGGGAATTAATACTGCAGTTGAACTCATATCGCAGTCTTTTGCGATGAATAAAGATGTTTCACAAAGACGAACTTTCGAGAACATACAAATAACGTGTCCTAGTTCATGATCGAGTTCATCTAAAGCCACACATTTGTGTATTTTTGATCTTAGTCTTACGGAACCGGGATTGCTTAGTTAGAACAGGGACAACCCCACAGGCTGGATGACAGCAGAATGAGAAAAAGGAATCAAGGTTTAATTTCTTGATGTGTTAGAGAGACCTTTCTTTTACCCATAGCGCCTGTGCTGTATGGCCAAGCATACCCAGTGCATTACCAGAGGCTTTTTCAACAATGTAAAAGCCATCTTTGCTTGAAGCTCTCCCACATGTATCCTCATGGCGTGGTACTTACCTGACAACACAGACAACTCAGTTCTGTCTGATATAACCGATGATTTGAATCTACTGAACAAATAAGCATGTGTATATAAATGTCAGGGCAGAAGTTTTACTGATGTCTAATGCATTCAGAAAAATGCGCCTAATAATTGTATAAGTGTCACAATAATACAAAACACAAATAAAGACACTGTGGGCCAAATGCAGAGTTATGTAAATATTAAAGCAGATGGTACCTATATGTAGGCTAGTAAAAGGTAAAAAGGTCAACCTATCATATGCCTAATCAGGCACAGAGTGGTGGCAGAGGTATAGCTCCAACCCATTCGCAGCCTCCGCGCTAGACGGGGGTGAGTATTCAGCACCACGCCCTGGCCACTTTACCTCCGGGAAAGACTCGGTTTCCATTGTACTGGAGGCCGGGCTTGATGGACACGGAAAATCTTACCCACACTGGGATTCGATCCCCGGACTGTCCAGCCAGTAGCGAGTATATAGGCTAGTAGCCTCGGTTATACCTGTAAAGACATGTTGCTTACGGCCAGAATTTAATACATTACTCGAGGAAATGGAACTCTTAATGTGCCATAATTCACCCACACAACGGCCCACGTGTCAAACACACTCGGCATAACCTCTCGCTCGCAGGCAAATCCGTCTATCGCCTGTCCCCAACATTATAACGGGAACATCTAGAGAAGACGTTGCTCATGACTTAACACTGGTTTTGCTATGCGTGTGATACTGTACACCGAGTGCAGAGTCAAGACGATGTTAATACGTATCCCCACTTTTCCACCAATCCTTCTCCTCAGTGACTCTTCCCCACACTTCCAACGGCCATTCAATAACTGTTACTTAGTGCTTAGTATATCCTGTTCAGTTGGTACGTGGCCTCCGAGTGAAAGGGATGAGACAGTTGAGACAGTGCAGTTCAGTTCCAAGTCTTTGTGCTAACAATGCACTCCTAACCTTATCTAGTCATACAACGCCTGACAGTAGCGAACACTTTTTCTTACATGGGTGCAACAGTGAATAAGGAAAACGATATTACGAACATTTCAAGCCACTGTTGTCCACAAAGAATAAAAGTGAAAATGTCTGTGAAAGCTTATATTGATAGTAGAAGACATCTCATACCTTGGTTTTCCTGCCCACAGAGTCAGAAGTTGCCAGCTCTGGGTAGCACCAGTCATCTTAAAAGTGTATCGGTATCTGCTTCACGGTTAAATTTACACCATCATCACCATCATCAGCAGCATCAGGATTCATCGAGGTCTAGTTCAACAGCTGCTACCACACCAGTGTCCGCGTGCTTCCCAGTGCTCAATAACAATAACAACAATACTAGCAACAATAACAATAACGTTCTGGACACCAGCCCATCTTCGCAACGACTCGATCCTCATGGACGCCGACTACCCCTTACACCGGCTGGTAAGAATAAGTTTCCTTCGGAATTACTCATACGCTCCTCACTTTTCGGCAAGACATTTGTTACTAAAACGATTTTAACGTGTAAAACACAACCTGTTTAATTTAAGTTTAGATCATGTTATTGCGGCTCGAAAGGAACTACCCGCGTCGATACATTAATACGGTACCCTACCATTAGACTGCTCTCCTTTCAGCGCCAAGGAGATATGAATTCGTAATGTCAGGACGCTGGAACAACCAAAGAGAAAATTAAATCTAGGAGGCAAAGTAGAGACATTATATAAAATACAATTATAAGTTAAGATTTATTTATGATTTTCAAGCGTCATTTTGTCACTTTGTTAAACAGAATCTCCTACACATGTATAGGAATTCACATACAATTTTATGAAGAATGACTGTCAAGTATCCGATGGAACAGTAAGTACCACGTCGCTCATGAAACGGCGATTTGTCATAACCGACATAATTCGTCGAACTGAGATTCCTGCGTGACTAGACAGTTGAGTTACGAACACACCTTCTGTTAAAATGTTGTGTCCACAACATTTTTAACTGTCCTTATAGTTTCATAAAAACATAACATGCCTAAGAGTTGGTCTTTTGAGGACCGTTCAATTTCTTTTCTGTCGCCTGTAAAACTGTGTATTGGTGGGTTAAGACCAATTGCTGTTTCATGAGTGAAATGCCCTCATTAATGTTATGTTTTCATTCACATACAAACGGAAACAAAACATTAAAATGGGTGATACTGACACATACTGCATATTTATTTTCTCACTTAAATTAAGCCAGCAATACGCTTCTTTTTTCTGCAGCAAGAGCATGATCCCGTATTCTTGCAATCAACCAGTGTAATTATTTTATTAGCCTACTTTCCAGGCTAAAAAGGATAAATAATAAGTTTATGAGATCATCATGATGTCTGTTTCCCCACTTTAAACTCATGAACCAGATGACTGAGTTTTATTAAACTTATGTGAATAGTACGCCATAGAAAGACATCCCAACACTGCACTCTTAAGTTTTTCACAACTAGTCATAACAGCAAGGTACAGGCACAAATTTATTACTACTGCTACCTATTTTTGGGTCCTCAAATGTTGCATGATAACAGATCTTTGAAACTTATGTGACAGAAACATCAACAATACTAATTTTTGTGTACAAATATAATTTGTGCAATAGGAAAATTGCCTGTATGAGTTCTCCTCATAAGTCACAGTTCAATGGATCAGTTGCAGGGTTTTAGATTCCCATGATCACTTTCTTTAAGATATCTATTTGCAGTGCTGTAGAAGGCTATAAATATCTTTTATAACAAAAGTACACAACAGAATTCCTGAACCTGCATTCTAATAATGTGTTTGTTATTCTGTCGGGCTTTCCTACTGATGTGGACCATCCACCTGCTTCAGGAAAACTATTTTTACTCTTATGTGGCACTTGGCATACCTCCTTTCATGACAGATGATAGTAGTATTCTATCTAGCTTTAAAATGTCAAATGTGAAAGAATATTTCATTTTGTAATTTCAACAGCTATCAACTTCAATTTTTATGATTCATTTAAATTATAAATCTCTGCCAAAAAAAGAGAGTCCTATGTGCAAATAAGTTGTTTTTAAGTTACCACTTGAAGTATTTACCAACACATATTTGCTATTTGTTGCTATTTACAAAGAATTTATTTCTTTTCAAGAGTTAATGTATATGCACTTTGGACATTGGCTGCACAGTGTACTGTCATCTAAGTTTGGAACACAGGTATTATGCAGTCTATATTGACCTTTTCCTGCACAATTATGATTATAAGAGATGCAATAGTGGATGACTTTTCTAAAAGAGTGCCTGCCCTTTTTGGTGTCCACTCTAAAAGTAGCAGGTGAATTATGGTTACTGAAGTCATTCAAAGAAAACTGGAAGTTCTGTGTTATTGGAGGTTAAGAATAATTGGACATATACCTCCATTCCTTTGTACGTCATCATTGTGTGCAAATGTCTTAAGGAGAAATACTTAATGCCGCAGAATTGAATATGTGATTGCTGGCCCCCCAAGCTATGCTACTGGTTATACAACGTTTTGTATTTAATCTTTTCAGAGGCACTGAAATACTATGGGAACAGACTTACAGAATATGAAAGAATTGAAGTGGAAGAATACCCAGAAATCTGGTATTTGGGCCTTGATGCCTGCAAGATTCATGCAGATCCACAGAATGGTGGATTTGATGATGATAATGGCAGCTATAATAAGGTAAATAATGTACAAAAAACATGGCAATATATTCAGGGCTAGTAAGGTCAGACAGGACTCTAAAATTATTTAATATAATTCAATCGTTTTAAATTTTTAGGCAACCGCACCAACTTTATTTTGTAGTAAAATGATGATGTAGTTTAAAGCAAAACATAACTTATAGATCTGTTGTAACGCAAATGGTATTAAAAAGAAACAGTGAACATTAACAATTTAGTATTTGCCTTTGGTGGTATTACACTTTTGGTTGCATCTAGAACACAGTGCAAACTCCTCACACTTTTGTTACTGGTTCTTACTGAACGTCAGAAATAACTACAATGGGGATGAAAGTTATGTTTGGTTGATTAAATCAGTAATTGATGTTTTTAAATCTCATAAACTTTTTTTATGTCATGTGTGTGTGTGTGTGTGTGTGCAGAGTTTATAGTTTGGGAAATAATGGTCTAAAGTTCAATATTTTTAATTTACTTTCAAGGTTCTCCATGACCACATATCATATCGGTATGAAATCCTTGAGGTAATAGGTAAAGGGAGCTTTGGTCAAGTCATCCGAGCATTAGACCATAAAACCAATCAGCATATAGCCATCAAGATTATTAGGTAAGTTTCTGAAGAAAGTTAATAAAAAATGCAGTCTCTTATCTTTTGAAGACATTAAAAGACACTTGAAAGTTTTTAGGCATTCACAGTGATGCAGATGAGGTCTTTGCCCTCCTGGAATACTGCTCTGCATCACTGTGTGACTGGTGCCCAACATTTAAAGACACTGTACTGTGCTTGTCTTACTTTAAAATGTTGAAAAGTCCAGTGCAGATGTGCCCAGTATGTTTTCTTGAATCCTCAGGCACCAATCATCCAGTGACAAGGAGCCATGTCCCAGGAGAATGAAGACTTTACAAGACAGATACTTAGTGAAGTTCTAAGTATAAATACTGGCTTGACTTTACAGCAAATGTAAACTTCATTGTTACATCAAAGGGGTTATTCCGTTTGATAAAAAGTTCTTTGTGAACACAGTTATTATCTGTTTTCATATCTCCTTCAGAGCTAGATGCTGTTCTATTTCTTGATTTTTATAATTCATAAACTGTGAACAAAATAACATGAGCAAGGTACAGCAGAAGAGGTCAGTAACTGGGTAATAAGCGGCAATTATTGATATTGTTAATACTAAGCATTTTGTTGAGTATTCAATTTGTTGTCTCATGTTTGACTTCTATTACTTTTATTTTAAGGTATGGTGTTGTACTACAATGAACATGTGAATGCTTACCCATGAAATGTTGGAGGATTACTTAATGTATTTTCTTGATTGATATTTATTTTCAAAATTGTGTTGGTCCCAGATGACATGGCCCATGAATATGCTTTTAGGAACCAAGGAATTTTACTTTCACTTGTGTTTGTTGAATAATCTTGTATTGAAAAGTGCACAAGTGACCTCTGTCTAGCAATGACATGTTGCATACTGTTTGTACATGAAAATATAGTTAAATTATATCTCCAGATGATTCACCAAGAAACATTCTTTATGTTAATTCAAGACACAGCTCACACACTAAGAAGTATATTACAAAGTTGATACTGGAATTCAAGGGTAAAATATAATTTTTAAAAGCTTTAAGTTATTTTAAAACTTTTTTTTTCAGGAATAAAAAGAGATTTCATCATCAAGCACTTATTGAAGTAAATATCTTGGATCATCTTCGCAACAAAGATAAAGATGGCACTCATAATGTCATTCACATGTTGGAGTCCTTCTGCTTCAGAAATCATCTGTGCATAAGTTTTGAGCTGATGAGGTGAGGTGATCTTTGAAACTTGTATTATAGTCATTAAAAATAACAGATTAAAAATGCCAACCACAAAAGGAGCTCATAGTTAAATCCTCAACAGCTGAATAAAACAAAGTAGAATCTCCATTACATACATAATTCAAGTCACTTAAGCTCAGGCTTAAGTTTATGGGAGTTCTTTTTGTATAGAGGTTCCTATGGGAACACAATGTTTATTTGGTTTATACTAGCAGTGATTAAAATATTAAGAATTTGTATCCCTGGACCAACACTTAACATTTATGAATATTTACACAGAAACGCTGTTGTGTACTGTGAGCTTAATATGCCTGCAAAAGTTTGAAACATTTTCTGTCTTATAGTATGTTTAATATCTTTACAACTGATATTTTTCTTCCACTGACTCTTGTATACACTCTTCACAAAGTTGGTCTTTGTAGTCTTCTTTCCCAATTCAAATTCAGCTGACAGTATGAATATATTTCACCACAACTCCTTTCAAATACTAAAAGAACAATTATTTTCCAGAGCAAGGGCTAACAGAGACTGATAATAGATACCATTAGACATTTCATCCATGATGTGACTTTTCTTAATCACAATTTGTCAATTACATTAATACGAAAATTAAATTTTTATAGTTTCCTTACTGTAATATATGATTCATACTAAACATGTCTTGTACTGCCATCCCCTTTTGATTTAACATTCAACAGACACCAAACCAGTAGGAATGGAAAGATCCAGTAACTTAAAATGCTAATTAAACTTCAGTATAATCATGGGAACCATAGCTTCAGACCCATAATATCCCTTTTAACAAGTGGAAGTGCATGTGTATGTAAATGTATGAGAATTGAAAGTATCAGTACATTTGCTACATAAGTTCATAGGAAAATACAAACTTTACAAGCCTACCTTATGCCATTGGTGACAGACAAAAAATTTCCTATGTAAACAATCTGCTAACCTTAAACTACACATAGCAGTTCATGTAAGTGAAGCAATCATTTTCATTCAAATAAATCCCTTTGTAGCATGGATTACTTAGCTATTTTTGAGATAATTTTACTCATTTTTAGCAAATTTAATTACATTTTCTCATCTGCATGTACCATCAGTGGCAGAATGACTATGAATGATAAATTATGAAGTGCATAGAAGGACTCATTGCTTACTAAAGGCTCCATCCCACTATTTACTTATCCTCCAGGTTGAGAATCAGGCAGGGGACCACCTTAATATCAATCTGGGGTGCTACACACTCAACTGCAATGTTTAGTCAAAATTGCTATATTACCAAAACATATTATCTGAATGTGATGCAAAATCTGCTTTGGATCCATTCTGAATAAATGGCTACTTTAAGAATAAAAATTATGTGTTAAAAGAGTTGTCAGTGACATCAAAGTGTAGACTGTATTTCATCCATGTTTTCCTAAACCATACTATTACATACAATATTTCACTATAAGCATGTTCTCAGAAGATAATTATTTCTACAATTGTATTTATTATATTTTTAGCTTAAACCTGTATGAATTAATCAAGAAGAACAATTACCAGGGCTTTAGTCTGAGTTTAATCCGACGGTTTGCCCATTCTCTCGTGCAGTGCCTCAAATTACTGCATAGGGAAGGCATTATTCACTGTGATCTCAAACCTGTGAGTATAACAGAATATACAGTGCAAGCCAGTTTTATAACATTTCTGAGCAGTAGTTTTCTGTAACTAAAGCAACTTTCCTTAGTTGTCATTAGACCTAAGAGCCTTCAGATCATATAAATGAATTTATCTCTTAACGCTAAATATAATTACACTTTATAACTTCAGCATAGTATTTATATTTGTAACATCTGTACCTCAAAGTGTGATGTCATTGTAGTTATGAAAGTTTTAAAAGTGACAGCAATATTAATGCCATTGAGTGTATTTAGTATTTGAAACATGTGCATATATACATATATATGCAAGTACAAAACATTTTGCTTAGTTGTTTAGAAGTATCGGCATTTTGGCAGCAGTAATATTGTAGTTTGCAGTCTTCATAATATAACCTACTGTAATTCAGTATTAGTTATAATTGTAAGATAGGTCAGTAAGTTTTATAATCTGCTGTTTATTGGACCGTGCATTATTGTGATAGTTGAAGAATAAAAAACCAACTAGATGTCACTTGTTTTATTTACTTTACTTGTTAGATACTCAACATGTTTCGGGAATTAATATGTCCAGCTTCAGGAGTTTGCAACTATGTTGTTGAACTACCACATTGGCTGTATTGTTCTTGGATTGCTGTGTGTTTGACCTTGGGTGCGATTCGGCTAGGGTGGTATCCGGGCTGCCGGCTGAAGTACAACTTCAGCTGGCAGCCCGGATACCACCCTAGCCAAACTGCACCCTAACTCCAACACACAGCAATCCAAGAACAATACAGCCAATGTGGTAGTTCAACAACATAGTTACAAACTCCTGAAGCTGGACATATTAATTCCTGAAACATGTTGAGTATCTAACAAGTAAAGTAAATAAAACAATTGACATCTAGTTGGTTTTTTATTCTTCAACTTCAAGTTTTATAATATTTGCATATTTTAATTTTGTTGCTTTTAGTATTCAGGTGGAGACACTTAAAGAAAAATAAGTTTCATTAATCTCTGTATGGAATTATTTGGTTCAAGATAGAATTAAATGACAGAGTTTTGTGCTAGTATGTTGAACTCATGTTTAGCACCAAAAAGGTGGCTGGTTTTTGTTAGTGGTTTATTCATAATATGTTTTTTTTTTGCATAATTGTTACAAGATACTGCAGATGACACTAGATATTTGAGTGTAACTACAATGTTAGTTTCTATATAACATCATATGTCTTTTTGCAGGAAAATGTACTCTTGAAACAACGAGGTAGCAGTTCTATCAAGGTCATTGACTTCGGTAGTTCATGCTATTCTCGTGAGAGTATATACACATATATCCAGTCACGGTTCTATCGATCTCCAGAAGTCATACTTGGCCTACGATATGGGACTGCAATTGATATGTGGAGTCTTGGTAAATAAAATTAATTTTTATTTAGTTGTTATTGTATACGCAGTTATATGTAGCGTGTCAGTATGAAGTAAAGTAGAAACCTAGTATCTGGCACCTTCAGTGTAACTGAGGTCTAAGAAGAACCCTGAAAATGAATGGCTAATAGAGCTGCAGTGAAGTAGTGACAGGCTCAGCAAGTCAAGAGTGGATTTTTAAACTGCTTTTATCAAAGAACCTACCCTTCGAAATTGGAGAGGCATGGTTGTGAGAGAACCTGAATAAAGTGAAAATGTTTAAGGAGGAAGCAAATAAATGAAAACAGAAGTCTTTTGTATAGGAATATCATGGAGATATTTTGACTAACACTTTACCACAATTACTAGAAGGGCTTATTACTATACCAAATATTAATATTAACAGGGGATATTTTATTTACCTGAATGTAAGGCAAAAATTATTTTCCTAATTCATCATCTGAAAAAATTATTGATTTTCAAAAGGCATATGACTATACATAGAGATACACTATGGGAATGTATGAAAGAATTTAAAATTGCTATTAAATTAATAAATATGTGTAAAAAACATGTGTACAAAAGACAAGAAGTGTGGTTAGAATAGAAGGCAGTTTGTCATCTTTTTTTGAAAATAAAACAGGCTTGAAACAGGGTGACAATTTATCACCAACATTATTTAATTTGGATTTACAAAAAGTGATATAAAGTATAAAAATAGTTCCTAGTGGTATAAAGATTGGTAAAGAAGAATTGAATATATTAGCATGTGCAGATGACATTGCATTAATTGGAAAAAATGAAATAGAAATAAGAAAACTTTTTGTAGTAATGGAAAACATTGCCAGAAATTTTGGACTACAGATAAATCAAGAAAAGACAAAATATATGATAGTGGAAAGGAAAAACAGTTTAAAGAAAAATAAAATGGGACATTTGAAAATAAAAAATTGCAAATTTGAAAGAGGGGAATATTTTAAATACTTAGGAGTTATACTTAATGAAGATAACAATAACCAAACAGACTTGCAAGAAAGAATGAAAAATGCTAACAAAACATATTTTATATAACAAAAATTTTTAAAAATAAAAACATATCAAAGAAACTAAAATTATGACTAAAGAACACAATAATAGACAAAGTGTTAACATGTGCATCAGAAACTTGGACACTAACAAAGACTGATAGAAAGCAATTGAACATTCTTGAGAGTGTATAGAAGAATTTTAGGCCCAGTATATGACAATGAAAAAGAAAGTTGGAGGATATTAACCAATAAAGAAATTTATGCAAGTGTTAAAAAACCTACAATAATAGAGACAATATGGTTCAATAGATTATGTTGGTTTGGGCATGTACAGAGAATGGAAGAAAATAGAATTCCCAAAAGGGTATTATACATTAATTTGGAAACAACAAGATCGAGAGGTAGACCAAGAAATAGATGGCAAGATGAGGTGAGAGAGGATGGTAGAATAGTTGGTGGAGAAGAATGGCAGGAAAAAGGACATAACAGAGAGGAATGGAAGAAGCTCCTAAGAATGGCAAGGAATCGTCACATTTTGCACATGCCAATGGATTGAATGAATCATCTGAAAAATGCGAGATTGCCTTATAATGGCACCCAAAATTCATGTTTTTCTAACTGCCGTTGTTATTTAAGTAAAGAAAATTACACAGCTGCTGTAAATAATTAAACACGTTATTTTGCACCTCTTATTTCATTATTGACATGCCAATAGCTTATTTCAAGTCAGATTATTGAAGTGAGAAGTTCTTGAAGTTGGAATATTCTATAAAAATCATAGGTAATCAAGTTGAAAGCAGAGGCACAACAGCATCTTCAAAACCAGCAGACACATTGCTAATTTTAAATCATTGGTAATTTAAAATGCAGAAGAAACCAACAGTTGTCCCACAGGATGGCAATCATGCATCATGGAACACAATACTGATGCTGGTCAAAACAGAAAGGGCTACTACTTGTGGGACCAAATTGAACCTGAACAGCATATTGGCCCAAGCAGGGGAATTTCAAAGCCAATGACAAGAGTTCTGGATACATGACCTGAAGCTCTTACAGGGACCAAATTCAATAAAACTTGCTCAGGCTCGAAGCTGTGGCACCTAGCCCAAGAAATTTGTATTGAAAAGTTATGAAGTTTATGGTAGAAAAACAAAACAATGGCCCTCTAATCACCAGAGATACAATAAAAATGAAAGTACTGGAAGTTACTACATTATTGAGGATTTTGTGGCAAGATTTCGAAGCCAGTAATGGTTAGGCAGTATGATTTATGCATCATAGAGGGTTAGCTCTTTGTCAGGACTGTATTGATGCAGAAGCTTCCCATACATTACATTGAAAAATGAATAGTACAGCCATGCTCTACAATTAATCTGCACCACATACTCTTAAGTAAAATAGGTAACATGGATGAAACACCTGCCCTTTTTTTTACGTGCTGACCAACACTATTGACTGCTGTAAGAGGATCACATTCTCCACTTACCAAAACAACACGACATCAGAAACTGAGAATAACCGTGACACTTTCATTACTAGTTGATGGCAGGACACTGACACATTTGTTGGTCTGAAAGGAAAGAATATTCTGAAAAAAAAAAAAAAAAAAAAAGGAAAAGGGGGGGAGAAAAAGGGGGGGGGGGGGGGGGAGAAGAAAAAAAGGGAGACAGACACAGATAAAAAAAGGAAAAAAGAACATATTTTTTTTTATGGGAAAGAGGAAAACAG
>Ga0131853_10020347_pt1 | contig 12052 bp, 2 predicted proteins | sample TergutLab28metaG_FD_92764 | JGI IMG/M metagenome (GOLD analysis project Ga0131853, IMG submission 92764) | Labiotermes labralis P1 segment gut microbial communities from Petit-Saut dam, French Guiana - Lab288 P1 (version 2) (version 2) | ecosystem: Host-associated > Arthropoda: Insects >...
CGTGCGACTTTTTCTCTTCCCGAAAATCAAGTCTGCGCTCAAAGGAACCAGGTTCGAGTCCGTGGATGCAGTGAAAGCAAAAGCGACGCAACTCTTGAACAGCTTAACACAAGATGACCTGCACGCGGTTGCGCAGTTGGTTGAGGCACAGCGCTACAAGCCTGAAAGTCACGGGTTCTATTCCTAGTTGTGTCTTTGTAATTTATCATTGACATAATCCTTCCGGCCGCAATATGGCCCTGGGGTCGACTCAGCCTCTAACATAAATGAGTACCAGGTATATTTCGTGTGGGGTAAAGGCGGCCGATGTGTAGGATCCTGTTAAAATTTTAGCACTTTGCATGAAATGATCGATATGGCTTATGTGGTGTTATGTATAGACTGCTAGCTGGAAGACCGAGTAAAGCTGGTTCGACTCCCGACAGCGACAGGATATATTTCTCTCCTCCCATATGCCCCCAGACCGGCTCGGGAACCCACCCAACTTCCTTTTAAGTGGACATCCATTGCTTCTTATCTAGTGGCAATACGATTTGGGGTTGAAGATTCTTATTTTCCTCCATTTAGTGTCGATATTCAGAATACGTGGAACTATACCTCCTTTTTCGCTTATGCTTTCTTGACATGGTGCTTAATTAAGCACAGAAAACAGAAATAGCTTTATATTTATCCAACATTACAGTAGAGCACTTCATATTAGAAGCCACCTTGACACTAATTCTTACCTTTCCAACTAATGATCAGCAAGCAATGTGTACAACATTTTTCTTCCTTAAAAGTATTTTTTTTCTCGCTTCAGTCTTTGCTTTTCCACGAGGGGGTCGCCGGCGCACCTATAAAATGTTATACAGCTTTGCTTTTAACAGTTTTATCACCTTTCTTCTACCTTTTTTTACTTTACTCTAATTGGTCGTTGAATTTTATGAGTTTGTGTCTTGGTGTATGTGTTTTACAAGGCTCAGACTTCTAATGAGCTTCGTAGTTGCCTTGTAGATACTTGACAGGAAACAACATTACAGCTTTGTCCCCTCGCTAACCAACAACTAACAATTTTTCAAGGCTGGGTGCATTCAACAGTGAAGTATTTGGGGCGAGGCAAAGTCTGAGGTAAGCAGTAAGAGCCCCGATGAATGGGATTGCCCGTGGAAGCCACAGCTCTTGGTCTGTCGCCGAGAGAGGGTTCGGGTCCCGATGAAAAATTTGTTTCGGGCCCCACAACAAAGGTGGTCTGGCAAAAAAAAAATCTTTACACTAAATCGGAAAAACTGACAGCAGAGTAACTTGGGCTTGGTCTGTAAGGGTTAATTAATATAATCGACAAATAATGTACTACCGAGAGAGACAAAAACATATGCAACATAGTCGGGCCCCGGGCCGCAGTAATTTGTTCTGCCCCCCCCCCCTTCGTCGGTACTGTTTGTCTGTGATTAGTCGCAGAAGGAACCAATACGTTTTATGTCCATCATTGCATTTTAATTTTCTTTCATCATACAGAAACTTCGGCCCTTCCTGATGGCCAAACAAATTATATTTTATTGTATGGGACCAGAAATATTGCTCTGTTCGGAAAAGCCCTCCTGTACACCCTACTTTGAGCTAGTTCTAGCCACCTCACACCCTCACATAACTGCTGTTTGTACGTAAGCATCTTCTGGGCAAACCTTTGTGCATATTTCACGCGCATTCCTGTGTTACATGTCCAGATTACATAGTATTTCTAGGCTTGATGTGTAGCTCAGTCGGTATAGCGATTGGATACGGGCTGGACGGTCCGGGGATCGAATCCCAGTGGGAGGCGAGATTTTCCGCACCTGTCCAGACCGGCCCTGGGGCCCACCCAGCCTCCTGTACAATGGGTACCGGGTCTTTCCCAAGGGTAAAGAGCGGCCGGGACGTGACGCTGACCCCTCACCACCTTCTAGTGCCGTGGTCAAGAAAGAGTAGAGCTATACCTCTACTCCCCTATGGGCCGTACGGTCTGTACAGAGTCTCATTGCCTGCACAAGGGTGCACCTTAGCTTACCTTTCTAGGTTAAATCATCTGAAGTGAGTATTATGGATTTGTTTAGACACGTTTTTATCTATTAAACACAGAAATGTCTTCTGAATTTCTTTTATGGCTTTCGCAATACAGTGTTCTGAAATAGGCCTACTTCTCAAGTTCAAATTCTGCACTTTGCCACGTACCTAAGCCTATTATTATTGAGAAAGTAAGGATTTTTGCTCCCGAATGCTGTATAGCTGTTTCGCGAATGCTGTGGCCCTCACCTTCTAAATAAGTGGCCCGTGGAGGCTCTAGCAACACATAGTATTGACACACTGAACATGTTAAGAATTTGTTTTAAAAACCTTTAGTTGAACTTCACCAAATCGTACTTTCCTGAGAGGTCCGCTGTTAAAAATTCGCGCAACGCTGCAACATGCCCTGCATTCAAGGTCGCAGATATAGGAATATATTTCTTTAAAACGACATTGTTCGAAAGCGTCTGACTTATTAGAGATCCTCTCTCGGACCAACTGTACCCAAAAAGGTTTACATGATTTTCCTCAGTATCGTCCCCAGTGAATGTCTGAACAAGTTCCTAAACTGCACTACAATGTAGTTCTTGTCATTCAAGCTGCTTGTTGTGAGGATTCTCACGAACCTTTCGCTGTAGGTAGAGGCCAGTTGAAATGTGATGTCACACGCGCAGAAACCAGATTTTGTCTTTCGGCGAAACGGGCGAGTCCATTTAAATCGGCGGGGCTTCTGTTCAGTCGACTACTGGCAGCCGAGGTGTGCGCATCAGCGGTAGTAATGCTGGTTACACCATGTTCCGAGGTAGTGTAAAGGGTACTGGCTACCCACTCCATTCGCCAGTTTCCCCTTCACTTCCCCTCCCGTGCGTCGCCGTGTGCCATCACATTCCAACTTGAGTCTAACACAGTTAAAGGTAAAGCAGTCCCATTACAGGCCCGAGGTGCCCAGAGGGTTCCAGGAAGTTAAGGTTACCAGATTACGTGACAATGGCCCAGGATGGTGGTAGGGTTGTCAGCCTTACGCACCGGCCGTTTTTACCCCCAGGAAATACTTCTGGTACTCATTTCTGTTAGAGGCTGAGTCGATCCCAGGGCCATAGTGCGTTCGGAAGGTTTATGCCAATGAAAAATTCCAATGACACCATCTGGAATCGAATCAGCGACCTTCCGATTTGTAGCGCAGCACCTTAACCACTGTGCTACCGCGGTCCCCAGGTAACACAGTTACTGCGAGTTATTAACGAATCAATTAATTTTTTTTTTTCGTTATTCTCATGTCATATTGAAACTTGGTCGCTCACAATGAGGGAGGGACAAAGGCTGATGGCCGTGCGAGAACAGAGTGCTGAGGAGGGTATTTGGGCCTAAGAGGGACAAGGTAACAGGGGAATGGAGAAGACTGCATAACGAGGAGCTTAATGATCTGTATCTCTCACCAAATATTATTCGGGTATCAAATCAAGAAGAATGAGATGGACGGGAAGTGTAGCACGCATGGGAAAGAAGCGGGGTTGCTGCAGGATTCTGGTGGGGAGACCTGAGGGAAAGTGACAAACTGGAAAACCCAGGCCTAGATGGGAGGATAACAATGAAATGGATCTTCAAGAAGTAGGATGGGGGCTCGGACTGGATTGATCTGGCTCAGGATAGGAACAGATGACGGGCTCTTGTGAATGCTGTAATGAACTTTCGGGTTCCACAAAATGAGGGGAATTTTTTGACTAGCTGAGAACCTGTCAGCTTCTCAAGAAGGAATCCGCTCCGTGTACTTAGTCTCGCGTCATGTTACGACAAAACAAAGCTTTACTTTATTAACACTATCTGCCTTAACGCTGCGTTAAATGTGGAGTGAACGGTCGTCCAGCGCCGGTGTTAGCAGGAGCGATCACAGCATTTTAACAAAACCGCTTCGCGCAAACATCTTTTGAGAAAAGTAGGGTTATGTGAGCGCGAAATCTTAATGGATACTGCCCTTCCCTTCGCCCAAAATACACACATGTTAGGACACTAAGCTGTCACACACCGCTTGGTAGCTGCTGCTGCCACCTTCTGCGGTTGTGGTTGGGTGAATTTATCCGCGTGTGTTTAAACTGTTCAGCGTATGGCAGTGTTTGATTGTTCACGTAATTATTTTAAACCGCGTTCAGCCAAAACCGTGCTTGATAAAACTGATGTAGATAAAGGGTTACTGTACTTTTGAATGTAGGCTATGTGATTCCCTTGAGATTTCTAGCTTGTTATGATGCACTTAGTGTTGCAAAAAACAAATAGAGTTGTAAAGATGTCTTCCATGTTCTGCTTTGTATCCAGTTGTAGACGTGCTTGTGGATGCAAGTAAGTGGCGAAATTAAAGTTTTATGCCTCTATAAATAACTGAGGACAATTTTCTGGGCTGTAATTAATGAGTTAAAGGAAGTGAGCCTCCTGTTCTCCGTGAGCCAATCTAACAGAATGTTGCGAGTTTGCTGCATGCGCAAAAAGTAGGGTTTACTGTGTGAGAAAGGTATTTTTACAACATTTGTAAGTCAAAAAATTTAGTATTGATCCCCACGCCCCCCTTTCATTCTCACTGTTGTCATGATTATTCAGTCAGTTGCTGAGAGAAACTGCTAAATGAGCTTGTTAGAAAACCAGACGCTTAAAATTCATTATGGATGCTTAACATTTTCCTGTTGCATGTTTCGGTAGAGCGATTTTTTTATATTGCAAATGTCGAGAATGAAGTTTTAGAGCGACTTTGCCTTGCGGAAGGAATTAGACCATGTAATTTTTATGCTTTATTTGAAATGGCTATTGACGTGATGGTGGAATATAAGGCTTATTCGTCGTAGATATAACTTGCGAAAAAGCAATTTACATTATATATATATATATATATATAAGTTATTATATACAACTGTTAAGTCAGGAAACTCTTACAACAAGATTAGTAAGGCAGGAGTTCAAGACTGTACATACAGCAAGAGGCATAGCCTAAGTCAAACAGATACTGCTGTATGTACGGCCGTGAACTCCTGATGATGGAAGGAAGGACCGTCCGAAACATGTAGAGTGTCATCCCAAAATAAAATAAATTTGACACATTGATGCATATAGTTGGTTTTACTATAGAAATTTTATATTCATGTATTTCTGATACATGTGTACATTTCAAATACAAATATATCATCACAGCTGCACGAACACTCTTCCTCCTCCATTATTGAATCGTCAAATAAATTAAATGGAGAATAGTATACTTAAAAACTGGGAGAGCGTAACTGTATGGATTTATGGTGGAGCTGATTTGGTGTATTGACATTGGCTACCATGTGTAACTTGTCTGAACTCTGTCCCCAATATATAGTCATAAACCTAATTTACTTGTAATTATACAGTCTGTATGTAGAAAAACATTCACGCAAGCTTCGTATATCGAAGGGAGTCCTATGTTGACGTGTTCAGCTTTCTAATATGTGGTGTCGCGTAGCTGGGTGATTGGTGGCTGACTTTGCGACAGATCATAGCGGCTCATTATCAGTGGCCAAATGTTATTCAGTGGACGTTCGATCCTGGAATTTGAGACCACCACATTGCCTCGAAACGTCGGACGCTATATCTCAGACGCACAGAGACTTCAACTGCACCGCTTTGAAAGCCTAGAAACTCACACCTACTCTTTACAAAAGCTCGATTTTTGTATATGAAGAAGATGCATTTGATGAGATGTGTTCGTTGCGTGCTTTGTCACTTGAAATGCAGGAAATGAATACAACAAAACTTTTATCGTGTCATCCCATCGTGAACGGCCTCAGAACTTTGCAGGGAAGACCTTCCGACAGAAATATTCCCAGGCAATAAAAGGGAAATAATGAACACTGAAATGTCTCATAAATAATTGTTTCTGAAGCTGGAAGTCCCCACGCGTAATGAGCACTGTTTATTGTACTGTGCTTGTTTATCGTTTTATCAATCAGTGTCTGCCATATTAATTAGGCCTATTTTTGGATCGAGTCTCACGAAACCTTGTATGATTATTGTGCCACAATAGTCATGGTTTTTAATTTCTTTTCTTTAACAATACCAATAAGGCAGCTGAGTGAACGTGTGATGCAAAAGCAATAATAATATGCACTGATGCAGTAGCAGTTGTGAATGTACTAGTAGTAGTAGTAGTTGGTAGCATCAGCAGTAGTAGTATTAGCAGTTCACCCTAGAAAAAAGCTGTTAAGGCACAAAAGGGGAGAAGACGTGTAGCTCTACTGTTTCTTTAACCTCGGCATTAGTTGGGGGTGGGTGGTCCACGCAACGGCCAATTTACCTCAGGAGAAGACGTGGTTGTATTGTATAGAAGGCTATGATAACTGTGCTGTGCCAACCTGCAAGTCTAAACAGACGTTGCACTTCAGCTGGGGGTGATCATTATTTGTGAGCCGATTTTCCACATTATCTAAAAATATACGCAGACGTCTTTGGATGCAAGATCAGACCGTGAAAAAATCCTCTGGCGGTACAAAAATAAAAAGAAGTCTTCATTCTCTACCCATATAGGCTTATAGGGCCAGTAGAGGTATAGCTCCACTTATTCTTAATCTCGGAATTAGATTGGCTAAATGATACTTTACGCCGCTTTACCGCCGGGAAAGAACCAGGGTACTAAATGAATATGAAGCTGGGTGGACTCCAGAGCCGGTCTGGAAGGTTCGGAGACATTAAAAATTTCTTACCCCGGCCGAAATTCGAACCTCAGATCCTCCAGCCCGTAGCGTAATCGGATTACCATCTACACTTCTCCGGTTTCCAACGGTGCGGAACAAAACCGACGGAATGTCTGATATCCATAACATATATTGCTGTGAAGTACCAGCGCTGAGCCCGCGTGCCTCTTTTCAGCGCCCATTCAGCTTGTGTAACGCTCCACGGGAGTCTTCCTGCTCCTGCAGAATTCGAACCAGCGATTCCAGTGCACGTAGCTCAAAAACGTGCGCGTGTTCGACCACGTGACGTTTGCTATTGATATCCTACCGTTTCAGTGAAGCAAATTGGAGCTCATAAGCCGGCCCTCTTGAACATCTGTCTGTACGTTTCCTTTGCGCGGTTTTGGAGACCCGACGAAGTAAGTGGAGATGCTGATTACGAAACGCTCACGCCTGCTTTGTGTCACCCGTCGCACATACGTATCAGCGGTGCATGTGTGCTGTGCAGTGTGTATTCTAGTTTGTATATCTCGAAGTCATGCATCCTGAATGAATATTCATTTGTTTGATGTCATAAATTTATTTTTTGGTTCTGGAAGTTCTGAAAGTTAGGAATTGCTTGTCGATAAAAACAGAAGATTTATGAAATGATGACGGTTTAATAATTTCTACATCAGTAGGTTTTTAAAATTGCGTATCGATATTTTGTTTGCTGTCGTATTCCTTTTTTTATTGTGAACTGGAGTGTGAGATTCAGAATCGTCGTTTCCTTGTATATCAGCCCTCTTTGTTGCTGTTACAAATAACTGAGGTAGCTAAATAAGCTGTCCGAGCTAACCACATTACAACTTTGAGACAATTATTGAAAAATTCTTCTGGAATATTTAAGACATAAAATTCTACACTATTTTGTGTTAGTTGTGAGTCGCAGTAATCTCAGTCATTACAGTGAATGACATCCAGTTAGACGGGCGGGGTTTAGTTCTTTTTAAGTCCACAGAAGTTACTATATGTATATTACAGTCTAAAACACAACGTATTTACATCAACACAGTGATGAAATGTCAATTACATCAGGGCTACATGTTCCGGCTGTGAAACAGCCATCATCAGGCAAATGCAGAACATATACAAGGTACAATATAAGTGTGCACTCTATGGGATACCATATCGTTCACAGAAGTTTCCTTTTGCCACTGTGTCCGGACCAGCTCTAGAGCTCTATCACTCTTCTGTCCAATGAATCCGGGGACTCTTGCTCCTTGGAAGCTGGTCAGTCGCCTCTAATGTCCAGGTTAACAATACGTGAAAAGCGAAACCTATCTCCGCTTACCCATACATCTTCAGGGTGTGGTTCTTAAGCACAGATATAATTTAAAATTTGCCGCTGTCCTACGTCATATTGAAATATTCGAGGGCAGAATGAAGTGGTGTATGGCAGGCGTGTACAAATTCCAGGCGCCAGGTCGCCGTGGGGACTTTTTTTTTGTTTGATGCCAAATATTTTTGGGTCTTCTGCTATGAAACTGCCTTCATGCTACCATTTCGGCGCTTATTATCTAAGAGTTGCTCCCAGATTTTTGTACAAATTGTGCAGCATTAATGTATGGAATTTAAGTAGGGTTAAAAAGGAGTTATCTGGCCACAAAAAAAACTGCCGGTTTTACAGACACAATTAAAAGGCACTGAGACCGTCTCAACTGAAAATTTCGATTGGAAATGACTATGATGTCACAAAGGTTTAAAGTTTTGGAAAAACGTTTTTTCTTGTAATTGAATTATCTGAGTTACACAGATGTTATATTAGGGAAATTTCGGAGTAAGAAATGTTATATAAACGTGTTACGTAAGGCTTGTGAGGGGTAGTTGCGCATCGGTGTGTGCGTGTGTGTGCGTGCGTGCGTGTGTGTGCGTGTGTGTGCGTGCGTGCGTGTTTGTGTGATGAAGACTAGAAGTTTTAACAACCATTTTTCGTGCTGCATGTTTTAATTTATTCCAGTTATTTATGCATAAAAATAGCCTTTTTGTGTTTCGTTTATGGGCTACTTTTATTTATGCAAATCGAACGACAGAAAGATAAATTCCACCCGTATAACAAAAGCAAAGGATGTTTGAAAAAAAATTCACTTTACAAAACAAGACGAAGAAAGCATCTTAAACTGCAGACCGTCAACTGCTGACGTGACTGCATTCCGCCGGCATCGCGGGCGGCAAGGAAGTCAGCACTCAATCCGTCTGTCTGTCGTCTTGATGGATCACTTCATTGTTTGTTCAGCTACATGTATATCATAGGAAATTATGTGAACAGCTAAGTAATCTCTAAGTCATATGCACCTTTCTCGTGGAATATGCATATCTTGTATGACTTGCCAAGGAGTACGGTGACTTATTGGTTATTCCGGACAGCTGTTTGGACAAGGGAGACGGATGACGTATTGAGATACGGAGGCACACACAGGCATCATTTCGGCGCGTTACGATATTCATTGCATATCCTCTACAGACGCATCTGAGGATGAGATATGAAAGGTAATAATCAAACCCGTGCATAGAAAAATTGCCAAATGCCATCATAAAAAATACTTATCTTACACGTATTATCTGTTAGCCCTTCGCTTTATCCTTTCTTTGTTTCTGCATGGTACCACATATGTGCATGTAGAGGCGTTCCTTGCTTTATGAGGTTATCTTTATTAATTGTATGCATACGAACGTTTATAATGAAGGTCATAGCCTCCGCTTGGCTCGTCATACGAATGACAATTTGCCCATCCGAAATCTACAGAACAAACCGAGTGCCCTGGAATTATTTGAACTAAGAAAACAAAAAGATGAGGACAAGAGATAGTTTACTTCCCATATATATTTATGTTAAAAGTTATTTTTCTTGTTTGCTTACTCCATGGAGCAGAGTCCTTCTTGAGAATCTAACAGGTTTCCAGCTAGTCAAGAAATTCCCCGTATTTTATGGAACCCGAAGGTTCATTACCGCATTCACAAATGCCCGCCACCTGTCCCTATTCTGAGCCAGCTCGATTCAGTCTAAACCCGCACACCCCACTTCCTGAAGATCCATCTTAATATTATCCTCCCATCTATGACTATTTTGTTTACTGTTTGTCATCGTTGTCATAACATGAGAACTGCCCTCTTCTGGGTTATTAAATAGCCAGTAGTGGTAATTACTTACCGACATTTCGGGACAACCTGTCGGTCCCATTAACCCAGACGAGCCCAGTTCTCGTCTCCTTCGTACCGGAAGCCTGATATCACGCTTTTGTCATAATGTGTTTCCGCAGCTTGCGTGTTTTATTGCAGCCAATGAAATCTTGATTTTAATTCTCGTGTCTCTTTTTGGGGGTTTTTGGGGAAGTAACCTCCAGTTACCGAGCTTGTGAGAAATGTCGACTGGCCTATTGAACTGTGTCCAGAAGTATCAATTTTCCTAAGACCGAGGGCTGCCTGTATATTCAGCCGTTTTTAAGGGAACTCTGGGACGCGGCAGGAAGCTTTGGGCACAAGAGCTACAGACGGCCGGTTTGAGTTTTTTTTTTGTCACTGAAATTAAATTGCAAATTCAATGCAAATTGTGACCTTCGATAAATCATGATGTTTCTATGTGTCTCAGTGCAAGCTAAGGAGGAAATAGCTTTAAGTATGCCGTGTAGCCAAATGCTTTAGTATGAATATCGCTTTAGCTTACAGGAATACTGTCAGCTTGGATCTTGTTGCCGGTTAGTCACATTCTTCTAAGCATTCTAAGAATTTACAGAGAATAAACCTGTTGCTGTCATATTCGATTTAGTGACGGTTTGATTCCGGGATAGCTCATTCGATATAGCGACTACGCTACGGGCTGGACGCTCCGGGGGTCGAGTCCCGTTGGGGGCGAGATTTTCCGCACCCGTCCAGACCGGCCCTGGGGCCCACCCAGCCTCATACAGTGGGTGCTGGGTCTTTCCTGGGGGTAAAGCGGCCGGGGTGTGGCGTTGGCCACCCACCCCATCTAGCGCCAAGGTTAAAGAAAGAGTAGAGTTATACATCTGCTCCCCCTCTGGGCCTTCGTGGCCTGTTTTAGGGTGACCTTTACCTTTTTACGTGACGGTTTGTTTAAACAGTGAGTGTGCAATTTTCTGTGCGCTGAAAGATGTTTAGTTTATGCTAGGCCCTAAAATCCAGTACGTATGTGTGTTTGTCACTGTTCAGTGACTGCTGTTTAGTTCTGTCGACTGGGGCGTGCAAACATGGATCGAGCTGTCTCGTTTTTGTTAAGAACCGAGAAATTTAAACAAACGGAAAAGAATAATCAATTTAGGTAACATCATCCCGTTCTATTTGTTCACTTCTACGTTTCCTATAGTTATCCGATCAGTACTACACCACAAGTTAATTTAGTCATCATATCCATGACATGTTTCGACATAAAATTGCGGTCATCATCAGTATGAAAGGTAAGCTGAGGAAGAGGCTTTTCCTTCACAGTACTGTTCAACATAATTATGTTATTATGCCACAGAAGGAATAATACAATGCAGACCATTAAGACGTTGCAGTTTATCTTTAAGGTAAAATGTGAGTAATGGAAGAATGCTACCTAATTGTCTATCAAACGGTGGGTATACACGTGCAGTGGATCCGTAAATAATTATCTCAAGCTGATTTTATGATGCGATTAAATTTATTTGGTATGTTAAAATTAAATATTAAAAATTCAACATACTGTTGGATAAAACGCAATTTCCAAACATATAGAAGTTCCTTCATTCAGTATGATCTGTTTTATTTCCTTTTAACCACCACGTGTATGCCCAACGCTTGATAGACAGTTACTTAAGCAGTCTTCCACTACTCGCAGTTTACCTTAATGATAAACTGCAACGTCTTAATATTTTAATATTGTATTTGGCCTGCATTTTATTATTCCGTGTGTGTTATAATAACATAATTAGTCAGTCTTAGTAGACGACATCTCGTTGTGTTGAATTATAATATTAAAACGAAATAAAATGTATACTGCATAAAACACTTATATTATACTTTATTATTACATTATACTTTATTAATTTAAATAATGGCGACTAATTTCGGCCTATGCAGGCCATTATCAGGCCAAAATATTTATAAAAACTTAAATGCCTCAGTATGCAATGTAATATTCTTCAGTGTCATGGGATCCCATTTACAGTCATATAGTTCTTTGTAATTATTGCCTGCTGTAGGTGTGTTGTCTGTGGCAAGTTTTAACACAAATATTGTACATGTATTTTGTTAAAATATTAAAATTATGATTGGTGAGACTAATTGTAAAAGTAAATATCGAGTACACAGTTTAAGATGTTACAATATATATATATATA
>Ga0131853_10020349_pt1 | contig 12051 bp, 3 predicted proteins | sample TergutLab28metaG_FD_92764 | JGI IMG/M metagenome (GOLD analysis project Ga0131853, IMG submission 92764) | Labiotermes labralis P1 segment gut microbial communities from Petit-Saut dam, French Guiana - Lab288 P1 (version 2) (version 2) | ecosystem: Host-associated > Arthropoda: Insects >...
AGGAAGGAACGGGGGACCGGAGAAAACTATGCCCCGCGGAGCCTCAAAATTTATCCCCTCCCCCAGGCCCCCCCCCCCCCCCAAGAGCGAAACAGCCCCTAGTGGGCCAGGACCCCCTTCATTAACGAGATTCCACGATCACACACAAAAACACCACACGCGGTAGATCTCCTCTGGACGATTGAACAGCTCGACGCAGAGACCTATAACACACAACAACCACAAGAGACCTACGTCCATGCCACCAGCGGGATTCGAAACCTCAATCCCAATAAGCAAGCGGCCGCAGACCCAAGCCTTAGACCGCGGGGTCACCGAGATCGGCCACCAGGCATAATTACGAAGATAAAATCAAGGAGGATGAGACGGTATTTAATTGAATGCACATTATTGATAACAATTTGTTTACGTTTACATTTAAGACAATAATTTCCAAGGAGGAGATTTGTGGGTTTCATAGCGGGAAAATGTGAGAGTGTGGTTCGGAGTTATGACATCGTATAGCTTCGTACGTGTTTCCCAGTGTTTAGGTGTAACTTACTGGCTCCTGTAGATGGAAGCAAAAGGTTACTGTGGAACGCTGTCATCCCTCAATATGACTGTACGATATCATGAGACAGAAGACACATGTCACTCAAACTACCTCAAACTCCAGGTCGCCCAAAACTTACGACTGACTGGTAATTATCCTAGGGGCACTCACATGTCACAACTGTACGACACTCTTAATGTTGAAAGCATTCAAGACGTTATCCACCGATTCGCGGCCAAATTATTTTGCTGCCTAACCATCCCATCTTAACCCCTTGGTTAAACATATCAGAAATACACATTAAAAGACCTGAATTCTGTGATATAAAACATATAGAGATAAAAGGCCAAGAACATATTTTGCTGTAACTAGCTCACCATCGGACCATGGCTTTTTAATATTTTTTCACCAATGTTATTTATGTTTACCCCCACGTAACTCGCGGTAGCACAGTGGTTAAGGTGCTGTGCTACAAATCGGAAGGTCGCTGGTTCGATCCCAGCTGGTGTCAGTGGATTTTTCATTGACATAAAATACTTCCGACCGCACTATGGTCGACTCAGCCTCTAACAGAAATGAATACCAGGAGTATTTCCTGGGGGTAAAGGCGGCAGGTGCGTAAGGCTGACAACCTACCACTATCCTGTGCCGTTGTCACGAAATCTGGGAACCTTAACTTCCTAAGAACCCTCTGGGCCTGTCCAGGCCTGTAATGGGACTGCTTTACCCCAACGTAACTTCTGTTTAATGTACTCATAGTTACTTAAACTGGTTATGGGAACAATTCTGTGACTGTAAATATTTTCTTTGAAATAATATCGTAATCGTAAGTTATGCGATTGTACGAATGCGAAGTTCGGCCTGTCACTCTGATGGAGAGCCATATAGTGAGCATTTCTGATAACAATATGTTACTGAAGATTAAGAGGGAAGAAGTAAAGAAAGTAACAAGAGCGTTACATAATAAGGAACTTCTCAATCTTTACAGTACCACACACCTAACACTGTTACGGTTAACAAATTAGGCAATGAAAATCACGCATGCAGAAAATTAAAAAAAAAATTTTAAGAACATTTTGATCAGAACACGTAAGTGGAGAACAACACTAAGGGAGCCTACGTGCATACAGAAGGTAAATTAAAAGCAGACTCTATACCTTAAAAAAACCACGAACATGTCTGTACGGAGAACAGATGCATTCTATGTTTTGTTAACGTCAATACTAGGAGATAAGCGGTCAGCTTCATGTTCTGGCCAATTTACCGCAGGGGAAAGAGCCCCTGGTAAACATGAAATAGGAGACTACATGGTGAGAACAAAACTCTTGCATCTGTTGGAAAATGAACGCCGGGCGTCCAGTCCAGGGACGACAACTTTAATGTGCCAGTTTATAGAAGCTAGGTTGGGGTGTAGGGATTTAAAGTGGCTCTGGGAAAGGTCCAACAGTGACAATGAACCTGCCAGACAGACACACACACACACACACACATGCAGCGCATTTCTTGACCAGCCAAACATAATGCCTAATAGCAGACGCTGTGCCAGTGCGGTTACGAAACAATGGCTGGTATACCGAAAGGGGGGCTGAAGGTCGGTGGAAAAATACAGATGAAGTCTGAAACATTATCTATAAGGAAGTACCAAAACTGAGGAAACAAGTGTGACAATACAAATAATTCGCCCTTATCATATTTAAAGAATGGCTCAGTTTATTCCAAGTAATAAACAAACAGAAAAGAAGCGCAGAACAACGCGAGATGGCGGTAAATATGGTTAGCGTGTCCTTGGATGAGACGCACTGTAAATAGGTAGACGTGTCGCAGAAACGTTACGAAGAAATATATGTACCTACCAAACTGCACGGCGTCACATCTTGGGCCACCGTGATCTTCACGCGAAAAAGAACCATATAGGAAGGCTGTTAGTCAGTTACTTTCTCAATGTACATATTTTTGTTTTGCTAGAAGTTACTCTGTTTTATGTTACAGTAATTGAATTCATTCCCCGTTACCTCTCCCCCCCCCCCGTCGTTCTTCTGTCTGATCAATACTTTATTAAAACAACGCAGCTGACACATCCTACACGCTCCGTCACTGTGTTTGGCAAATATTCACTATGGATCACAGACTAAACAAAGAGTTACGTACACGGCATTGGAAACTAGCTCCATCACCATGATTTCGTTTCTAGTCTTTACTTTCTCAACAGGAGGAAGAAAAAAGGAAAAGAGAGGGCAACCAAGCAAACAAGCAAGCTTATAAGATCAGCCCATTTAAAATCCTGAACTGGTCCGACCAACATGAAAATAAGATGCCACCGGAACCCATCCCATCGTCGGACTTTTCATTTCCGACAACAGGCAAAAGAACATAGCGGCCGTTTCAAACTGTAAGCTGAGACAGGACTGAAGCAACTTTACTTATGATCTTATAATGATGCATGGTAATAGATCTTTGGATAAACATGCGAGTTTTGCTCAAGTATTCTTGGTACAATGTAAGGTAACGAAACTGCAATCATGCAAAACCCCTCTTAAGCCATCTTTATCGTTGCACCGTGCATTTCGTAGAGTCATTTAATTAGCACACCAACTAATGTACATACATAAAATTTCACATTAAAACACTTAAAATCGCTCCAACATGTTTCGATCCTACGATCATCTTCAGGGAGCTATACTGTTCCTTGCTAAAGTCACATTTTTAACAACACTCACTGATTAATTTCCTGATATTAACAGGGTGCTGTTGCAGCATGTCGTATTGTGTAAGTGTATGTTGCTGAGAATGCGTCTGACTATGGGTGTGCGTCGTGTGTTATGTTGCGTGAGTCTGATGATCTTAGGCTCGAAACATGTTGGAGCGATTTTAAGTGTTTTAATGTGAAATTTTATGTATGTGCATTAGTTGGTGTGCTAATTAAATAAAAAATTTCTTAAGCTGTATCTAGAGGACGCTAATGAAACACAACGGCACGGTACGTGACACTTTGTCGCGACAGAACATACTGAAGAAAAACATAGCGATGGTACATATCACATCCGACAAACTCAGCGCGGATGTTATTTAATAATTCAGTTCGGCCCAATTCTCGTCCATCAAAGTACGGACAAGAGCCAAGTGGCCAACAACAGAAACAGCACAACATACAAACAAAGTACAAATTAAACACAACACACAAGAAGCAAAACACAAACAAAATTAAAAATGAACACAAATAACTGATTAGGACATCTTGTGATATAAAAAACTAAGATATCAAATTTCGTTTAGCAGTGTAATAGGCCTCCGGAAGGCACATAAATCAGTACAAAATGAATTTGCTGCAGTGAGACGCCTGGCGGATGGACGACGACGACAAATCATACATCAGCTCTTATTACGCCCACTGTTTGCCACTTGGTTACACAGAATTTGTGGTCAAAGTCCTCGCAGCAGTTCAGATTAAAATAACACAATAAGTCTACTAGATCTGTAGGATTAGGAATATTTACATGGGAAAGTAGACTTCATGGGTTCTTAGAGTTATAGTCCCGTCCTTACGCGCGCCAGATGATCCGTTATCAGTTTTAAAATGAAACGAAAGAGAAATAAGTTGTGAAGTTCTGGAAAGATATCATGTGCCTACGAAGGTAGCGTTCATGGCGTGGTTTAATGAAACCGATGATAAACCAACTGGTTCAAAAACATCACAGGTTTCTTTAAAGACTGAGTAACTATCAGATAACCAAGAAGTGCAACTCAGTTTTGATATTGAGCCGCCATACTAAAGCGTTCGGTCAACATCAAACTGCTACACTGTCCAAGTTTATGCCATAACCTGCGATGCTGTCTAATGAAGTTTAATTATGCAACTGGGGTATCACGGTTACTGATTCACATCCGGAGTTACACTTTATCAACTGAAACATCGCAGGACAACTATGAATACGTAATCTTATGAAATGTGTGGAAATAAGCAGTCGTGTCTCATTTCAAAACATGGCGGCATATGACCAAGCCATACGGACACAGAAGAAGGGAGGTTGGGGCAGTTATACCCGTACATGACCTCGACGGCTGAACGGAGTGGGTGGCCAAAGCCACGCCCCGGCCGCTTTATCCAAAGGAAACAATCCCGTACACGAGGCTGGGCGGCCCTCGAGGGCCATCTGGACGGGTGCCCCTGACGGGGCTCAAACCCCGGACCATCTAGCCCGCCCGTAGCGATCCGACTATGCTATCCTAAAAAAAAAAAGAAGGTAGTACCGAGGAAACCTACAACAGGACACTTGTACTCAAGGCCGACTGGTTGTTAATATTAGTATTTCGGGAAGTGACACCGTGTGGTTTGGTAGATGGGTACCAACACCACGGAGGAAATTGCTGCTTCCACCTTCAGAGTAGAAGAGCCACTCTGTTTCTAAGATGGAGTCAGGAACGGTTCCTCCGATATACACTTATGCCTAACTATCTAACAAACCATACGATGTCACATTCCACAAGACAGTCACACTGATACCGACATTTCAACAAATCATCGTCCCGAATTTGGAGCAGGAGTGGTAACTACAATACCACAATGATAATTTATTAATTAGCATAACACACGTATCACATAAACCATGAAGGGCCGGTGCTAGCCACACGCATAACCTGCTTTTACCTTTAAAGGACTTCGCATTCTGCTTGCACAGTGCATTTATACACCTCGCAAGATTCTCAGTATAAAGCGTCATTATTTTTCCGCTCAGCATTAACCGGTTGGCCTTTGTACTACAGGCATGGTGTGTTCTCTGTGAGAAACAGCAATATTTAAATATTATTGAATGTCATGCTTCAAACTGTTAAATGGGGTAACACAAACTCACTCCTGTGGGCTATTCGCCTTTATGAATAGAAGACTATTGTGCTCATGTAAACAGCACTGCAACAAATACAGGGACAGTGGTTCAAAGCACCGTTTACATCACACTTATTGGCCTTCTGCAATAGCATACACTGTTCACAGAAAATATAAAACTGCTTGCTATCTTATGGGTCGTACGTGCGCTAGAGAGAGAGAGAGGGGGGGGGGCACAGGCAACAATGCGAAATGAGGTTTTCACAGCGATGAGGATTGATAGCGTGATCACCTGCGTTATGACACGATACTTCAGGTCCGAAGACAGAAGCATTATGTTCCCGCGAGACTACATGGTGGCATAACCCGTAAGGCAACAGGGTACACGAGGAACATGTTACTTTCCGGCAAGAGGGACCAGATAACCTGAAAAAGTTATATTCAGGAAAAAGGGCTCAAGAATCTGAAAAAAGTCACATTTAAGAAACAGGGCTCAGAATGAAAATGTTACATACAGAAAACAGAGCTCAAACAATCTGAAAATATAACTTTCGGGAAACAGGGCTCGGACAATCTGGAAAATGTAACATTCAGGAAACAGGGCACAGACAAACTGAAAATGTTACATTCAACATACAGGGCTCAGACAATCCGAAAACGTAACATTCAGGAAACAGGGCTTGGACAGTCTGAAAATATAACATTCAACAAACAGGGCTCAGACGATCCGAAAATGTTACATTCAGGGAACAGGGCTCGGGCATTCTGAAAATGTTACATTCAAGAAACAGGGATCACACAACGAGACAAATAAACAATACAGGGAAGTTTTAAAACTTTCGGTTTACTGGGTTAAAATCCCTTTCCTTTCCTCCCTTCCTCCCCCCGAAGAAACGTAATTATATTTCATCCGGTTGTGAGAAAACAAACGAAAAATCTGACACCGTGCGGATGGCGATGTTGCAATTAACAGCCCATAAGAAAACACGTCATTTTCTTAAACCTTCAGCTTCTGTATTTCTTCTTGGTGTTACGGTTAATTTTTTAACCGTTTTCTTGCAGGATCTCAGTAAATCAAGATAATAATTATGAGGTACAGCAGAACTCCATTTATCCGGATGAATTGGGACGGCGAGTCATTCGGATATGCAGAAAATCCGGATAAGTGGATTTTACATTGAAAATAGGCTACATTGGCAGTCTGAAGTAGAAAAACAATTCTACAAACTGCTATTTTAGGCTAAATATTTATTTACGTACAAATGAAACATAAATACGTAACTCATTACATGCATTTGACAACTGGTGAAAAAATTTAAGCCACAGAAAGACGCAGTACAATTACAGTAAGAAAATGTTTACTCGAAGGGGCAAGCCGATCTGGATAACCAGCGTCCGGATAAGTGGAGTTCTAATGTATTAGGCTCTCACGCCTGGTTTCGTTACATTCACAGCAAACTGTATGTTACCTACACATTAAAGCTAATGACGCCAAATATTACTGTTTCTTTGCAACAATAAACCCTTTCCCTGAACATATTTGGCTGCCTGACATCTCTGGAAGATAATGGACTAATGCGGATGAACAACGGCAAGAAGTAAAGCACCCAGAGACCGTTGCAATTCAAGACCTCTATGAGGGTGTGCTGATAATCCTTAGCCCGACCAGGAAGGAAACAAGCTACAGCGACCAAATTCGGGATTTATTTAACATACTCCCCACGAAGCTCAATACACTTCTTAGCCCGTTGCTCCAACTTTTGCAAGCCACTCAAAAAAGAAAATCAGAAGGTTGTCCGTCCAACCAGGTCTCCGCGGCAGCAATGACCTCTGCGTCGGACGAAAAATGGCGAACTTTCAATTGTTTTTTTCAGTCCAGGGAACAGGTGGTAGTCCGACGGGGCTAGGTCCGGAGAATAGGGTGGGTGATCAAGACACTGGAAGCCCAGGTAGGCCAGTTCCTTCTTGGGTTGCAAGTGCCCGGTGAGCCGGGGCATTGTCGTGAAAGAACAAGACCCCCTTGGTGACCTTCCCGCGGCGTTTTTCCTGCAAAATGTCCTTCAATTGCACCGGCAGAGATAAGTAATACTCTGCCTTGATAGTTTGGCCCTTTGAAAGATAATCAATGAGGACGATGCCGTCTTGATTCCAAAAATTCGAGGCGAGAACCCTTTCAGGGGATTTTTGCGCTCGGAAATTTTTGGGGTGGGGTGGGCCGCTATGCCACCACTCCATTGACTGTTGCTTTGTCTCCGGGTCAGAGTGATATAACCAGGTTTCGTCCATGGTCACCAATCGCTACAGGAAATCATTTGGATCGAGCCGAAAAAATTCCGTAAGTTGCTCAGACGACTGGCACCGTTGACGTTTTCGATCAGCGTTCAGGCATTTCGGAACCCACTTCGCGGAGAGCTTCGGCATGCCTAAACCTTAATGAATGATGGACCCAACCCGCTCACGTGAGATGCCCAGTTGCTCAGCTATTGATTTAGCCGAAATCCGGCGGTCTTCCAAGATTAGCACGTGAATTTGATCAATAATCTCCGGAGTCGTCACTGTTTTGGGTCGTCCAGGGCGAGGCGCATCACAGTTGGAAAATCACCACGTTTAAATTGGGCCACCCAGTTTTTGACGGTTGCATATTCCCGTAATGTTTTTGTCAGAATGGCGTGCCCCTTGCAGGAATAAAAACTTGATGATAGCTCGCGTCTCCATGTTGTTGAAATCGCGCGCGTTGCCTGATATGCTTCCTTTCAACCTCCGTAACAAGAAAAGACTTGCAATTCGGCACATGAACAGACCCCTCTTTCCAGCGACACTATTGATTCCGTCCTACGACATCGAGAGGTAGGCCGGGCTAAGGACTTATCAGCGCCCCCTCGTATCTTGTGGCTCGACTGGAAATTATCCCCTAATTCCTACCCCACACATGTGAACTGCAAAACTTTCACATCCTGTATATATAACTTGTTTTATACACCGCGTTTTTTGAACCGGAAACACATCACTGGGCTACGGAGCGAAACAAATTTGGGATTGACGAATTTTGTTTCAGCACACATGACGCATACAATGTCCATATCAAGTGTGCTTTATAAAACTGATCCTGATCTATCATACGACGCAGAGTAGCCAACACAGTTGGCGATATTTCCGCATTACACAGGGATATTTAGACTTTAGTGAGTCAATTTAATTATAAAAGTTTTACAAAGTACGACGCTACGAATGTGTTTGTACCTGTAAAAGGGGACAGGCCAAGTGCAGGCATTTTGTCGTACGTACAACGATAACTCTGCTGAACACTCAGTCCATTCATGAACTACAGGAAGAACATGCACTGTGGGGGTGTTAAAAGAGCGCGCTGAAGAGACGATTTGGACCGAAGAGGGCAGTGACAAGAGGGTGGAGAAATCTGTACGACGGATACCTTCACACTTTGCATTCTTCACTAAATGTTATTGTAAACATAAAATGGAGGATTTGATGGACAGCGCTTGTAACACGCGTGGGAAATTTATATAAAACGTTGCTTGAAAAACATTAAGGGAAGACACGACTTGTAATTTCCAGCAGTAGATGGCACAATGACTTCACTGATTTTATAAAAATGGAACGTGGCACTGTAAACTGGCTTCAGTTGGATCAGGTTAAGAACTAGTGACGGACTCGACGTGGTAATGCAACTGCGATTATATTATCAACGTACCACACGGGCATCTTAGGACCAGGGTTGATCCATGAATCAGTGTAGGCGTCATTTTAATATGCAGGATATTCTACAAAACATTCTTCAAAGTGTATACACCGACAAGGGAGTAACTGGTGTGGCTTCGCCCATTCTTAAGCGCTTTCGCCAAGTTGCGTAAAGAGACTTACTGTTAGCTTCGTCATATCTACACGTCGGCCTGTCCATATGTAACAATTCGGCTCCAGCAGGATGGATTTTAGTGAAATTTATATTTGGGGACAAGAGTTTATTATAATCTGTCAAGAAAAAAGTCTGCTTAAAATAGGGCAAAAATATCAAGCAATTTAAATGAACACCTACGTACCCTGATGACTGCTTTGCTTAACCTTTTGACGCCTAATGTGAACTATAGTGGTTGTACCGCACCGCTAACCTCTAAATTTGCATTTTGTATATTTATTCAACAAATACAGGCACGGAATATTTTACACATGGTATATACTCTCCGTTTCTTTCTCTTCAAAATGCAGTTTCTTTCATAATTCTAAGGTATTTGGTTCTGTATTATTCACATTTTATATACAGGATGTGCTAAAATTTAAAAAAAATCCGGCGCCAAAAGGTTAATAACCTTACAAACGGTTGCGGTCGATAGGAATTGGTAACGGAGGTAACCGATGGTAATCCCCCTTACATTCTTCACGTGATTTACACGATATTAATCAAGGAAAGTAAAACATGCAGCCATAATGTTTAATATTCAGTGGCCAGGTATAGGAAATAGATTATGATGAATGGGCCTATCCATAGAAAATGTGTATGAAACATTGTTTTTAATTCACTATTTCGACGGAGTGAAGATATGAGATTATGTACGGCCGATAATTTTAACGAAATCAACATACACATAAACATTATAAGTTCTGAAAAAATATGTAACAGAACCTAATAACAGTAAACACACACTATTACATGTACACAACTGTAATAACAAGACAGGCGATGTACGTACGTATAACATAATATCTAGGGGCATTCGTGTGTACTGTTGCCGTGGAAAGGCAGTAAGTATTACACAGGAGTGTGGGTCGGGATAGCGTAGTCGCTACGGGCTAGACGGACCGGGAATCGAATCCCGGTGGGGGCGAGATTCTCCGCACCTGCCCAGACCGGCACTAAGACCCATCCAGCCTCCTGTACAACGGGTACCGAGTTTTCCCCTGGGGTAATGCGGACGCGGCGTTGACAACTCACCCAAATCCAGCGCTAAGGTTAAAGAAAGAGTAGAGCTATACCTCTACTCCCCCTCTGGGATCTCGTGGAATGTTGTAGGGTGAACTTTACCTTACCTTTATTACGTATGAGTGCGTATCTGTAGCCTCAGTTATCCGGCATGCAATGCGCATCTTTTCTGCGCAGAGTTATATTGTCATCTGGGGCCTGTCTGGATCTGCCATATTTTCCGACACTATCTCACTAACGGCATGATTTTCGGGGGGGGGGGGAGTTATTGCCCATAGAATATGTACTTTGATTTTCTCTACAACTTTTGTTTGAAACATTTCTCATTGTAAGAAGAACTGAGCGAGATATTATTAAAAATGTACATTGGTCTTCATGTAAAGTACCCGTTATTGTTGTCAGATTTTAATGAATCTAGAATTTTCTCAAGCTATTTTCGAGAAGTCATGGAATACCAAATTTAATTAAAATCCGTCTAGTGGGGGTCGAGTTGTTCCGTGCGGAAAGACGGACAGGCATGAAGAGCTAACAGTTGCTCTTCGCAATTTTGCGAACGCGCCTAAAAAGTGTGACCATAGAGGATCAAATGGTATGACCACCTGCGAAGTGTCCTGGATGCAAAGACCCGAACGCGCCTCTGCGTTCCATTATAGGCTCATTTACTATCGTCTTCCATTCCCCTTGCACATTCGCCTCTACGTAAAGTCTTATGCGTGTACATTGGATGGCGTTGCTTTCAACTGGGTCTGTTGACAGGTGAGATAAAAGTTGTTTCTGTTCACGCCATGAAGGCATAGGACATAATCGCACACTTGACCTCGGCGCTAGATGAGTGGTCAGCTACACAACCCGTCCGCTTTATCCCCAGAAGAAGGGCCTCCGATAAGTACAGAATAGGAGGCTAGGTGGGCATCACAGCCGTCCTGGACACTTGGAATAAGAATCCACTGCTCCTGCCGGGAATAGACTTAAGATTCTCGATTGGTATTACACAAACGTACGTCAGCACAATCTATTTATTCTAGAGTAAGGCTACATGTTTCGACTAGATGTTAGTCATCTTCAGTCCCCTACAATTTCATTACCAGATGCTTTGTCCACTTTGGGATCCCATAGTGTTTACATGTGGGTTACTTATCAGCTAGAGCTTTCTAGAAAAGTTATTGTTATTTGCAAATAACAATAACTCTGTAGTTATAACTTTTCTAGAAAGCTCTAGCTAATAACTCTGTAGTTATAACTTTTCTAGAAAGCTCTAGCTAATAAGTAACCCACATGTAAACACTATGGGATCCCAAAGTGGACAAAGCATCTGGTAACGAAATTGTAAGGGCCTGAAGATGACTAACATCTAGTCGAAATATGTAGCCTTACTCTAGAATAAATAGATTGTGTTGACGTACGTTTATGTAATACTAATTGATTTTCAAGCACATCGTGATGCCTTCATTCAGAATATTAAGATTCTCGGCCGTCTGACCCGCAGTCACTATACCAACTACATTAGCCCTCCTCCTTAACCTTTTGGCGCCGGAATTATTTTTTTAATTTTAGCACACCCTATATATATAATGTGAATAATACAGGAACCAAGTAAGTTAGAATTATGAAACAAACTGCATTATTTTTAAGAGAAAAAAAAACGGAGAGTATATACCATGTTTAAAATATTCAGTACCTATACTTGTTGAATAAATATATAAAATGGAACTTTAGAGGTTAGCGGTGCGGTACGACCACTATAGTTGACATTAGGCGTCTAAA
>Ga0131853_10020352_pt1 | contig 12051 bp, 9 predicted proteins | sample TergutLab28metaG_FD_92764 | JGI IMG/M metagenome (GOLD analysis project Ga0131853, IMG submission 92764) | Labiotermes labralis P1 segment gut microbial communities from Petit-Saut dam, French Guiana - Lab288 P1 (version 2) (version 2) | ecosystem: Host-associated > Arthropoda: Insects >...
ACATCCAGCAGTACCAGCGCAGCACACCACGTGCAGTAACACACGTCTTGGTCTCCTGAAGATGGGCATAATGATGCCCGAAACATGTTGAGAAAGTGTTGATAATAAACATCTAACTGTTGCGTCTTGTTGGTTTTCTCTCTCACTTCACAATTTGCACACGATGCACGGTCACAGAAACCTAAAATCTTGTGGTCATGGCTATCAACCTGAGGCCCAAAATGCGAGCGTTACCCCTATGATATCCTGGCGTGGTGTTTAGACACAAAAGCAATTGTATCCCCTTTGCACCGAAAACTTGCAACAGAAAAATATTTATTTGTGGCTTTATTAACGACATCGTTATGCAAAATAACAATATTTTGTTATGTGAGTCTGCGGCAAAGGGAGAGGATACTGAACGTTGGCATCAGACTAGAGTTGCTTACGTGTGAAGGGCACTTTAATGCTGCATCGCATATAGCCTAGGGTGAGGCAGGCTGGAATTATAATCAGGGAAACTTTTACCGTGCACTGATCACAAATACAGGTTTCTTGAACATAAAAAGTTATCAGAAATAACCTCGGAACTTTAGAACTATTTATAACTTTCAACATGAAGGACAGGTTTTGACGTTTTACTGACCGTGCTTCTCAGTATATTTAACTTAGTAATTAAACAACTTGATGCACAACATTTTTTGTTTTACAGTAAGTTTATTTCATGCGTCTACATGTTTCGAGCACCATGTGTTCATCATCAGGAGGTCAAAATTGCATTATACAGCCTCTGGTATCACCATACCTATAGGTGTGATGATACCAGAGGCTGTTTAATGCAATTCTGACCTCCTGATGATGAGCACCTGGTGCTCGAAACATGTAGAGGCATGAAATAAACTTATTGTAAAACAAAAAAACTGTGCATCAAGTTGGTTAATTACTACGATAAATGAAGGACAGGGTCCATACAACAGTCACATTTTCGTTTCTGGTGCATCTCGTACCAAATTCCGTGCGTCTAGCTCCCCTACTCAAATGCTACACGCCGCTAAACAGAACACTAAATACTCTCATCCCTTGCTTTTCGCTGTGGTTAGTTCCCACAACCCCCGCCAAAAGCGAAAATCCGCGAATAATTTATCTTCCCCCCCCCCGACCCCCTCCAAAAAAAGTTTTGCGATTTTAATGTTTTTATTTTATTTCCAGAAACATTGTGTTGGAAGCTGCTTGCTTTTCCCCCTTCATCTCGTTGAACATCATGCGGCATGGTTTGAAGACCTGTTGGAGTTGTCCAACAGTTTTCGTGCTACTATCCACTTAAGGGTCCCAGTGATGTATTTTTATGCGAGGGGCAACCGATCCCGAAAATTTGCGAAACCACCAAGTACAAACCCGCGAAAAGCGAGGGATGAGCGCATAGATTTCTTGCGGACGCCATGTTCCTTTACTTCTCACAAAAAAACAAAAACTGTTTTAAGAATGGCCGACTATCTGTGCACGCTGACACACACAATTCAGAACCCTGCACTAAACGGCATCCTACCTTTGGATGTACGAAGAGCAGCCACGTTTGTCTTAATTGTTTAAAACTTACGAAAGTAAGGCACATTCTACGCGATGAGACAGTTTTATGAAAAACTGTGAATTGCCCAAAGCAAATGGGCCAATTACAGAAATTGATTTTAGATGGTAACACTCCTTCCCCCCCCCCCTCCGACGGTCCAGACATATAAGGAAGACCGGTTGCCTACAGCGTCATGACTCAGTGGGCGTCCATGTAATTTTGCCGGCATGACCACAGTACTCAAGAATTCAAACACCGGAATCCACACTTGTTCATGCTTATCCCCAAACCCACATCAATGTAATATTTAAAAATTTACATAAACTAATCAATCAAAGACACATTAACAATCCGTGACAGCCCATTGTTGGAATGCGGGCTGAACGACCGGGGTTCAAACGCCGTCCATGGTTTTGGAATACTTTCACCATCACTCTACCATTACCGAATCTCCCAACACGTTGTGGATTAGGAAAGGATCCTGTGAAGAATTTTTGTTTTCCTGTCGTGCAATCTGAAGCACAATAACGCGTAAATCGTATCGAATAATATCGAATGAAGTTTGGGGTAATACGTCTCCCGCTCGTCTGAGCTCTTAAACTGCATGAAGCAAAAAAGATAGAGGTGAAACAATCCTCTGGACAGACTCTGAGAGTTCCAGGAGGTCGAGGCATGTGACAGTGGCAAGATTGTCTGCCCCTAGCGCCTAGTACGGCCGGAAGGATTATGTCAACGAACCGGAATCGAACCCGCAACCTTCCTGCTTGTAGCGCAGTGCCTCAACCAACTGCGCCACCGCATGGCCCAACTTATACGAGGCACTGTGACTAAAAGCGCTCTATAATTACAGATTACGCTGAACAGCTGTGTAGCTTGGGGGAAACCGATGGCTGCGGTTACATTCAGCAAGGGTACCGACATATTCGCCGGCACATGCGTCTACTTAGTGACGTCAATTAACAACATTCTTTCTGGACAGGTTTTACCTCACACTTTTACATAAATTATCAACGAACTGCAGACTTGTGAAGTTAACAAACTTCACAGAGTCTCCTAAATTCTGCAATTATTATTTATTCTAAAACAAAGCGCTGTAAACAGTCATCTTCAATTTATATGAAAGCTGGCCAACCGGAAGAGAAAACATGAACTAGCGTCACTGTTACTCCAGTGCATTACATGGAACTGGACAGGATATTACACGACAATATTCTGCACGAACTGCAACGCGGTCGGCGGCTGGACATCTGGCGCCCAGGGTGTCTGTATCGTAATTGAGGCTTCCGTGTCTGCTGTTTTCTAATCTGGTCCAAGAAACTTTCTGAAAGCCATTATACACCCACCCACTACCTACTTACTTTAGGTTTCTGCTTTAGGTTTCTGTGACCGTGCATCGTGAGCAAATTCTCTCTCACTTCACAATTTACCTACTTACTCTTACGATTTCTTGGTCATGTCCTCAGGGTTATGCGCGAAGTTCAATCCGGCAGGAAAAAAGAATTTGTACTAAAAATTTTGAACAGGAAACTAGTAAGATGAAAAGCACAAGATTAAAATGTATGGAACACCCTGTTGTATTATATGGATGTGAAACCTGTTCTCTCACGTTTAGGGAAGAATATGGGCTGAGGGTGTTCCAGAATAAGGTGCTGAGGAAGGTGTTGGATTCTAAGAGGAAGATAACAGTAGGAGACCAGAGAATATTGCATCCTGCTGAGCTTAATGATCTGCACTTGCGGCCAAACATTAGGATGATCAAATAAAGAATGTTGGGATCGGAAGGGCACGACGAGTGAATAGTGGGTTTTGCTACGAAAATCCGAAGGAACGAAACCGCCTGGAAGGCCTAGGAGTAAACGAAATAATATTTAAATGGATCTTAAATGAAGAGGATGGCAGGGCGTAGACTGGGTTCATCGGGTTCAGATAGGGACAGGTGGTGGGCTCCTATAAACACGGTAATGAACCTTTGGGTTCCATAAATGCGAGCGAGTTTCCTCGCTACATGAGAACCTGTTTGTGTCGCCAGAGGACTCATGCCCGCGGAGTGAGACATTATGGTGAAAGGCATTGAAACTAAAAGCTGCGAATACCTTACACTTCCTGCATTCGTTTCATCTACACCGCTCTTCACGTGACAGCAGTCACGTGTCAACAATTATAGTAACAGCACTGCTTTAACTACCAACCCAAGTAACGAACTCACCAACTAACACGAGACTCAATATCGCGAACAACGAAGTCCATCATAGTACACAAAACTGACCCAGTTTAATCCACTTACCCTAACAACCTAAAAGCGGTAGCGACTAGACCACGGGCTGGACGATCCGGGGTTCGAATCCCAGTCGGTGAAAGGGATTATTCTATTCTCCAAAACGTCCGGACCGCTGGGGCCCACCCAGCGTCATATTCAACGTGCACCTCAGTTATTTCCCGGGGAAAAGCAGCCGGGGTTAATAAATGGAGCCATACTGCTACTCCCATACCCCTTCGAGGCGTGGACAAAGAAAACTTTACACCTTTCACCCGTCAACAAAACCTACATCCCCAAGTAGCCTACATTTTAGTACAGCATAACGTCTTCACGAGCACAGTCTTTATCGCTCGTATTCAGGAGCACGACCAGCAGGTCGCCTATCATGAATACCATATCGTTTTCCTTAGATCGTCTCGGTAAATGGCTGGCCAGCACTGTAAAGCAGTCCACTGATCCTTCCGTAAATTTTATCATTAACACTCAGTCGGTATAGTAACTAGGCGACAGGCTGGACGATGCGGGGTCCGATTACCGGCCGGTGCAAGAGATTCTCGCTTTTCCAAAACGCCCACACCGGCTCTGAGACTCACTCAGCCGCGCACCAAATCGGTACATGGGAATTGTTTCCTTCGGGTAAAGCGGCCGGGGTGTGAAGCTGACCATACACCGAGGTTAAGAATGAGTGTACCTGTACCTCTACTCCCCCTGCGTCTTTTGAAACAGGATCAACAGGCACAACTGCACGTTTTTACCTATTTTCTTCTAACAATCATTGTCCTATTCAGCTGATACAGTCCCATTACCAACTTACAGAAGTTGGAACTTCGGGGAGACGGGTGGACAATACACGGTCGTTACGTCAGAGCACAGCTTTCCCTATAAAAGTTGGAAACGGGGTGCAATGCCTCACAAGAAAGTCCCACAGTAACAATTCAGCTCTCACTTTGCAGCCAGGGCGTGTAATACGCTCGTTTTTTTTAAGGCTGACTTCGGAAATCAAAAAGAAACGATCCCGTGCTCTAGTTCTGTGAACATGGTTCTGTCATTCACCATTCTGTACTCTGTGGCAAATAAACTCCGGCCGTGACACTGGTGAGACGCCTACATCTGACGCAGATATGTGCCACTTTAGCAGTACAATGACGCGCATTTTTTTCGTGTCCTTCAGTTAGTTCCGGGCCAGAAACTGACAACAGGTGTAACAGCAAACGTTTTGATTTTGGATCCCTCAGCTTTGCAATGCCATATGGAATAACAACGACAAAAGTCAATCAAGAATACGAGTGGTCATGATACCAGCGACAGTTCAGACTTTTATACCAACGCATATTAATTATTAACAATTTCGTATACGATATTTACACTAAGTCTATTCATCGCCTCGTTTTGTTCCTCTCCCAAGGTGATTTATTATCTCACTTCCATGGTTTGTGGAACTGGAAGTCTCAACAAAAAGGCATTTTATGATTTTATTTTGAAGCACAGCAGGACACTAGATTTTCAAAGCTCACACCAAACTCCACCAGCTTCTTAAAATGTCTCACCTTACACAAAAATAAGTAAATGCGCCATCTTCTCTGTGTAAAAGCACCAATCCACGAAGACGCAGGCTATGGCGGAAGTAACTTTCCACGCATCACATGCGGGTGAGCGGAAGCATTCATGCTCCGGCCGCATTATCTCCAAACAGGCTTCGATAATCTTTGGACTGCTGTGAGTGGGCCACAGAAACAGTTTATGTCTGCTGGAACAGGAATGGCTCCTCAACTTGTCCGTTCTCGCCGCAGATGTGACTTGACACAGCATTATCGTGACCCAGATTGCAGAATTCGTCATCAAGCAGGCCGTGACTTGGTCACACTTCTAGCACAGCAACTGTAACGTGTAGGCCCCGACGAACTGTTTTACACAAAGCAGCATAACTGGAAACCAGAGTGGCACAAACATCTGCTAGGACAGCTTCTGAATTACCAATAGAACTAACCTTGGATTCGTAACTCAGGCCGCGATATCTTAGTGCCCAGTAAGGCTAACCGAGTAGTCCTACATGCCGTATCGTGGTAGCACCTCACTAGTGTAGCGTTCTGCTATCGGTCCGCGCGTTATGAGACCTACTGACACAACCGCGTGTCGCGTAGTAGATATGGCGACTCGCTACGGTCTGGACGCTCCGGGGATCGAATCACGGTGGGGGCGCAATTTTCTGCACCCGTCCAGACAGGCTCTATGGCCCACCCAACCAACTGTACAATTGGTACCGGGTCTCTTTCCCGGGAGCAATTGGCCGGTGCGTGGCGTTGATCACCCACCATCATCTAGTGCCGAGGTTAAAGGAGTAGCGCTATAGTTCTACTACCCCTTTGGGCCTTCATGACCTTTAGAAGGGTGAACTTAACCTCTACCTGTTACCTCTACTGACACAACTTTTTACAAAATTTAATGTCTAAATGGACTTTATTTCCTGATATTTTCTGCTTCTCTGTTTGAAAGTGAATTTGCCTTCTTAGGAACTGTCTTACAGGTACCGCACCTGCAGTCCCAGTAGAGTTAGTGTGTTCTATCTTCCGGTTAGGTTTGTGCATGTTACTTTTATTTCGAGTAGACGATCCTATCAATATTGCCGCTTTAACAAATTTATGGTGTATTTATCTTTCACCGTATTGCACCAACGCAAATGATCGTTTCCTGCAAGATCTCATGTACGACAGCCAGACGTGACTGCTATTTAAGCAGTTTGTAAATATCTGTAATAATGCACTTTATTATTATTATTATTATTATTATTATAAAGCCTTCAAATACTGTCTAAAACTTTTCTTACGATACGACATGGCTGCGACATCAAAGCATTTCGCACTTCTGATTTTCGTTATAGTGTACCGACGTTTCGGGATATTCTATCGGTCCCTTGAACATGGGACCGATAGGGCGTCCCGAAACGTGAGCAAATAACTAACAACTAAACGCTGCGTAACATCCCAGAAGAGCGAAGACCTCTGTGGTTGATATTATCAACGGTACCATCCCCAATTCATCCAAGTGCCACGTTCGCCTCACCCACTCTAATGACATGTATTCGTAAAACATTTGTCCCTGTCATCTGCCTGCTCAACACACCTTGTTAACATGATTCAGATTGTTATGGTGTTCGTTATTTTGGCCTTCCTGTTACGAAGAATACATATGGTTTAATGCATTTGTATTCCTAGCAGTTATTACCGTCTTCTTCAGCTATACCGCGTAGTTCTCAGTTACAGTTAGATGGGGTTGGATGTATATGCAGAATTGTAATGGATTTTCATCACCATCATTACCGTAGTTTATTTAACGAAGTCTTAGTAGCAACACGCATTGTATTGCGTCAAACTGTTTGTGGTGCTGGTAACGTTACAATAAGAGGTACACGTTAGAAAGCTTCAAGCCACTCTCTGTAAGACCATATAAACCTAAGTAAACCTATATGATAAACATTTCCATTGCCATGTTTCAGATTCAGACTGGGTACCTCCCAGATTCACGACAGAGGCTTCGGTGAGGTGCTAATTCGGAAAGAAAATATTGACATGCCCACACCTACACAGACAGCATGGATTAGGATTTGTAACATTTCCCGTGTGGTTAGTGTTTCTCGCTACTGTGCAACTTCCGCTTTTAGAGCGGTCATGGGGGGAAAAAGTAATGGCATCAGTTCGTACTGACGAAGATACGGCGACTGTGGCATTATGCTCCTACTTCAAACATTTCTACACAACAGCTCGGCAAGAGTCCCATCTCTTAACCAAAGGGCGGTGGCAGAAAAATATGCTCCAGAGAACATTTGGTCGCAAGAAGAATACATTACGAAGTTGGAGGAAATTGCAGGATGGTCAGCTCTATAATTGCTACGTCTACAATTCTCCAAACATCGTTACGATGGTCACGTCACATCTGCGAACGATGAGTTCAAAAGGTCGTGGGTCTGGTTACGAAACCAACCGAGCTCGACTTCCTCATGCAGGAAACGAGAAGCACTACCAGAAAAGTCGGTCACTCAAGCCAGTGTCACAGCTGAGATTTAAATCGAGAATCTCCAGGATTTGAAGCCCCATCGCTACTTATTACACCACCGTTAAAAATAACAATTATTATTATTATCATTATTATTATTACAATTTCGTATTTTCTTAAGAGCAGTCTGATCGGCTCACCGTATCTTCCATCCGCCGACTTCCGCGTATCTCCTTCCGCAGTTGTTTTCGCTGGTTCTCCGCAGGTTCTCTTCGTTGTACGTCTCGTTATTGTTGACAATGTTATTGTTATCGGTGGCGGCCGTGTTGCCGTTAGCCGTCCCCGTGCCTTCCACTGCCGGCGGCAACATGGTTGGACGTAGGCGACGTCTCGCACCTTCCCGCACGGCTCTGTAGAAAACTCCGACTCCTTCACAAAGTACAGAAGTCGCACTGCGAGCCACACGAACACACCGTAATGTTACTGTCTGCACGCCTAACGAAATTTATTTTTATTTAAAACAACATAACCGTCTACATACGAATAAATGTTTCACTATCTCATTCACCAGTAACCAGTATCTATAACTTATACAATTATTTGAACTGCGGTAAGTGTAACGCCTCCTAAATACAAGGCTGTCTACAGCAGTTTTCTGCCTCAGAACGTATTCATCGTTTCATGAATTACAGAGAAAGAGCCTTCATATAATTCCCGTGACCTCTGAGGTTCACCAAACACAATCGCCACTCAATATGGTGTGTTCAGTTCTCATTTCGTTGCTCATTTTCTGTTCATTGTCAATCACAATCGAGTCCACCATTCCACACTGCCGCGAGCAGGCTACTAGTGTACCAGCTGTTGTAACAAACAGACAAGCACCTCCTTGCACTTTCACCCCACAATTTGCTATACAGCTTCGCGCACATCAGCCGACTCTCGCGAGGGGACTGACCGACCATACGTAGCCCCGCACGCGGCTGCCTACCGGACTGAAAGTGAAGCGGGTAGCCCAGAGTGATTACACTTCGCTGCCAAACCCAACGCTTCCATCCGGCTGTCTGGTCCATGCGACGCAAAGCGTCGGGATGCTGCGAGAGAGGGGATAAGATACCACGCAAACTCCCGAGCTTGCGTAGTGGTGCTTAGTGCAGTATTTCTTTTGTTAGGCGTAAATAAACACGCTGACGATCGCTTCCCTCAGGATCGCAACAAACCCTATGTGAAACACTAACAAAAACCAATTTCAAGGGACGCACGCTTAAATATTCAAAGGAAAAGCCAGTTATTTAAAACAAAACACCGTACATTAATCTAAATACAGAGTAAATGAAGATGCTATGAAAAATCCTTAATTACAGGCACAAAAGTGGCTTTGATGTCTAGTAAAGGACGTTAAAACATAAATTCAGCAACCAGCAGAGTTGTGGGCAAAGAACACGGGCAATCTTCGCCGATTCTCTTTTATGTAAAGAATCCAAGTCGTAATGTGTTCCTTGAACTCGGCGCAGAGATGAGTGTGTAATGGGAAAGAGACACCTGTCACTGTGCGCTTGTTTCAGCACCAAAAGTGATTACCAAAAATTGATTACCTGCTGTCGCGCACCTGTCCATATTCGGCAGGTCCCTGTCAACATGGCGTGACTCCTTCATGGACTGCAAATGGGGGAACGGCCTCCAGATTTGAAGGTCTATTTGTCCGTCTATTTTACGGCACTGTCAGTTCTTAAGGTTATGTGGCATGGGTGGTAAACTGATGTTACAGAGTGTGCAACATTGGTGGAGTGATGTTACATGTAAATATGTTGAATAAGGAATCGCGGATAGCCAAAGGGTGATGGCTCTTCTGCTTGCAGATTCGGCGATAGTGAGTAATCTAATAGCGCAAAAATCACCATGCTGCAAACTGCTATAATTTAATTAAAACTACCTCCTCTTTTGCAGTGGTGTCGAACTCAGTTACACACTCCACAGTGTGATAGAGAGCAAGCTGCTGAGAAGCACATTACGAAATGCGAGACAAGAAACGACAGGAAGGTGAAATACAAGGAGCTATAAAATTCGCATTTCAGCCCAAAAACACGACGGGATAGACCTCTTAAGCAGCACGGGCGCAGACGGATGGGAGGGTAATATTACAAATGGTAATAAATGAACGGAGAATGGGAGGCGGGATGATTCATCTAGCCAGGTGCAAGGTCCAGTATGGAGCTCTTGTTGTTACGGTACTGAAACTTCAAGTTCCATAAAAGTCAGAGAATTTTGCGAGTAGCTGAAAGTTATTTGGTGATCTCAGAATTACTGTACACCTGATATGTGAGACAGTCATATTACGTGCTTCCCCAGTTCTCGGCAGGTAAAACTTAATCACAAAGTCGGGCCACGTTAAGTCCATCTCAGTCCTGGATCCATCGCAACCGCCTCCCCCCTCCTCCTCCAAAAGTTAAACCTTGAACATACTGAACCAATGCCTGAAATTTCGCTTACAGCTTATAACAGGTTTGCACGTATAAGGCTTACGAGAACACCGTACGGAAAATTGCATGTACTGAACATGGAAAGCAACGGGTTCCCAGATTTGTATCCTGTCATCTGAATTACAGACCATATTAGCTCTCCTCACCGTGTTTACGCAGGAATTTCATGGCGCCAAATATACGTCAGGAACACCTTTAAAATGAAAAGATCTTGAGATTCAGTGATAAAATTCTGTTGAATGCAAGCAATAAAACTGAAAGTCCATGAGCGGAATACCGGACAACCTCGACAGATTTATATTTGAAGCTGCCTTCTTTGTTTGTCAAGTCTGTTCAACGGTTGAAAGTGGTGCCCCCCCCCCCACACACACACACACACAAACAAACAAACAGCATGATTACCTCATATGCCTACTTGTTTCCTTAGGAACATAAAACAGGTGGCACTGTACGATGCATACATTATAACTGAACACATAAAATGCAATGAAAAATGGAATCGCTCTGAACTTTCAAATTCAGACTTCTCTTGCGTTGTGACCCTAACTCAGAGAGAGGGCATGGCGATACCGTGGTTTAGAGGCACCAGTCCAGAATAATTAAGAAATAACGCATTTAACCATCTGACGACTGAAACGTATTCAATTAACATTAAAAAAATTTTGTTTCCAACCCATGGGCAGTAAACTCTGTCTCATTACACAGACCAATAATTTGGCACTGTCTACAGATACAGTCGCTGTCTGTTCCAATAACTCCCCCCCTCCCCCCCTCAAAAAAAAACATAGGTACAGTGAGCTGACAAAACCAGAGTTTTAAATGTTACACCACGTGATAACGCATTGACAATTGCGCTTCAAACGATTAAGGTACTTTCCCTGCACTGACCACGGAAGGACTCTGGACAACCGCGACGAACATCTGACACAATTAGAACCCGATATTTCCTGAGTACGAAGTAAGGGTGCTAACCACTGCACCAAAACGTGAAGCCCAGGTGTGCTTCACAGCACAAATGTATTAAGCGGATGGGAGGCTGTCCGTGCTGCCTGTTTGTTTAAACCTGCGATATTGCATTTTAGCTTTTAGACTTCATTTCACACGCACAAACAGAAACACGCGCAGGGAAACTGCCCTTGGCGAAATTAGGGAAGCGGTACGCGTGTGTGTGAATGTGTACAAGCACGCGCGCACGCACGCGAATACGGGATAAATTCAAAGCAATTTTACCCGATCGTCAGAACACCGGACCAGAATCGATTGCACCACATCAGGGCTGTCCAAAGCAAAAACATGTGCGGCACTAAAAACGAATAAGTTTACAATTTAGATTGAAGGGGACTAGTTCCGACACCCAGACGCAGATGTGATGATGTTAAAGCAATGGATATTAAATGAATAACGTGTGACGTAGAGATCGAATCATCCGTCTCAGGACGTAGCAAGTGTCGGGATCTTATGAATACGGTAATTGATCTGTGTGTGTGTGTGTGTGTGTGTGTATGTGTGTGTATATATAGTGGGCCGGGTAGCTTAGTCGGTATAGCGACTGACTGCGGGCTGGAGGGTCCGGGATCGATTCCCGGTGGGCACGAAACTTTCCGCCCTCCAGACCGGCCGTGGGGCCCACCCTGCCTCCTGTACAATGTGTACCGGACCTTTCTCGGGGGTAAAGTGCGGCCGGGGCGTGCTGCTGACCACTCACCCCCTTCTAGTGCCGCGGTCATGGAAGAGTAGAGCTATACCTCTACCCACCCTCTGGGCCACACCGGGCCTGTAAC
>Ga0131853_10020354_pt1 | contig 12051 bp, 7 predicted proteins | sample TergutLab28metaG_FD_92764 | JGI IMG/M metagenome (GOLD analysis project Ga0131853, IMG submission 92764) | Labiotermes labralis P1 segment gut microbial communities from Petit-Saut dam, French Guiana - Lab288 P1 (version 2) (version 2) | ecosystem: Host-associated > Arthropoda: Insects >...
TAAATAAGTATGGCTTGCCCAAGGCTGATGTTCACTAAACTTGCAAATACTCAACATGGTTTTGGGTGGATCTCTTACACAATTTCACCCAAAATGAAAAAAAAAAAAAAACATAGAAAGTATTGACAGAAACTCAATTAGGCCTGTCAGTGAGATATGGCTTTAACCGAGCCGATTCTCATGAAACCCAAATTACTTAATAAATTTTTGTGGACGTTTTCAGTACAGAATTTATCCAAATTGGACGAAAAATTGGAAAATAGGGCAAAATTTCACTTACTGCCTGAATTGAAGTACAGATTTAAACTCACCGATTTTTCACGAAACTCATACCTGCTTAATCACATTATGTGAAAATCTCATGTATCGAATTGCGCCCAAATCGCCCAATAAATTTGGAGAATACAGGTAGAAATTCATTCACGTCCTTAAGTAAAGTATGTCCTTACGTAAAGTAAGACTCACGGACAGTGGGCCGATTTTCATGCAACTCACTCTTGATCGACAACTTCTTGTAAAGAAATTCTATACCGAATTTCATGAAAATCCGACAATCTTTAGTCCTTGATACTAGGTCACAGAGAGAGGGACGTGGTCGCCACATCAGGCACTTTTTTTTTTAACTTCGTGACGAATAATCCAACAAGAATTCAATGTGTGTGATTAGATCAATAATAATAGACTATTCACTCTTCTCAATATGTCTGCTGGCAAACCTTCACCCATACCTGACTGTCGGTGGGATTAGGCTCAGTCGGGGGAAGGAGAGTCATTCTATCCCCCAAGATCAAGGGCGTGGCCTACGGAGTTGCAACTATAAGGCACGTTTGTATAGTGCTGCTTTTTGTCCCACTCTTAAGGTATTTTGGTTAAACCTATATTCTCTAGATATTTTAGGAAGTTTATGGTGATCACTCCTTCCGCCGAGATAACTAAGGGATGTACAAATACGTTGTTAGGCTTCCCGATACTGTATTATTATTATTATTATTATTACTATTTTTCTCCTTTATGCAAGGTATCTACATTTATATGCCTGAAACAAACCATATTTCCAGGGCACATTAGTGTCACAGCTATTCGGTAGTTACAATTTATGGTACACGTAATATTATTTCCAACGCTGAATGTTTTGTACTTTTACATTAGCACTTTCCGAAATATGTACGCAGTGCCTAATATGGCTCTTTTTTGTGGTTTCATGATTTCGTGAGTTCCCGATGTGTTGCGCGGGTATTTTCTGTACGATTCTGAGATGGTTCCAGTTGCCCCCATTATTACTGACATAATCTTTGTTTTTTACATTCCACACGCACTGTATTTCTATTGTAAGGTCTTCATATTTTAGAATCTTCTCCGCTTTAGTCTTGATCACAGTTCTATGTTCTGGAATTGCGACGTCTATTACCATGCATGTTCCTTTTTCACTGTCACGGGTTACCACGTCCGGTTTATTGTCAGAGATTTTTTTTTCGGTTTGCAATCGTTAACTACATAATATGGTTACCTGACCTTCACGACTCGTTTCTACTGATTCTGGTACACGTTCCTACCAGTGTTGTTTAATTCTATCCCTATTTCCTTGCACATCTTAAAGTGTAGTTGAGCACACACTCTATCGTGTTTCTTTATGTACTGTTCTTTTGCCAATATTGGGCACGCTGATATTAGGTATTCTACTGTCTCATCAAATTGGTGAAATAGCCTACATTTGATGTTTCTGCTTTTAATATGTCTGTTTATCACCATCATCCACTTTTGTTACTTGATAGAAGGTTAGTTGGTTCTCAAAACAGTACGGGTCTCACTGACCAACACTTCTTATTCACTGTTTTGCAAAAAAGTGCTAAGTATAGGCATGTATTAAGTATTACTGCTTTCGTCATTAAAATATATACAGCAGGGCGGAGATTAGCAGTTTCAAACGTCCATGCAAATTGTTTCGGATAATACCCGTTATGTGCGACGTCTATAAGCCGCTTCCGGTTGCCATATTCTTATTAGCCCTTTTTTCAAGTCTGTTTATTGTTATTATTATTATTGTTGTTGAAATTTTTAGCGTTTATTCACACATTTGATATTATTAATCACAAACAGCAACATATCTGACATAGTTTTGATGCCACATAATATATTCAGGCACAACAAAATGTGACTGGTCCCGAAATAAAACATAGCCACCACAGACCGGATACTGAACAGGGTACAATAAAAGAGAAATAAGTTTTGCTATACTGACAAGACAGCTGGAATGAAAAATGAAAATATGTTGAGTGACAGCAGGGCAGAAGAGCTCTTTCGGCAACAGACAGTAGCAACATGCCTAGTGTTTCAGATAATGTAAACGGCAGTTGTTTCGTAGCCAGGAATATCCCTATGAGTCACATGCACACAGATCCTCGGGGACACGTGTTCCCTGAGAGCCACACAGCCTTAGAACTCACAGACAGTAGACGACACTCAAGCTACGCCACACTTGTGACAGAAATATACAGCTGATTCATGGTACAGCTATGGCTAAAAGACTTGGACACTTCTGAAATTATCCACATATACTGTTCATGACTCTGAAGCAGATGTGTGTCAACTCCAAAATAAATAAATAAATAAACTAAAAAAGGACTGCATAAAGTAAAAAAAAAAAGGAGGCTTAAGCTTCCCATATGTCCCAGATATACCGATTGTGAAGCCAGTTGTTAATGATGTCACCCCCCCCCCGCCTTCCATTTGGGTGTGCCCCAGAGCCAAACTGGTCATAGGGATAAGGGGGAAAAAACCCCAATGTCATCGCGAGGATTTTAACGCTAACTTTCCAGGCTGTAGGCCACCACTTGACTAAGTTTTCATGGCACCTAATTACAAATAGTAGTCTGTTACATTTAATGTCTGCTATGTTTTCAGAAAGTTGTCCCCCCCCGGCATTCTTCATACCCTCAAGGCACCTTCCTGTGCAACTGTGCATGAGTTTGTGGTTTCCCTCAATCGTTCCAAGTAAGGACCAGACGAGGAACAATTCTCTGTTTCTGTCCTATAGGACCAAGTACCCTAATAAGCCTGGAAATTAATTCATGGAATTTATCCAGGCTGAAATGTTGGCACGGAGCAAAACTACCAACAAGGTGGAATAACAGAACTAAAAAGAATAAGCGAAATTGCCTGTAATATGAGGCCGCCGGGATGGCGTAGGCGGTATAACGAATCGCCACGAGCTGTATCGTCCGGGGACTGAATCCCGGTGAGGACGAGATTTTTCGTGCCCGTCCAGACTGGCACCGACGCCCACCCTGCCTCCTGCCTCCTGCACAATGGGTTCCGGATGTCTCTCGGGGGTAAAGGGTAGGGGCGTGGGGTCGAGGCTGTGAATGGGTTGGAGCTATACATCAGCCTCCACTCCGTGACTGGCCAGACGTATCATGGGGTTACCTTTACCTTTCATCTTTGTACGCAACATGAACCAGATGGGAAATATGCATACTTTACTAGTACTAGTAACATAACATAATAATCCTTATGCTACTAAGTTCCTACACAACAATTACGGTTGAGAGGGCTTCATTAAATAACGCACAAACAGCTCAATCAAAACAGTAATGCTTGTTTGTACTTGGGAGGCACCCTATTTAAATTTTGGTCAGGGTGCCAGTTGTCCTAAATGAGCGTTTTATGATCTACCTCAGGAACATGCTGAAATAAACTATTACTGCTCCAATCCAATCCTTTAAACTTGACCACACACGGCCATTGCCGTCTGACACCAAATAATCTCGACAGCTGATAGTGTGGTTTCATAACCTATGAAACACACTATGGCCAAAATTTAACGTGACGCATAAGAGTAACTTCTGATAGGAACCCCCACCCCAAACTATAAATCACCAACCCAGATGTAAGGGATAATCAGAAATACATCAAAGAGTTAAAAAAAAAACCGTGCTCTGTAACAGGCAGCCATAACAGTGCAAACAGTAACTGATTTAAAGCTTTTGCTAACTGTATGATGTGTGCCAGTGGGCTGTGCTGCTGACGTTCAGAGGGACAAGTAGTCTAGGTACTTCAAAAGACAAAACAATGCTGCTGATCGCGGCGGCGGCGGCGGTACTAGTAGGGCGTTTATCGATGTCATCGTCATCGTGACAAATGGACGGATAGATGAATAAATTAATTAACTACCTGAAGCGTAGTCTTCTTCCAGATACTTAGAGTCATTCAGATATTGAAAACAATCCCTACTTTAATTGAACATGAAGGTTCATAACCATGTTCACAGAAACACATCAATAGCCCAGTTAACAAAGAAGAGTGACAATTTCTTCTCACAACTTCACATCCATTAATCCCTTGCTCCTACTAACGTAGCAGAATCAAGTAAAATGAAAACAAGCCAACCCCATCTAACAGATCACACCACCAGAAAATGTAATTTAAAATTTAAATACTGGCTGATAACACCATGCAGTAGTGTTTTAAATGGAATGGATCAAGAGTAGAAGTCAAAATTCAAAACCGAAAACTACATAAAAACCACAAAATTTCCCCTCAAAGTAAACACTTAGTAAATCAGAAAAACAAAAAATGTACATGTAAGATGTAAAATTAACAACCATTTACTTTCTCTACAACATATTTCAACCTTTAACAGGGTAGAAACATATTAGGGTTGAAGGAAATGGTTGCTAATATTACAACTTATATGTACAATTCTGTTTTTTTTTAAGATTTATTCTTTTGACAGATACATGGTTAATCATGCAACAACAACAACAACAACACATCTAGCATAATAAGATGGAACACCTTTCATTGTATTATCACTCACTAAAAAAAAACACTATTATAGAAGTATGGTGTTAACAAATTGGGAAATCTGTGATCATGTTTGCAGATCAAATGACCTAAATGAAATACTTCCTGCAAACAACAAACACCATATAATAAATTTGTAACTTAATTTAAAAACTAAATAACGAATTTAAAATGACATACCATTAAGATGACTGCAAGGAAACATTTCCCCCTTCCTGAGAAGGTTGCTTAATCTGACACTTTGTTAAACAGTCATTATTCAGCTAATTTTGACAAGTACTTTTACAGTGGACAAATCACTTGATAAAGTGACTAATGCAAACAAAGCCATGTTCATAAATTAGAATCAGAAATTACTGTAAACCACCTGACAATCTTTTGACATAAATGTCAACAAGGTACAGTTCCATGAACACAAGAAATAACTGATTTCCCACTCAACACTTGAACAAACTGTTAACTTTGCCTTCACCATACAACGACAATCACACCAACTGCAGAAGTTCCTACTTACTCATACGTGTGCTGTGTGTGCCTCATCTCTTAAAACTAAACACTCCTTGGCCAACAGCACAGAAGCCAAGCAGTCTGACCCACTGCAGGCACCCCAAAACCCTTCACCACACCCCTCCCCCCACAACTTCCTTGCTTACTGCTTGGTTTATTTCTGACAAACTACTTTGTCTGCCTGCCTACAAACGCTTTTACCCCACATTCTACTCTCTAGTAATACATCCAACAGTATCCTGACTCTCTCACTAATAGACCAATCTGTACATCCTATTAGTCACTAAGTACAATGAACCAACACCAGGTCCAATGAAAAGAACAAGTACTGATCTTCACAGATATGAAGTTAATGCACCTGTTTTCTATACAGGTCTTGGGTTTGTCTATTGTACCTGGGGATTTGTGCTAAGCAGTATGAGCACAGTCAGAGCATTACTCAGTCCATCTATGCAAATGCTGTGATAATACCTTAAAACAGAGCAACAAATTTTCTTTGGACTTACAGCCAGAACACACAGACTGAGCTGCACTTCCTGATCAGCACACAAATCAAACTTTACATTAGTTAACAGCATTACAATAGTACGTCCAGCAGTCACTGACAGTAGTACCAATGTAGCTGTGGATGGTCAACAGCCTGAAAAGATAGCTTCTGAGGCACAGTCAGTGTTAAGGTCGGATTTTTAAAAATCATAAGCTGACATATATTGAAAACATCTACTACTTCCCTAGACAAAAATTTTCTTTCACAGCAATACTCCCATCCCAACAATGCAACCTTTCACAAAAGAAGGTTCAAAATGCACAGAAACATAGGGCCATTATTTTAAATGACAACTGCTAGCCATTTCCTGTCAGATTACTTATGTTATACATCAAGCCCACTCATTGGCTTGCTCCCACACTGCTTGTAAAAGTGGATGTGATATATCTATAAGACATACATAGTCACTATGAGGATTCTGTATGATACTTGCTAGAATAAATGTCATAAATTCAGATGAAAGTTTCCTGTTGCACCTCTTCCAGGCAGGTCAAAACTTTATAAATACATGAAAAGTTTTCAAGCAACAGATTCTGCTCTGGATAGTAAGAGAACATACAGAAGATGTGTTCTGTGGAAAACCTGCAAGATACTGGTGCTACTTGTAGACTGGAGACACCTCCAAGAAAACCACTGGCTCACTTTGCACAGTAAACAAGTGTGTCTGCATCATCAGCACAAAATACAACTAAACTGCTGCACCTGCATCCATACAACACAACTGTGGTTCACAAACTCAGCACCACAGACTGTGAAGAAAGACTGAATTTTGTGACCTAGTATGTTCCTGAGGTGCAGATGGTAGCCTGCATAAAACCTCACATTAATCAACAAATGGCCCATACATGATGTTAAGGTTTATGTGTGGTGAGCTAGCACAACTAGGTTTCCTGGCTCCATTTATTTTTTCTGAGACCATATATTCACACTAATATGTTACACACATTCAGACACTACCTTCTGATCACATCAAAAACAATTCTATGCACGATGACCATGTGATAAAGTTTTAATATAATTAAAAATCATACCATCACTGCTCAACACACCATTCTGAATGCTTCCTTTCAGATCTTCTTTAATGCAAAGATTATTACTATACATGTTCCACTTTAACCTGCCCAACAAGTCAAAAAACCGAACAAGATTAATGAAATGATTTTCTTTTCTGAGACCATAAACATGCACCAATGTTACACACATTTTGACACTAGAAAACTGTTCTGCATATATAGTGCACAGCATAAGAAGAGCCAAGATAACATTTGGGAGTCATGCAGATAGAAAATATACGTTGAAGCTTAAGATTTAAAATCAAACACCAACATTTTACACTACATAACATGTGTGAACTGAGGCAGTAAGGACAACGAATATGATGACTACTGCCATGCAGTCTGGGAAGGCTGTCCCAATTGCTTTGGAGGAACCTACTTCTACCCTGAAGATAGTGGACACAGGTTCCACCAAAATGTCTCTCTACCAGACTATGCGGCATCAGATCAAAGAAGACATACATTCTTCACAAATAATCCAGATATACTATCAGCAATAAAATATCTGTTATACACACTTTACTTCTCTGAGAAAGTAATTTGTTGAAATTATGCCAACTACGGAAGAAGAAAGAGACTAAACTGAAAGGAAAATTACTCTCGTGACCACTCCTAAAATTCAGCCAGGGTTTTAGGCAGATTTGGTACAGTGCAACACACAGCAGCAAGAAAAATAAAACCAAAGAAACATGACATGGCAGATGCCCAGGTCTGTAGTAATAAAACATGCTGTCCCAGTGACGAGTGAAAGGGAAGTGCAATAACCTCTATCACACAGACAAACTGTTGCTACCGCCTGCTCACTGAAACCAGCCTCTGTCACCAACTTAAAAAATTAGTGTGTCTGCTCCCAAATGTAATTCTTTAAAACTGCAGTCTAAAATACTCAAAATACAATTATAAAAGAGGACCAACTAACCCCTCCATCATATCTACAGATGTCACTGGCCCATTCATAAAGCATTATTGGAATGTAGAACTTTCTATCCTTTCTCCCACCTCCTTGCATGTTTCTCTTTTCTTGTATGAATATAATTTCCAGTTGGTACTAAACATCTGGGGACCATGGTAGCACAGTGGTTAAGGTGCTGTGCTGCAAATCGGAAGGTCGCTGGTTCGATCCCAGCTGGTGTCAGTGGATTTTTCATTGACATAAAATCCTTCTGATCATACTATGGCCCTGGGGTCGACTCAACCTCTAACAGAAATGAGTACCAGGAGAATTTCCTGGGGGTAAAGGCGGCCGGTGCGTAAGGCTGACAACCTAACCACCATCCTGTGCCGTTGTCATGAAATATGGGAACCTTAACTTCCTGGAACCCTCTGGGCCACTCCAGGCCTGTAATGGGACTGCTTTATCTTTTTTTACTAAACATCTACACCACTGTATTCCGGATACAGTAACCATTTTAGAAAATAGATACATGCTGCTTCTATTTCACTCTTTAGTTTTCGTTATAGCATGGCAATCTAATTCATATGAAAGAACCATATTCCCAAACTTCACAAAATTCATGCTGCTCTTTTAGTACCTTTCAAGTGGCGTATTGTACTGTTATTCATATATTTTGGAATTTTCATAATGGTGTTTTAATCTCCTTATTGCTGCCTACTGTATAACATGAGTAATTGAAATTATTAGTATTATTATATTTCCAACTACCTTATAACTGACTACAACATTAGCTTCTCAACAGTCACAGGATGTTGTAATGGTCCAAACTTGCATTCAAAGAGTCTGTCTTCCAGCAAGTCCATAACCTCTTTCAAAGTGAGTTCTGTACAAAGTGTGATCTACTGTTTCAAGCACCAAGTTAAAATCTCGGTAATGTACTGGATATTTCTGTTATCCCTTATGTATCAAATGTTAATTCCATGCCATTTGATCCAAATGTACTGAAACATGAAATTTAAAAAATTCAAAAGTTTAAATTAGTCATATTTAGTTTAACATAATATGCCCATGTATTATGAATGGAAAGAGAAAATTTCAAACTTCTGACAATAAAAACAATAGGGGCTCCCACTGAGGAATATCAATGAAACAGAAAGAGCATTTAAGAAGACGTAATCCTAAAGGACAGAAAACACTGGCGAAGAGTGAAAGAGAAAGATATGTGCACTAAATACATGTCAGAGGATTGGCTGAAACAACCCACACAGAAAAAAAGAAAAAAACTGTATGATGATGTATGTCATGTCAAAACTTAAAATTAGAAACTCCATGTGATCACACACTTCAAGAATGTGAACCTTTGGAAAATAAAAACTAAAAGTATTTAGTGTAAGACACAAGAACTATGTATCATGGGTACAAAAAAAAGCTGCACTGTGAAAGATGGCCTGAGTGTTACTGCTTGACTTGTAATCAGGACACACCTGGTTTAATTCTCATCTGGATCACTATCTAACCAGACTAAAGCTTTCTGAAATTGTTTCCAATTCATTATACACTAATCATCCTCTCATTCAGCCCTATATAACCAGAGCAACTGATGGCATCATTAACATTCAGTGTATGGCCTTCTAAATGCTAGGTTTCTGCTGCAGCCTGAGCACTATTCAATTTAAACATCTACCATCAAACATATTCCCTTTCCAAGGAAGAGGAAATACATTTAATGGGATACGATATGGGAAGAGCAACAGAGAAGAATAACAAAGAATGTGAGAAGAGCCTGGCAGGATACTGAAGACAGAAGAGACTTGGTGTTTAAAACAACCAACACAGAGTAAACAACATCTGATATGTTATAGTCTGTAACTGGAAATGGCATGTGATCATCACATGGCTTCAAAACCTTGAAGCCATGTGCCCTAAGCAGACTAAGACAGTCATCACAACACAAATCTGGCTATGTACTACACTGCAGTCAATCAATTCTAATTCTCAAACAATTTGTTTTGTGCAAATGTATGACACAAGGCATATCTACTTTAAACTCATGTAATTTTGTTTACCGATCAGATTTCATGCCATCTGACAGACTACAAAGACTGTCTTATTCACCCACTTGCAGTTAAAAAAACGATAATAGGACATGAGATCAGAGGTTCTTATGGCAGTGACTATCAAGACTACTGTTCTCAAGGATGTGATTTATCCTTAATCATTGCTTATTTAACAATGACAGTAGCTATACAGTGTCAATTCAGGGATGTGACACCATATAGTTTAGTACCTATATCAAACTACATGGTGTCACATCCTATGCAACTGTAATTTACATGTGTATATATATATTGATATAATGAAGACAAATGACTTATGCTGCACAGTGGGACTACTGCCAAACACCTGCTTACTCCTCTAACAGAAATGATAAAGATACAAAAATGAAGATGATAATTACACATAAAGTGAATATAACTTACTGTAAAGTGAAATACCAATAATATCTTTCGAAGACATCACCAGTGTTATTTGTGAATACATTTTGCCAACACACTGCCTACCAATTTTCATGCACATCTCATAATACCCTGATACAGTACTGGTGGACATGACATCATCAACAAGTGAACAGTTCTATGAATTGCAGCAGGCAACCAAGAATTTATAAATAAACACCATATGATCATGTGTTCACATGCAATCATAAAGAGATCATAGTCACAAACGTTTGTGGTCAAGAACAAATAGCAAAGCTCCAAAGCCAATATTTTACTTAAATGGTGTTGCAATGCAATGCGGCAGAATGGTTGGCAAGCCATACCAGGTGTGACTCAGTGAGATTAATCAAGATGATGAGATTGCAGCAACACACCATTTTTCACACAGCAGCTGCTGGAAATAGCTTAACCCACCACAGCTTAACACTAGGATTGGAATGAAGTTGAACTGTTATGTGTCAAGTCACTGCACAGTGATGAGTTGCCTCAGAACACCAGGACACAAGCTGGCTTCATCACTGTCTTAAAGTTCGTTCTGGCTAAAATGCTGTCATTTTTTCTAGCACTGGCAAACACACGTAAAAATCTTTATAATTATAACTGAGACAGAAGGACAAGAGGATTTAGGACATGACGAAACTGAAAAGAATGCCCCATGCAACATATGTGGACAGTAGGGGTAATTAATTAAGTTACCTCATTTTTATAATATACAGGATTCTGAACAGTCAGAATATATAAATGCAAAGTATTCTATTAAAGGACAATGGCATCTGATGGGTTTAAAACACCTGAAGCCCACTAATGTAATAAAAAAAATGGCTGTTTAAATGAGCTGGCACATTTGAAATACATCTGTTTCTGCTCCATTCCCTAACTTTAATTCATGCTGCCCATAGAGAGAAATTTTACAAACATGCTTAAGGTAATATTCAAGCATACCATTCTACTTTTCATTAATACAGAATTTATTTAAATATATTACCTCAAAATAAAAACTGCAGAATTTCTTACAGAGCAACTAAACATAAAACAGCACAAACTGCTAAGTTTATAATGAAATACCAATGGTAAGACAATTTTAAACAGTAGTGACATATGGGAGGTATTATACACATATGCTTGCATTAGTTGAATCTGGCTGGGATCTGATGAGGGACCTTCCAAATATAATTCAGATATTACACTGCTCAACTACTCACTATAAATATTTCACTCTAAATTCATTGTTTTATTAATATCTAACATCAGTGTCTTGGAAAGTAGGTGGGATTTTAAGAGATCTGCAGCTGAAAAACTAACACTGCTTCGAGTTTTTATTTTCCAAGCTTCATCAGGAACTATACTTGTTATTCGTGCTAGCTCATTCAACCAGACTAACCATAAAGTTGAACATCCCAATGCCACCAAAAACAATTATGCATTCAAATTACAACAAAAAACAGAAAACTCAGACAATTTAGTATTAACATTACATTTTTCACAGCTTTCATCCTCTTCCCATAAATTTCACAAATGTAATTTAGATGTGCATGATTTTCATCTAAAACAGTGTGTGATTTGCATAAAATTTAAAATGGGTCTTCCAAAAAAATGACAGCCCTGACTGGCCAATATTATTATAGTACATAAAAGTGGTTTTTCCTTGCTATGAGGTAAGCCACATAAAATGTCAACTTCAAATCTTTAATAGTGTAGTACATACAGTAGATGACATTAAATTCTGGATACACATACATACATACA
>Ga0131853_10020355_pt1 | contig 12050 bp, 4 predicted proteins | sample TergutLab28metaG_FD_92764 | JGI IMG/M metagenome (GOLD analysis project Ga0131853, IMG submission 92764) | Labiotermes labralis P1 segment gut microbial communities from Petit-Saut dam, French Guiana - Lab288 P1 (version 2) (version 2) | ecosystem: Host-associated > Arthropoda: Insects >...
ATATATATTTTCTGTTTGGGGCATTTTTCACTTGCGTTATTCGGAGTTGGATTTTTTGTAGCACGCAGAAGCCACGTCGGTACACTTGATTTGGTACGGATATTGGACAAAACAATGCACATTTAATTCCTTGTAATGACACTAGTCTGTTGATGTTTGCAGCACAGACGTCACGGACAATTTTTCTTTGCACCGTAGGTCCTACGTACAATGAGCTTGTGAGCGTTCATAACAGAGAATCCAAGTAGAATGTGTTCCCTATACCCCAGAACCTAAGTACAGTGTCTTTGTTAGGGTTTACAGCACAAAATCTAAATATCGTGTCCTCCTTGTACTCCAGAACCTAAGTACAATGTGCTTTATGTGTATTGGACCGTGCATCGTCATGATAAATTAAGAATAAAATCCAACTAGATGTCACTTATTACTTTATTATGCTTATGTTAGGCTCAACATGTTTCGGGCACCATTATGCCCATCATCAGGAGATCACGACGATAGCGTTGGTTACCACATAGGCCGTCTGGTTCTCGAGTTGCTGCTGGTTGGAAGTTAAGTACAGGCAGGATGGATGAGTGTCCGGACCGAAGGTTGTAACAGCCTTCGGTCCGGACACTCATCCATCCTGCCTGCACTTAACTTCCAACCAGCAGCAACTAGGGAACCAGACGGCCTATGTGGTAACCAACGCTATCGTCGTGATCTCCTGATGATGGACATAATGGTGCCTGAAACATGTTGAACCTAACATAAGTATAATAAAGCAATAAGTGGCATCTATTTGGATTTTATTCTTTATTTACAATGTGTCTGTTAGGGTTTATAGCCAAGAAACCAACTACAGGTTGTTCTTTGTACCACAGAACATAGGTACAGTAAGTTTATTACGGGCTTATAACACAAATAACCAGGTACAGTGGTTACGTTGTAACACAGAACCTACGCGCCCACTGAATTTGTTAGGGTTTACAGCACAAAATCCAAAAACAGAATATTCCTTTCACTGCAGAACCTAGACACAGTGAATCTTAGGGTTTGTAGCATAAAATTCACATATACGCTTGGCTTAGTACCATGGAATATAGATACTTTGAGTTTATTGTGGTGTAGTGCACAAAAGCCAAGTGCATTTTGTTTGTTTTATCACAAAGTCACGTAAGCCTGCAACGGAATTTTTGCGCTTAAGCTAGTGACACCAAACTCAGGCGCGCTTATTTGTTACCCGTTGTAACTAACAAAGCCAAGAATAGTGGATTTGTTACAGCACAAGTAGAGGTAAGCTGCAGATAATTTGCTGTCTTTTTAATTCTTCGTAGGTACCGTTCCAATTTTATGCGTGTACTTTTGGTAGACAGTGGAGCGAAAACTCATTAAGTTTCTTTTTTTTTTTTTTTAACGGGATCGACTGTTTACGGTTGTGAATCCTCTGTTCACAGTTCAAGGGGAAATTTCTTGAATAATGGAAGTGCAGTTGAAGCCCACCAGTTCCTAAACTTGTGATGAGATGAACGTTCACATTCTGGCCGGTTCAATTCCAAGGAAAGGCCCTTAATTATTAGGGAAAATTAACTGAGTCCAATGTCAAGTTGTCTTGTACTTTGGTCCTCGTCGGGAATCGATCGTTATGTGGTCCAGCCCGTACCCTGGACACTCTACCGATCGAGCTGTAAGTCATATTGTGCTACATACAAAGGCAAATGTAGACACATTCATATGCACTCCTTTCAACTGGCGACATTTGATAATCTTAGTGTTGTATTCCCCATTCTAACTAGGCGTACGTCGGGGAAGTTTCGACCACAAAACAGCCGCCATGCCACAGCCGATTACATTATTTCTTTACAATCCGTTCTGCTAATCTTCGTTTGCAGGCACCCAGTTTGTTAACGTTACACATCTCTGCATCGATAATGCTAATTCAGCTGCTACGTGTTTAAGGAAGCAACCAATACCAATACACTCTGCTCTCTAGTAGTAGTAGAACACTGGTCTACGGTCACACGACTTCTGTGCAGTCATCATGTCAGCTCAGACTGTTTGACATCATGAGAGGGACTTTATGAAAATAATTGCACTATACATGCGGATCACAATGGTAACGCTGTCTGGGTTGCCCATAGTCTAGGAAGCCTAAAGCGATGAAAGTGTAGATTCGATATATGTCTGTGTCTGTCTGTCTGTCTTTCTTTCTGTGTTGTTCCGTGCAACTAGAGCCTTCGGTGTATTGTTTCTCCATCCCCATCCATCAAGGTATATCAAATGGTCAACAGCACGTAGAAATCTGTACATCTGTTACTAAAAGGGACGAGAGAAAATAAATCTGACTAATTCTTAAGGATTTTCTGAATACTGTGTAAGACTCAGGCTTTAGAATCATGAATTTGATCTACATAATATTTTGAAAACCCACTTTCTACAGTATATAAAACACACTGCATCCTAATTACAGCCAAACAGTGGTTTATGTTGTTAGAGAAAAAATTGCGCCTATGAGAATCTTTAGAGAACCAAAATCACACCTGGTGCAAAATGCAAAACCTCTTTTGTTTTAACGTTCAAGTGACCACTGTGTTGCGGAGGGTGAAAGCTTCTGACTCGTATTCTACAGATTAGGACCTACTTGAAGAAATTTGATAAGAGCGTCAATACTGAATTGTTAGTGTTTGGAAACATGACGCAACTAGCTCCTTCAGCCCTACCCAAATGCCACAACTTAACTACATGACACAAGTCATTCTTTTAATAATCGACCCGTAAGCGGCCTGTCAAGAAGTGTCTTCAGTCTACCGGATGCGCTGACATTCTTCTTTCAGTTGCAACTAATCATATTACCATTAAAGTCTGGAAGCAAACAAATGGCACCCAGAAACGTAGGCGTAAGTTGGGAAAGAGGGGGGGGGGCAAGGAGGCAAATGCCCCCAATTTTTTCTCTACCTAAAAATAAATTTTTGGCTGCTGACTGAAAAGGGGTAAAAAATTTTGGGTGAGAGTGGAAGGTACAGGTGTATGTATATTAAGGACTGGTTCAAACCAACCTTCCTCCGCTTTCTAACTAGTCTACTTCGAAAATTAAAGTTCTTAATACCCAGGATCGATCCCCCCCCCTTTCCCAATGTCAGCAACCAAGCTTCGCCTATGCCCAGAAATGTCGCCGTAACCACTTGTCAACGGCCATGCCTTATAAATGCAGACGTAAAATTATAACAATTAAAAATTCGTTGTCGACTCTAATAGTTGACGTATAGAAATAGTCAATCCTTTATAATTGGGTTGTGAGGTTATTAATAACGTCAGAGAAGTTCCACGTTTCTGGTTTTAAGCGTTTGATTGGGTTGCGGAGGAAGTCGTGCACGCAGGTTGGAGGTGGAATTGCTCTGATTAGCAGCTGTGGCCAAATCGTGTGGCTGTACGGAGGTAGGGCTCGAAGCTGAGGTCATACCCACGCCCTGCTGTACCAATCCACTCCGCCCCTACAATTACTCCTCTACCGCGCCATCTTGCAAAGCATGCCTTGTTGGGGCGCAATTGGTGTACTTTGCCTGCTGCTGTGAAAGCCAGGTGACTGGCTTTTTGACCTCGTCCTGCTTCACCTTCTCCCCGTCTTAACAGACTTCCATATTTCTGCCGTCCCTTCAATTCAGATCACAGAATGTGCTGCATCTTACTGTAATACCACGAACATCTATTTGAAGATGAACCGCCACGTGATATTTCTTTTAAAGATGCTTCATCAAATTCCTTTTGAGGACGTCGTGATTGTCTCAAACTGCACAGTGTCGAATGGGAAGATGATTGATGGATTATTAATTAAAAAAGATTTAGAAGGAAATGATCGCGGTATTTTCGGATTACTAATTCGGCACTTGCTTGGTGGGAGTGAAGAAAATCGAACATAATCAGTCAGAGTAGGCTACGTAAATGCACTTATTATGTGGAAATGTCTTTTAATGTAATTGTTTGGATGGAAAAGTAGATGGGAGTCACATACTGAACAAATACTGTTGTAAAACAGTATGTAGCAATGGTAAATGTATCAGTTAGGCTGGCGATGGTCAGAGTAATAGTGGTGAAGGTGGCGGTAGTAGTAGTAGTAATAGTAGTAAAAGGTAAAACAGGCCCGTTACAGGCCTGGAGTGGCCCAGAGGATTCCAGGAAGTTAAGGTTCCCAGATTTCGTGACAACGGCACAGGATGGTGGTAAGGTTGTCAGCCTTACGCACCGGCTGTCTTTACCCCCAGGAAATGCTCCTGGTACTCATGTCTGTTAGAGGCTGAGTCGACCCCAGGGCCATAGTGCGATCGGAAGGATTTTATGTCAATAAAAAATTCCAATGACACCAGTTGGAATCAAACCAGCGACCTTCCGATTTGTAGCACAGCACCTTAACCACTGTGTTACCCCGGTCCCCAGTAATAGTAGTAGTAGTAGTAAAAACAGCAGCAGCAGTATGAGTATCAGCAACAGTACCAGTAGTAATAACAACAGTACTACAACCACCGATAGAACGAAGCAGAAAATTAAAAATATGTCAACGTGAGTAAAGGTTTGACCGTGACTCCTGTCAAATACAGTCGAACTCGGTTATAACTACAAGAAGGTACTTCGCGTCGTTATATAGAGGAGTATAACGTTACGGTTCACATGGAGGAATTATTTAATACCACAGAATATACGACGCTATAGGCCAAATGTCGCATAAACCGATGTCGTTATAACCGGGTCCGACTGTTGTTACCATCGTCTCTATGGCAGGAACGACACTTCGAATCGTCGGTCACAGTTCACTGGTTGACAAGATGCCACTAGCCCCATGACTTGAAGATTCAACAACAAAGTTGTGAGAACGACAGATGTCGCTAGCAAGCTTTAATTAAGCCAAAATCATAACAGAAGTAAGAAACGACGCTGCTGACGAGGAGACACCCTGCTTCCGTAAACGTTGCCTTGTGGTGCAACGTTGATAGCCAGAGGAAGCTTTAAGAACAGCTGTAATTCCACGTGTTCAGTGCATCAGGAATTAGATACCTGACGTACGTGTATTAGGAATGATTTTTTTGTGTAGTTGGAGACCGAGTTCTTTCTTTCCTGCTGTAACGTTTGCCGTTAATTGGGAGAATTGCGTAAATGAACAGAACGTGATCCACTACTCTGATTTGGCTACCTTCTGTGGAGTCCATGGCCCAAGCACAGCACGTGGGCCTACTTTTGGCTGGAATCATAAACGACGCCTCACGGTTGCTGGAACGTCACGTGAGCAAGACATGCTTCTGATAGAAGAATGACTCACGTCTTTGGCAGTGTTATAACATTACGCCACGTCCCGCAGCCCTAACAATCAGTAACGAAAAACTAAAAGATTGTTACATTATTAGCATTACATACAGTTTCATTCCAAAGGAAAGTAGACACAAGACATTCTCATATCCGTCTGTGTATGTTTCTTTTGTGCTTAACTAATTGTGTCTGGGAAACATGAGAGTCTTTCAAAACGTTGACATTTACATAACGCCAATAGAAGGTACCATATAATTGTATTTTGTACTAATAAGAAACCGATCCCAGTGGCCGCGCAGTCTAAGACCTAGGAATGCAGATTATGGGTTCGAATCCCGCAGCGGACACGTGTGTTTTTCTGTTGTGAGTGTTGTGTGTTGTCAGGTAGAGGTCTCTGCAATGAGCTGATCACGCGTCCAGAGGAGTCCTATTGGCTGCGATGAGTTGTTGTGTGCGATCTAGTTAACCTCAATGATGAGGAGGCCATGGCCCGTGTTGGACTGTAAAGATACAGAAAAAAAAGACTAATAATAATAATAAAATAGTATAACAGGTCAACTGAAAACATTTCCAGATAATTCATAAAATACCTGAGCAACATAACGGAAAGCACGAAATCAAGGAACTACAGAAATCAGCCATTTCTGGCACTACAAAAATACTTCGGATATTTTGAAGGTAAAAGATGTTTATCATGGGCGATAGCATTAGGCTAATACCCTAGAGACATGGTTTGATCGGGGTTATAGGCTATAGCTGTGATAACCTGTGTAAAGGTTATAACAATTATTAATAATAATAATAATAATAGTAATTTCTCGCGTTACATTCGAACACCTAAATTAGGAGAGACAGTATTAGCAGCATTTAATTATTATGAGACTTTGTAAAGCAAGAGGATTTAAGTATAAGTAGAAAATTCATAAGTTTGTTATTTTGTACGAAGTTACCAAGCCAAAATTAAAAAATTTTTACTGCCATATACATTTAACATTATTCTTGTCCTTCCCGTTAAAAATGTGGTTGTGCACCTCCTGTTATATCAAACCGGACTTGTTCGGAAGGCATAGTGTCTAGCTACGGTCTGGACAAGCGATGAATCAGATTTCGACTTACGGTAGTGTTAAGAGCTTTGTCTCCATTCAGCGGTGCCATATCGGCCCTGGATCTTACCTAGCTTCCTACCTATTTGGTACTGAGATCTCTTCCTGCGGGGTTAATACTGTCGTGAACTGAAGTTGATAAATCACCACTATATAATTCTTAGGTCAGGAATGCTTGGATGTCTCTTTCATACGATTTTATGACATGACTCTTAATTATGCATGGGGAAAACTTCACCTTATATAGGATTATATGGTAATATAGTAGTATAAAACTATATATTCTTATCCCATTGTAGTGCTCTGTACCTTATAAATTGTTGTCGAATAGCAGTTTCACTGATCTGAACCTTAGACTTCATTACTGGATAAGTGTGCCAGTCGTACAGTACAGAACTAATGGAAGAAGAACAAAAGGAAGGCCTGTGATAGGAAAGGTACAAGTTTCAAAATTGTTACAAAGTAGCTAGCAAAATCTTTGGAGAAAGAAGAAGAACACGATACAAAAATGGTATTTAATTCTTGAGTTTTGAGGTTTTCAGAACATTGGACTGAAAAGATATTTTTACGGAAAATGACGCCGTGTAGTCGCCATAAATTTTCCCACGTGTCTGAAAAAAATTGGTGTCTCAATCTCCGGGGCCAAATTGTGCCCCTGCACCCTGAGCACGAAAGAAGAAAATTTTCAAGAAAAGACATGGCAAGGCGTCCCAGAAAAAAAAACAGAACTTGCTCTTCGTATTCAACCACTGATATTGCAAAACTCTTGAAGCTATTCTACCCAGTTAATAATTAAGACCTTACGTACCATGCAATATTTGATCTTCCACAGTTACAAAGACGAAGTTGCAAAGAAGTTCAAAGAAGCAAGATCAGACCAATATATAAAATTACCGCTTTTCCATTACGCATGACTTCACATGCTGTCTAGACCAAGTGGACAGATCCGTGCTAAGGGCCCTAATATCGACAAGAAAGACAAAAATCGAAGAGCGGTATGTCGAAGAGTGTATATATTGACACGTGCACATTGAATTAACACAAACACTATCTCGTGGATCATAATTAACATTTATTCAAGACATTTGTGTCTGGTTAATTGTTAGTGAGATCCAGCGAAAAGTTTATTTAGCCACTTAATTAATGTGGGCCCAGTATTGTACGAAAAAGAATCCAATTTATGACAATGCGAGTATGTCATTACCAAACTCGAAATTTATAAAATGATCCCAAAATTTAAGCAGGATATCTTAGGCCGTGCAAAACTTGTAGAATAAATGTCCTATATGGAAACTAATCAAATTCTGCACAAGGACAGGAAACTCATTCTGATTGTTGAATTAAGGTATTAGTTGACTCAAGAATGACTCAATGTTAGTTAAATATATAAAATATGTAAAAATATTTTTCAGGGCATCCTTATTGTTGAAGCTACACGATACACTCACAAGAGAGAGAAATCCATGACTCGGTGGGATTCGAACCTGCGACCACAGCAAGCAAGCTGCCGCAGACCCACGCCTTACAATCTAAATAATATTACTTGTGTAATATAGGCCAAAGTCCCATATATCATAATTACAAAAAGCGGAGAAGATTTGTAGGCAAATTTTTATTTAATTCTAACCTGGAAATTAAGAGCATACAAAAATCCATTTGAGATCGAAGCATAATAAGTTTAAGAGAAATCCGTCATATTACTTGGACACACGTGGACAGAGGGACGGGAAGAAGGACAAAAATGACGTAATTGGTTTATAAAATTTTTCGAGACCCTTCTAATAATCGCTGTTTATCAGAGAACTCAACGAAATCCACAACTATAGTATGTGACCATAAGTTCTCGTTATTCAAGGACAAAATTTGAACTACAAATGTACGTATTAACGGAGTCCTATGAAGATATAAGAAACCTCTGAGTGTTATTGTAATACTAATTTGTACGTCAGCACAACTGTGTTCATTACACAAGGTAATATGTACGCTACATGTTTCGACTAATAAATAGTCATCTTTAGGCTTATTCTTTACAGGTTAAGTCACAGGATGCTGTGCACACATTGGGAATCCAGTGTGTTTACATCAGTGAAATATTTAAGCTTAACATTTAGCCTACATATTACCTTGTGTAATAAAAACAGTTGTGCTGACGTACAAATTAGTATTACAACACGTATTCAGGCACTTCGTGATGTTTTCATTCAAACTGTGGGTGTTGACATTGCAAAGGATAACTGCGTCTAAACTTCTTCCAAATTTATTCACCTTATATCCCGTCCTTCCCAAGAATTTAAAACTCTCAAGTTACATTTTAGGAACTAAATTAATATCAGAAATTCTCAAAAGCTGAACACACTACAAGTGACATGCAAGAATGTATCAACTCCACTAGGTAAAACTTTTGTGAAACTTCTAATCGTTCAAAGAACAAATTCCCTCCATTTAAGGGGACTGATATTTTATATTTGGCCACCTTCGAAGAAAGTTTTGCACTGAAATTGTATATATTCCTTTCTTGCCCATCCACTATATATAAACTCATCTTCTCTTATGCAAATCAATTAAAAATCCTATGATAGCTACCTAAATAAAGAAGTTGCCACAATGTAACTTATGTGCTTCGGACATGTCATATACATGCACATGTATACGAAGGGAAATGTGAATATGATACAAACTGTTTTACGAAGAGCAAGCACACAACATATAGCATGTGTGAACTTCTGAATTTAACATCCATACGTCCGTGCATCGCTAATATATTCGCAGAGTACAACCAACAGGATGCAACGTTTCACAGTTTATTTATTTCTGTAAGACGCTCTACATGTTTCAGATGGGTTTTCCGTCCATCATCAGGAGCTCAAAACTGCACATACAGAGTCAGGTATTGGTCTGACAAATACCTGACTCTGTATGTGCAGGTTTGAGCTCCTGATGATGGACGGAAAAACCGTCTGAAACATGTGGAGCGTCTTACAGAAATAAATAAATTGTGAAACGTTGCATCTTGTTGGTTGTACACTGCGAATGTTTGAACTTCGTTAAGGATATTTATCCTGTTGAAGACGAGCTCGAAAATCAATGATAACCATTAATTAGATCGCGACTGAGACACTTTTAAGTTTTACAGCAGTTTGTGAGCAGACAGTTTTGTGCAGATGAGATGAGCGGCCTTTTTACGATATAATCACGAAACCCAAGATGGATGTTTATCTCATTCGTAGTGGATTAGCTTACTTGCGTGTTGCCAGTGAAAGTCTGTGGGGTGCGGTCCTGACTGTGAGGATGGGAGCAAGTTCGTGAGGAAAAACACATCTGACCCAAATTACTGTACTTAAAAGTGTCCACTGTATTTCCTGGAATTCTGAGTGAAAGTACTTCGGTGCCCTGTATGTCTTACATTCATGGAGTGAGTAAGTAAGTAAGTATGTCTTACATTCAACAAGTGTAAGCTCTTGCAGAAAACTGTGTAGTGCCGAATTTTGGGAATTGTTACTATCACTCATATTATGAATCTGTTTGCAACTAGCCAATTCTTTAATGTAAGATTACTTCCTACTGTCGATAAAGAGCTGGTCCCGGTGGACGCGCGGTCTAATACATAGGTCTGCGGCAGCTTGCTTGCTGGGATTGCGGGTTCGAATCCCACCGGGAGCATGGGTGTTTGTTTCTGGTAAGTGTTGTGCTTTGCCAGGTAGAGGTTTCTGTAATAGTCCGATCCATCATCCAGAGGAATCCTACCGTGTGTGTGTGTGTGTGTGTGTGTCATTGAGTTTGGTCAAGTGCAACAGTAAATCTCTACACCTACAATGAGAAACTAAAAAGAGATCTGAAAAAGAAAGAAAGAAAGTCGGCAAAGGGAATATCAGCAATTGAAACATAATTGTCATTTTCTATTATAGCAAGTATTTTATTGTGGTTCTCGTGGTCTTATTCTAGGCACGTAAATTATCACATATTTTAACGTGGCAGATGGCTACTAAATTTTCAGAAGAATAATATAGGACTGCCCCCCATCTTCGCTGTAATGTTGGTCTGCAGATAATAGTAATATATTTCGTATTAAAAAATTAAGAATTTCACCCTATAATTTTCAACACTCATTATGCAGTGTACAAGCCAATACCAAAACCTGCAAGCAGCGGGTGATTTCGAAAAATTTATAAACGTTTAGGCCTATATGAAAGAAAAAAAAAGAAGAATGCAACTTTAACATAAGATAAACTGTATCAGCTTATGATTTATATATCACGTTATGGGATAGAAACCTAAAGTAAATTGGGGACATTAAATTAAGGGACATGAAATTGCTATAAACGCAACACTTCCTTATTTATTCAACTACTGCGTTGCTACGTGTTTCGGCCCGGGTTTTCGGTTGTCATGAGGCAATTCTTAAAGTATGAGGTCTGGAAAATAAACGCAAGTGTAATATCATGCGTACTACTCTGTTAAAAATCAAAAGGATTTTAGAGATTTAAGTACGGTACCTATACTTTGTGTGGGTCGGGTAGCTCAGTCGGTATAGCGACTGAGCTACGGGCTGGACGGTCCGGGATCGAATCCCGGTGAGGACGAGATTTCCCGCCCGTCCAGAACGGCCCTGGGGCCCACCCAGCCACCTGTACCGGGTCTTTCCCGGAGGTAAAGTGCGGCCGGGGCGTACAGCTGACCACTCACCCCCTTCTAGTGCCGCGGTCATGGAAGAGTAGAGCTATACCTCTACCTACCCTCTGGGCCACTCCGGGCCTGTAACGGGATCACTTTACCTTTAACTATAATTAGTGTGTTGATGTAAACTGTGGCATTACATTTTCTCTCTCTTCTTTTTCATTTCTTCAACCGGTAGACATTAAATCTTGACTTGTGTGCACAGTTTTTATTTTCACTGATTTTATGTAATCACGAGCACAAAAGGGATGTATAGAATAAAAAAAAAACTTAAGGGAATTGAATAATGTAACAGAAATACGTAAATCAGTTTACAAGTTTTTTTTTTTTAAATCCTCACAGTGTGAAGCCCTTTGTTTGTCTTAAGCAAACCCCACATTCATCTAAACACTTTCGCCATTTCCCTCTGCATTAACGTGTGGGTGGACGTCGAATCTGTTTCTATATGGACTTTTTTTTGTTGTTGTAAACAAACCTCCAAACTGAGTTTGTCCATTAAGTTTATATGACAAGATCAGAAGGTTGGAAAAATTTTAATAAAGAACTCATGTTCCTTCATTGTTATACAGCTTCCTACTTTACTATAAATAGTCTTTTAATATACCTCAGTGCCTGACGATTCCTATCGACCACCTGCTTTTCAAACACTCACAGACCCTTGAAAATTCAGTATTATTTATATATATAAACACACACATACAGTTGTTATTTAAAAGGCGAAATTTCGGAGTGTGTTATTATAGCCACCGGCAATTTGGTCACGAATATGTACGTTGGTTTCTCAGCAACATGACCTCTGTGTATCACGAGAAGAAACGAGATCCAGGGTGTGGCAGAGACTCACGATCTTGGTACTTGAGGTCAACAGACCTCCTGTAAAGAAGTCCATGCTCTGGTGTACGGAACACAGTGTGCTTGTGCATTTGTTGTCAGCGATACACCTTCCTTGCTTGTCGCAATTGCTGTAGTACACGCAGCTTCAGAGAGAGAGAGAGAGAG
>Ga0131853_10020356_pt1 | contig 12050 bp, 7 predicted proteins | sample TergutLab28metaG_FD_92764 | JGI IMG/M metagenome (GOLD analysis project Ga0131853, IMG submission 92764) | Labiotermes labralis P1 segment gut microbial communities from Petit-Saut dam, French Guiana - Lab288 P1 (version 2) (version 2) | ecosystem: Host-associated > Arthropoda: Insects >...
ACATCACCAATATTCAGTACATCACCAATATTCAGTACATCACCAATATTCAGTACATCACCAATATTCAGTACATCACCAATATTCAGTACATCACCAATATTCAGTACATCACCAATATTCCTCTAATCAGTGTTATATTATTTGCTGTTTAATAATATGGAAGGAAGATTTCTAGAGTTACACTAGATGCCGGGGCATCAATAGCTACTCCTTTACTGGTTTGAGAGTTCTGCTTGTCATAACAAAAACAATAATGATTGAGTACTTTTTAAAAAAGGGCTATTTCAGTATCATTGTTAGGAATATTTCTGTTTGTTAAAATATATTTCGTTAAATTTATAATCTCTCTGTGAGCCGGGTAGCTCAGTCGGTATAGCAACTGACTACGGATTGGACGGTCCGGGATCGAATCCAGGTGGGTGCGAGATTTTCCGCTGGGACCCACGCAGCCTCCTGTACAATCGGTACCGGGTCTTTTCCGGGGGCGTGCTGCTGACCACTCACCTCCTTCTAGTGCCGCGGTCATGGAAGAGTAGAGCTATACCTTTACACACCCACTGGGCCACACAGGGCCTGTAACGGGATCACTTTACCTTTTTATAATCTCTTTGGTAGGTAGACTGACGTATAGATCTTTTATGTCTAAGGTTAGGAACGTGTGTGACTGAGCTCTTGAGGCCCGGAATCTTCGACCTTCTTCCTTTATTGTGAGACATGATTTTGGATCCGTACAAAATAACAGGCAGAGTTCTGGCTTCTTGCTGTAAACAAGGCATATCTTGAGCTGGAAATATTTAAAGTGATTTCTTTCTTTCTTTTGTTTATATCATAAAGACTCAAACAACAAATCTTCCCAATATTGGTACCTAACTACTAAAGTATACGGCGTCACATCACAGAAGATAGTAATATCCACACTCGAAGCAGTGAGAACCCCGTATCTTTTCAAGAATACAATTTCCTGGTGATATTAATTTTGGTTTATATAATTTTGACGTGACCCTAATTTGCTTGGGGCAGCAGATTGAAATTGCTTATTTTATTCAGACGCAGCCCATTGTTAAAAAGGTTACATTTTTATAAAAGTGTTTATGTAAAAAATATAGAAATATATCTGGACACAAAAACAAAGCCCATTCCTATTTAAAACTATTATCTGTACATTTTCCAAAATTTTGACGTTTTTCTGACCGTGCACCTCAGTATATTTATTTCAGTATTTAACCAACTTGATGCACACCTATAGGTGTGATGATACCAGAGACTGTGTAATGCAATCTTGACCTCCTGATGATGAGCACATGTGCTCTAAACATATAAATTTTCCAAAATAATTAATTAATTGCAAATAAATGCAAATAAATAGAGTTTCTGATTCCGCACGATCCACGAGTTGTTTAAACGGCCACATGTGTAGTCCCACTTATTTATTTATTTATTTTTGAAATGTTGCTATAGTGAATGTTTAATGGAATTTTATGCGACTCGAAACATAGGACCCTTTTAATAGGATTAATGGAAGGGTAACACAAATTACATCGCATGAATTGTGATAACATATAACAGTAGCAAGATCAACATTGAGGAATTTTGAGGAAGAAGTTTGTATCCTATTTTACATAAATACGAGTATATTTACATTATCATGATTTAAAACAGTAATATTTTCTAACTTAACTCTTTAAGTCCTCTTGGTAAATATTTGCACCGCCTGATACAATAATCAAACTTGTATTTTACACAGGTTTATATATGTTTATCGTATGATTATAACAATAAAAAGATTATTTCCATTAGGAAACCTTATATGAGTAGGTTCTTTGTTAGACATGAAATCTGTTCTCGGTGAGACAGGAAATGAATTTTTATATAAAATGTATATGAAAGTCAATATTTAAAATTTCGTCACTAAAATAAATTAGAGTTTTACTACAAGATCTGTTTCTCTAATAATCTAAAAGCAAAGACAACGAGGAAGGTACAATCGAATAGCCCATCTTCTATAATGGACGAGACAGCGTACTTTAAATTGGAGATGAGTTTTGTAGGACCTGGGCTGAAGATTTAAAATTGACCTTCGATAACCAGAGTGTCAATAATAAAGAGTATAAAATGGATTTAACTGAGATAATCTACAGCCCAGCGACTAACTTTTATAAACACAGGAATAAAAACTTGGTTCAAATAAAAGTACGTAATTTCTTGATCAGGTGAAGAATTACGGCTAAGGTCACTTAACAGAATGCCTTATAAATTTTGGTTACACAGACGAAGTTAAACTGCACAGCTACTTTGTGCGATGTGATATAGCGCGATTATTTGTCGTAATTTTTGTCACGTAAATTTGAAGTCACTTTCTTTCGAAGGATGCCCGATCGAAATCATAGGATATCAATGCCTTCCACCCTCTACTACCAAAGGTGGTATTGGGCATGTGTGAATTGGGAAGGGGTCACACGTCAACGGGGGGAGGTGGCTTACCAATGTATGTGGGATGGGCATTTTGAGGGGGGGGGGGGGTTGTAACGCTAGTAAACGGGACGACCCGTTCTAATACTGGCGGATATGTGGAGTACGAGATGGGAACTTACCCCCCCCCTCCCGCTCCAGAATAACCACTGCCAGTTCACTCCTTCTCTCTTCTCACCCTCACACGTGATATGGACAATTAACTATTATTACATTTCTCTACACTGTAAAGCTGCAGCGACAGAAAATGTATGGGAAAGTAAGCGGTCTACGTGGTATAATATTGTACTACGAAATCTGACAGTGATTCATCTGTTCATAAAAATTCATTTCTTTTTGAAAGTCAATAAACAGATCCACTCGATTCCACTCCAATTCTCCAAACCACATTTTTCTAAAATCATTTGTAATATTACCCTCCTGTCTAAATCTAGGATCTACATCTTCAAAATGTCCTGTCCCCGTGATGCATTATTTTACAAACGAAATATTATGCTGCAAAACCTCGCTATACATCCACTCTTTTAAACGCAGTGTTTGGCGTTACATCGAGTGTGGCAGTAATTCGAAATACCTTAAAATGGGGAAGTTCACATACGTTCATTGGCGCTATGTCGGGGTTTGACTGTACTCACATCTTGTCCTTCCCATGAGAGTTTAAATGGCCCGCCAAATTGCCCTGGTAGACTTACTCATCATAAAATGTAATAGTGTTATTTATAAACCTGCTCAGAAAGAAAAAGTTCTACCTGCGAGTTTTTAGGTTTTTGACAGTTGAAGACTCCCTCATTCTGGACGTGACGCTATTTCGCTGGGTGACTGGGGCCAGATGTTACGAGAAAGCGTATTGTTCTTATTTCAAGGAGTAAATGTTATTGGACAATATACCGTTCAAGATAAGGCCACTCTGCTCTGTAGCAAAAGCAGGTGTACGTCACTCACTAACGCAGCACCATATTCTAGCAGAAAGGTGAACTCAAAACTCTGCCTGTGAAAGACAAAAGTTATAAAGCAAAGTGAAAATATAACTTCACTTGTCCTTAGCCTAGGAGTTATATGGAGGTCAGCGGTAACTTTCTCGCACCGGACTACTGACATCAAGGGAAGAAAATCCGCCTACCCATAGCATAAGGAGGCTGAGGCCAAAGGCCCTGCAAAAAATACGGGAAAGAAAAAAAATATTTTCCCTACCAGTACTGAGGCAATTTGCACGTAAATTCTAATTTATATTCTTCAGTCTCTCCTGCAATGTCCAGTGTCCCTTGTGTCTGCAAATTTCACAAAAATTTCTTTTATTTTATAAAGATACAGGTCAAGATAAAAGAGTTCTTTTTTTACCACGTTTCGTTGCAACGGTACATCTCTGGCTACAACACGATATTTGCGAGTTGCAGTTCTGAATCTCGTAGCATGTACGGTCCAAATAATTGTAATGTAAGAGATATGGGGATCTTACAGTGGTGTTACTGACGATTTAAGACTTCTGGGATGTTACGCCTTGTCTTACTGTAGAAAACTGAAAATTGGTTGTGTGTACGCTTGTAACCATAATTGCTTTGTATTTTAATGCACCTTTCGGTACAAATTCAATAAAGACGCAATTCTTACCTATATAGTCATATTTAGCAACATATCGACATTTCTCACTGTTCTTAATGAAACATCATACAATGAAGACATCTGGAGGTTAATGCCTAGTATCAAGACCCGGCTGCTTTACCATCAGTACTTATTTGATAAGAAAGAGAGTGGGTATGACAGCCAGTTCAGTAGGAGGGACGAATGGAGAAATACCTGTCAAATAGTTCATAACCCATTCAGTATATTTACTGAGACCTATAGGTACAACTCTTACATCATAAGACTAATTAAACAGGATAATAGCCTCAGAAAATCCAGGACCTCTAATAAAAATCTCATCTTGACAACCGACTGTTTCCCAATTTAATTACGCTTTGATAATCATTTTCTTATTATTTTAAAATATAATTTACCGATGGCATAAGAATGTTTCTCAGTCTTCTCTGTCTTTGAAAAGTCTAGGCAGTTTTGCGAGAGATCTCCCTGCTCTCTTGAATAAATGTCTCTTGTTTCTCTGGTCAGGTGTAAAATTCTAGCCGAAGGCAGTCTCCTCTATTTTACTGCGTTCAGTGGCGCTGATACATTTACGTCAACTGACATTTGAAATCTTCTGTCTTCTTCACCTCTCTCTAACAGAAATGTTATCTCCAGCGTCATATCTTCAAATAATTGCAGTGTTAGTATCACCTCAAGATTGCACTGTACCATTTTCTGAATTATTACCACGTTTTAATTGTACCAACTTAAAATTATGTTTGTTACATTACTTTGTTTTGAAGCCAACCAGCAGGTGAAATATAGTCATTTACTTGATGCACAAAATTTGTTTCACAATAAGTTTTATTTCATGCCTCTACATGCTTCGAGCACATGTGCTCATCATCAGGAGGTCAAAATTGCATTACACAGCCTCTGGTATTATCACACCTATAGGTAGCAGTACGGCCGTACGGCCACCTATAGGTGTGCCGTGCACGGCACCATCCGCACGGTACACACGACCTACGCAGCGGCTCTCAAGACCATCACCCATCCACAAACTCGGTGCAGAAAACCATACGCTGCAACTCAACATCTAATGCTCCTGATGATGGGCGTATGTACCCAATACATTTCGAACTAAGAATACATCAATAAAATTACCTTGTTGCATCAAGTTGGCATTTCACTTTATTTCATGAGGAAGATGCACGGTCAAATAACCCTCAAGAGGATTTGGTATTAGATTTCCGGCATAGTCAAGCGATAATCCTGAAATACATCACTATACTTCCTACAGTATTGGTACCATAATCCTTGACCCTGGAAGTAAAGCGACTGTAAATCTAGCCAATCACTATCTCCTAGAGCCGATATTAAGAATGCATGGAACTATACCTCCGATTCATCACATGCTTTCATGGTGTGATGCTAGACTAAGAAGAAAATTTTATATTTTTAAAACTTATTTTCAAATCGAGTAAATTCTGACATTAAATTCTACTCTATAGCTTACGTAATGCCTGCGATTAAATACATATTTTTTTCAGTTACTTTTTTAAATATTACCTTTCGAAACACAAAAGGGTGTTCTATCTAAGAAAAAATAAATTTTCTAATGTAAACATTTTTAAGTTTTAATCCGTATTTTAAAAAAAAGTAATTACGATACTTATTAAAGTAAGACATAATCAACAAAATATCGGGGTTTAAAAACCCCACTCACCAGTTTTATTATCGGCGTTACTCGGTTTGTCATCTAAATACCCGCAGTTTGGGTCTACTCTTGTAATAAGCCCTAAATACACAGGACAATTTTAAGCCCTTCTAATGCCTAAATAGGCATTTAAAACGAGTTAATATTGTTTAACTTAATTGTTACAAAGGGCACAATTTTGTGACGGTGTAAGCTAAATCCGTCATTGTCAAACATTCCGTGTTGTCTCCCTCCACATATGGCAAAGTGTACAAACACACATGCTCATGTAAACTACATCTGTCTCTCTCTCTCTGTCCAGTGTCCAGCTGAAGTCCAACACTTCACCTCTACACTACTCCAGACATTCACCCTACAATTCACCCCCGCCCACAACCCCTCGTTACCTCCCATTTCCCGAATCCAACATCAACACACTATGAACGTAGGGGTGGAGAAGGACAGAGAGGATGAAAACCTCCCCAAAATCATTCTCACCCATGTAGTAGAATTGTGCGGAGAGATAGAGAGTAGGAGGTTTGGGTTGAATATGTGTCTATCAAAATAAAATGGTTCAGGGAGGACAAACAACGAGCATGATTTCCCCAAACGAACCAGGAAACAGGAAAAGCTCTTGGAAGGTTTTGCGTTTGGTGTCCGCCTCCACTCCTGACTATTGTTAGTGAGAGAGAGACAAATCTAGGAAGGAAGTGGTTGGTTATGTTATCCAAACTTCGGGAAGGGGTAGCGTCAAAAAAAATAGCAACACCATCACATAGAGTAGTCATAGTGTCCCCCTCTTTCCCTCCCTATCTGCCGTGATCTGTGTATGTCCGCATGCGAGGTGCCTCGTCGGCGTGTCCACACCGGCAGCTCGAAAAGGCCATCAGCTATCATTAGTTCGCGAGTCCGTGCTGCAACGCTCTGTATTTGCTTTCATGTAACAATGCTTCATTTATTTCGTTAAGTCGGACGCCGTATGTGCCAGTTCCGCCATTTTGGAATGAAAGAAGTCGCCTATTGGATGTCATCTTAAGACGTTGTGAGTGACGCCATCTTCCAGGAAACTGTGAGGCTTTGTTTCGACCTTTGTAAGAGGAAGTCAGTAGAACGATGGCCAAGCACATGGATCATTACAGCGTGTTTTAATATTAAATAAAATATCTCTCTAATGAATTTATATTTGAATTCTTCTCGAATCGCAGTGATGGTAGCAGGTGAAGTCTTTGTGAATATGTTAATGTACGTGTGTTTCTCTTGGAGTGCCTTTTCAGTGAAGTATATTTTGTTAGCAACAGGATGTGCGTTTCGAGTTTTCATAAACATGCCATTTTAATTTAAAACTTACTATACGCATGCGTGCTTCCTTTTTTTAAAAAAAATTCTTCTTCTTTCACAAACGTTGCATATACAATTAAACTTCTCTGCAATTGGTGTCAGCAAACACGTGTTTGGTTAAGTGTCTAAAAAATTTCAGTCTTCTTTGGAGAACGGTTATGAAAACTTCTGCAAAGCCATGTGTATGTTGACGCTAACAGACTCAATTATTTCTTACATCGCCATAGACTTCGTTGCGTGTTCTTGCAAAGATAATTTTCTTATCCTGCCACATTTCTTGAGAAAATACTTTTTTCTTTCAATTCACGTAATTATTATTTTCTGTTTTGTTCTTCTGTCCTTTAAGTGTAAAGAAGTCTTATTCTCTTCCTCTTGAAGTCAGAATATATGTTATTACTGACGGCGTTTAATTAATACAGAAAGTAAAATAACGTATCCAAAGTATAGACCAATTATAAATAAATAAATAAATATAGATATATACATTTTATTAGAATACTAATTCGGCTTATAAAGTTGAAAACGAGGACAGCATGGCTCCAAAATAGCTGACAAAATGGCTGCTGTAATCGAAAAAATTTCAATTGTTCTCTCCGAAGAGCCAAATTCACTGTCAACCTGGTAATATTTCATAATTTTTTGAAAACTACAAAAAAAATAGCGTAATTTGAATTTAAAAAACATATATAGCCATACTGCAGAGCAACTGGTTAATACTACTGTGTGGTTTCCCTATAAGGCATTATTTACATTGAAATTTCACCTCAACACATTTAAAGGATTCGCACGATAATTTGTTCACTGGAAATGACTGCGCAGGTAAAGTGACAAATTATTCAGTGTGCATTTAAGTCATGAATAAATGGCTAGCTTACAGTAAACATTAGTAAAATCCAACTCTACTTACGATAAAACGAGTAACATGCACAAAAATTTTCCGCAATATTAAAATCTCTATCTGGTTCCGTTTTTGGCCATATCACTTTTTTAGTACAATATTGTTAAGCAGCACGTAGAAGCACGCAAATTATTTTCACGTTGTTTTGTTTCAGACTGGTGAGTGATTGTCTAAAGTCAAATTAAACTTGAAGAAACACGTGTGCTGTTTTTAGTTTAGTGACAAGAGTAATTCACTGTGTGTATGTCGCAGACTAGCAGCAGGTAGATAGAACGCGTGCCTGCACTCAACTGATTTTGTTCAACAAAATTTGAAGCAAGCATTTCCTAGGAGTGGGTGAATGACCATATGTTATCCCCCCCTCCCATTACTCCTTCCAAGGGTTGTTTTTCTCTTTATAATGCCCCCACTTTCAAGTAAAGCCGTGGTTTTTGTGAAGCAAGAAACCAGGGCCGAATATAAACGGAAATTGTGGGGAGGTAAAGAGATGCCCATTTTTTTCTTCCTGTTCTGTGGTAAGGGCTACTTCCCATTTTCCTTTTTAAGAACCGATTGTGATGAAGTATCCGGATTACGTAGTTTGATGGTGGGGAGTGTAGATATTTTTAAGGGGCCATTGTACACAGAAGAGGGCTGTTCTTAGATAAATGTAGTGGCGGGGAATGGCAAAGAAGAGGGCTGCAGGAAGGGAGGTTAACGAAAATGGCCTCTTTCCTTGGATATCGTCTCCGAAGATGGGATGAAGTGGCGCGGGGGAGTAGGGGTGACATAAAATGGGGGAGAAAGACGCCGAGGAAGGCACACTCCTCAGCGAATCACATTTTGGGGCTGGAATTAAGGTCGCCTCTGTGATATAAGGAGGAAGGGTGGAGCGAGGGGGTAACGGTGAAGCGGGGGAGCAGGAGGGAATATTTCTGGAGATGCGCAAAACGCTTTTCCTTTATCTGAGATTCTACCAACTTGGAGGGCTGAACGCTAGAGTGATTGAGAAATAATGTCACAAGTCTCCTCGTTAGCAGTTTTGTAACGTTCGTTCCGTTCGGACTGCAGCACCCTATTGTGGTGCTGCATGTGGTCTACAGCCCAGGCTAATTTTTCTCAGCAGAAAATCGTAAAACTCCGCAGGTTCGGCTGCGTCGCTTTTCCTTAACTTTATTCTGTCCCCATTTCGCATTTTAGAGTCACTTAGTTCGTCCTTTCATTCGCTCTAAGAAGCAAGCGTAGGAAAAGGCGTTTTCCATCCAACCCTCCGCATTTCTCATCAACCCCAACTTGAACACCCCTCTTCACCTAGCAGAGAAATTTCGCCATCATGGGTGACTTAAACCTGATCGTACAACTGCAGGGGGGGGGGGGTGATAGACGGGGACGTAGGTACTTGAAGTTCGAGACGTGATTAAATTATTAACGTTGACTGGGATAAATTGAAGTGTACAAAGTTTCAGGAATAAAACCTTCCTAAGAAATACTTTCGAATAAGCTCCTTTGCTTCGAGAGATTCCGTATGTTATGGCTGAATTAATCACCCCACAACGGACAGCATTCCCCAAGCCTCCAGTTTAGTACTTACAAATGATGTGGATGAAAATGATAGCCCGTTTCCCGCACGAATAACGACCAAATCTATTTCCGCCAGGTTAAGCACCATACAACCCCGTTCGAATTGCTTCCTCTCTCGTTCGTTTTACGTACGTCTTAACCCAAGTGCTATCTCAGAAACACTACTTTGTTAGCAGATAGTATTATGGAATCCTCATTATCCCTGCCAATGTGAAAAGCAATTAAACGTGCTAGAATTTTGCTGAATTTCTACAAATTTCAAGTGAGTATCTGTTAACATACCCAAATAAGGAGTTAATAATTTTCGGAAATGTGAATAATTATATATTACATACTCCCCTACTTTCATTCCTTTGAAATTAATATAAATATATATATTTCAATATATGATGCCAAATTTAATAGTACTAGAGGCGTAAAAGGCTCTATCGTATGTTGAATATATTAAAAATAAGAGCGAATAATTGTAATAATCCAGTAATTATGAATGGCAAAGTCTTAACTGGTGTATAATTAATCAGAAGGTAATATATTAATGATCAGGTTAATAATCCCTTAAACTACACAGTCAGAAAACTGTAAACAGCGCTGTTAGTAATTATATGTGAGGTTAAAATTTCAAAATCCGATGGAAATTCAACACAAAGGAAGGAGAAAATATTAACATATGTACACAACGTGTTAATACAAGTTTGAATCTAGAAGTGTGAAATAGATTACTGGAACCTGGACACTCCGACGGGCCAATCGACGAAAAATATAAATGTGTAGTTTGATTAAAGAACTGAAAGATTAATAACACAGTTTCGAATTCGTTAATTACTGTTGAAGTAACTTTGTTGAAGTCAAAGCGTGTGCTCTCCAAGTAATAAAAGGAGTGTACAAGTTCGTCCCTGACTTGTGTCTGAAGTATATCACGCAAATCTGTCAATTGCTTGACTTGCAGTATTGTACCTCTCATTAATATTCATTTATTGCAGGTAAAACCTGTTGTTTTCGGAGGTAATTAACACAGGAACAACGTACGAAATTAATTAAGATACGAAGTACAGATACCTGCTGAAAACAAAAGAATTGTCTACTCATACGTGATAACATATCTGACTGTAAAATTATTTTGTACAACTTTATAGATCTCAGTATAAACTGTAAATTGTATGCTCTTTAGTGTCCGATGAATACTAACAAGAGTAATGCAGTTGAAACTGAGCTGCATGTGAAAAAATGCAGATATTAGAACGAGAGACAACAGACGACCATTTAGCCACCAACCGATATCTAAAAGCAAATGTAAACTTTTACCGGCGCTATTTAAAAGGAAACGTGAAGGGGAAATTGCAGAGATCCACTCATTTTTAACTTCGGAACTAGGTGAAGGTGGGCGGGCAACTTCACTTAGCGGTTGCTTTACCCCTGGAGAAAGGACTAGTTTTATCTATTAATTAGTTGGCAGTTAGTCCCCTTGCGTCTTTCGTGTAAAGAAAATATCTGCTAATTTATTTATTATCGACTCTTATTAGATTCAATATTTCATTTTACTAATATTCTTGAGGAACATGAAAATGACGTCCTTATTTCAAACATCGATTTTATTATATAGGAAGCTGATCGTTTGCATTTTATGTATCAAAACCGCAGAAAAAATTGTCCTTTAATTATAACATTAAGTATATTTTGACGTTATGATATTTTATTTTGACGTCAGTCCCTGATGAAGAACCAAATAACAGGGGCTGACACTTCGGTATATATCTACCAAAGTTCTATATTCATAATAGGCCTTCCCACCTTCCACACTTTACATACGAGACACTCAAAATGCCAAGAATGATTAGTCCGTTTGCCAAAAATTATATTTCGCTAAATAATAAATCACTTGTACAGGATCAAAATATATATTCTTTGTGTTTGAGAAGAAAATGACGACAGCAACATTTTAAGGATGCTGTAACTGAGAAATCAAATTTTTCACGGACTAGAACCACGTAATTTTTAGCCTACCGGTCATCTAACTACTGTGTGATTTGTGGAAGGAAGAAATAGAATAAGCGTGTGGAAAGAATATGAAATGAAGAAATATGTAAGAAATTGTGCTTGAGAACTTCCTGACAAATAGAGTAATTGCAATACAATGCGTGAATGGCAGGGTAATGGTATATAGACCTAGGGTGTAAATGTTTTTAGGAAACCTAGGAGCCACCTAAAAATCTAGGTTTTAGAAGGGGGATGTTTAGCAAGTGACCCACAACTTTTAGGCGCCACAGTAAAAATTTAATCACCAGTACGACAAGGAGCGCCGGAATTGTGCGTCTCTGATAGTGGTTGTACAGAAAACTCTTTTGGACCTAAACCCCCTTTGAACTTTGATATGACAGTTTAAAATTATGTGTAATATAAGTACTCTAATTACATCTTATGCGTATTGGACCGTGCATCATCTTGATATTTGAATAAAGGTTGACCAACTAGATGACACTTGCTTTATTATATATTGCTCAACATGTTTCAGACGTTAATACGTCCATC
>Ga0131853_10020359_pt1 | contig 12050 bp, 5 predicted proteins | sample TergutLab28metaG_FD_92764 | JGI IMG/M metagenome (GOLD analysis project Ga0131853, IMG submission 92764) | Labiotermes labralis P1 segment gut microbial communities from Petit-Saut dam, French Guiana - Lab288 P1 (version 2) (version 2) | ecosystem: Host-associated > Arthropoda: Insects >...
AAAAAAAAAAAACACCCCCACCAACAACCCAAAAAGAAAAAAAAAAAAGGTGGGAGCGGGAGGGTGGGGGGGGGGGGGGGGGGGGGGGGGGGGGGGGGGGGGCACAGTGAAAATTACACAGTACCATATGCTTTGTACATCATTTTAAGGCAAATTCTTACACCTACATAAAATAACGGCTTAGATGGTAATGCTGTTTGTTTCAGAAAAAAAGTTACTGTTACTGTACTTTGAGTAAATTAAATGTATGGTTACCTTGGCTTCCTCTTTTCAAAAAAGACACACAATTTGCAAAATGCTGCATAAAATGTACTATTTAATGTTCTCACAGTAACAGTTATTAATATTACGACCTTACACAATCTGATGTAACACTGTTACAGATGTACCAACATTTTGGTATATACTGCTCTGTCACCTGTTTCTTCACACAGTTAAAAATGGGGTTCAGCAGGTTCCTCTGAAACACTGGCTCTTATCAACCATGCTACATGGTACCACACTGAAGGAGGCTGTATATCTTAAATAACAAGTACATGTGAGATTTGTGGTGGATAACATGGCACTAGGACATGTTTCTCTCTGAGTATTTCAGTTTTCCCATGTCAATATCACTCCACCAATGCTCCATACTCATCTTCATATACATTTGGTTCTTGCCAGAAGGGCACTGGGCAAACCCTGGAAACTTGTCAAAAGGAATACTCCTTTGGATATTGGGGAGCACTAGAAATAAAAGTATTTTCACAGCGTTCAGTCTACAACACATTAAAGTGCAGAAGGTAAACTAGAAAAATGTTACAGCTACAGATTTTACAGCATATGACACAAGGCTAGGAAGGGCCTGTAGTTTCAGGAAAACACAAATTCTTAATAACAAACAGAGAAATTTGCAACGGTTTCATTTTTGTGCAACTGTTTCATATGTTTTACAACATTTATTTTCTGTTTGGCTCGATAGTCACAGAAAGGGCACTGAAACTTTGCAGGTTTTCCACACTCATAGCGGCCATGTCTCCACAGAGAGCGGTATCGAAGGTAAACTTTCCCACAGTCGTTGCACTGGAAGACTCTTTCTTGGGCTGCTGTTGAGTTCATATCATATGACCAGCTACAAACTGCAAATAGAATACATTCATGTACCAAAAATAAACTGGGTCAGATCCAGAGGAACTATTTTTACATACTATATACTATGTACATGTTATAAAATGCACAATTACCACAAAAAATCTACACCTTTTTTACCTGTCCTTGCAAGAGTTGCAGTTACAGTTCTTAAGGTTAATCAATAGCACTGGTTATTGACTGCTGTCAACAAACTAAACACATAAAATTCAACTAGAAAAGAGCTTCTAAAGTCTGACAATGAAATTTAATTCACATAAGGTGTAACAGTTATCTCTCCATGACTTGATGTCCTGAAATGATTCAAGAATCTATGCTTATACAGTGAATAAACTAACTAAAACATCATGGGCTACCAACTGCATCACAGACAAGTCAAAATACAATGTTATTGAGACCTGCTGTCCCCATTAACAAGGCCTGTTGATGGAAAGAGAGACAGCTACCAAAACATTGGTTTTGACTCAGTTATAGTTGGTAGCCTCTGAAAACTTCAGTGACTTCTGAAATTAATTACTGGCATTTCCTACACTACAGAATTCATAACCATAATGCTGTGACATAAGTTGTAAGGAACTACATACCACAGGGTATGTTCTTGACACTAGACCTAATGATTAAGTTATCACAGTTCAGTCTTCTGGACTTAGTAGCACCTTCTCAATGCCAAACAAACTGATTAGACTATCTTGACTTCATCTTTATGAATTGGTGAGCAGCATTTACTTCACTCCAGATGTAATGGCTCTGCCATCATGATGAGGTTGACACAAATGCAGTATAGACATTTTGAAACATGTTTCATTCTGCCCTATTGGACACACATGAAGATAATTACTAAATATGCTGAATGAAAAAGGTACTGTTTGATTCCCAGTGTGATGAAACTGGACAAAGAAATAGTACAAGTGTCAGTCATGTATAACACTTACCATATATTTTGATTAAACATACAATTAAATTCCTAATATAAAATATAATAACATCATAAAAATTACAGTATCAATAAAATACATTCATTAGAAACAGGAATATGTACTGTATTACACACTTCTTTAGAACAGGGAGGTTTGTAACAATGTTTCAGTGTTTCAGGAACAGCACAGAGAGAATATTTCCTATCAGTAATCTCACAGATTAGAACACAGAATTACTTAACAGAACAGGTCAAGTATGTGAGTGTCACCTACTAGTGGCTGCAAGTGAGGCTTTCTTATGGTAGCATTGGCGCACCCAAGGAGAAGATTTTGTAAACATAAAGATCCTCAGGGTCAGTTCCCTACCTCCCCACCCCCAAAAGAAAAATTCTGGGTGTGAGAATATACAGTGGGTTTGGGTCTAAGATTATTATATGATTAATATGAATGCCTAATAGAGCATTGCTTTCAGCACAGCCACTCAACCATTTTTATTTAGTGTACATAGCAGGATTAACTTTTCTCACATAAGTTTGTATTCTGCTTGATGACATATAAGACATAACCAAATCAGGTGTAGCACAACCAGAATTCTTAATCTCACACTTCTCAGTGAGAGTTATTTGTGAAAAACTGATGCCCTGTAAGAACTTCACATTGTTCTTGTTCACATTTACCTTAATTTAGCACCTACTAAAATTAGCACATTCACAACATTTGCTTTGAAAACAGCTAGGTAAAAAAGTGTTTTAAAAAATCCAGCGTTTGAAGCATTACGAAAGGTAAACAGATGTATGAAGTCCTCCTTGAAACCCTCCCGGTCCACACCCCAGCTGCACTCAATCGGCATGCAACACCTGGGTAGGGCACAGCCCACTCTCTTTCCAAAGTACATACAATCTGTTGTATTTGAATTTAAAATAACTTTTTTATGCTGTTTTAAAGAATGTACATATCACCTAACAAAACTTTCATTCAGATATTTTGTTTAATTTTTGTCAAAATTTCTGGGAAAGCTGCAGCCCTGAAGCCCTTATAGACAAGCAGCCCCAGGTGCCTACATAGATCACTTTATCTGTGTCATCATATTTGACTAATACAATGTGAAGACTAGCCTACTGGGATCTGACAAGGCATGTTACACATAAGATTACTAGATTTCTTTACTGTGTCCATCATCTTGTAATCCAAATAAATATGATTTAGACAACTGGACTGTTTGTGTCCCCCTGTGAAAGGGTGAGGAGGCAGCTACTGAGTAGCATCCAGCAGAAAGCACTGTTCTCAGTCAGTGGAATGGTGACATATGAAAATGACACAATAAAACTCTTTGTAAATCATTACTTAATAATTTAGGATGTCAGTTTGTCAGGATGATGTTTTCGAATATGCACGGCTAGGTTTCCACGCTGTTTAGCCCGATATGAACACCAAGAACACTGATGTGAAGGTTCTTTTCCACCACACTCCACCAACTGATGCCTGTTCAATGTACTCTTCCAACGATACTGCTTGCCACAATCTTGACAACTGTATAGACTAATGGAAATATGTCTTCTTTTATATTGCTTCAATGTTGACATCATATTCATGGGAATAACCCGATCCCAGGGCTGCCATTTTTGTAACGAAGGCCACGATACTGACGGTACTGCAAAAGGAAACAAATATGTCAGAAGAAAAAGAAAATCACTAGTTTAAAAATAGGAATCCATTCAGGAAATAATAAGAAGTGAAAAAGTACTCAGTAATAAGGCTTATATATTAATTAATTTCTTGGGTCATGACTCCTTGCCATGACTGAATAATGCAGTCAAGTGGTTAGCATGCCTGCTTCATATTCAGAATATGCCACATAACATTCTCACTCAACATAGTGACTGTCTTAAAAGATTCTCGATACAAAAATTTTTCCAGGCTGACAGCCACGTCAAGTGGCTAGGGCAAACCAATTTTATACATTTCCTTTCCTCTTCAACATAAATATGAAGAAAGCATATTAAAATAGGCCAAAACTGCTCTCTTCCATGTGCCTTCAAATTAATCATCCTACCATCTGCAGGTAAGGAACTGTTAAATATACTACAGCCAAATTCCCACAACTGGTGTACGTGACAAATGCACCAGGAACTGCAAATTTTACAAGGAGCCAAATGAATAATTACCACACTGTTTCCAAGACTTCTTTATTTGATGAACATTTGTTCCCATGTACACTTGCCAACTGTTTGCTTGGTCAATGCCATCACATTCCCATTACTGGGGTGTTTGGCTGTTTGATATTCTGAATGATACTGACCATCTACGCATAAATCACTTTTCTGCTTGTCAAGTATAAACATCTGAGAGAATACAACAACACATCTTGACTTCATATGTAAACAAACACCGGTAATTTGTATGACTTGTGCCACATTCACAGTCTGATGAAAATAGAAAAATGGTCAATATTTGAACCAGTGCAAGGTTCACGTGACATGGCAAATAATCATAAGTAACAAAAGTTATTAACTGCATAAGGCATGTGAATGCAGCATAAAAAACAAAAGACAATGTCCTATGACATACTGGTTTACTAGTGTTTTATGGACACTTCAGTCTTCACTCTTGGTGTAAACTCACTGACAGCTCATCCAGTCCTGATATCCCCAGTTCTGTGTCACATCATGGCCTCCCTCCCACATTCAGCAAACAGAAAGTACAAATTTTACATGTGATATTTGAGGTACTCATGGCAATTAGTACCAAGGTTAAAGTCTTCCCAGATATATATCAATATGAGCCCTGAATATGGAAGTAGTTGGCTCCTCTGAACTAAAAGGCATTACATTCCAGAAGACTAAACATAATTTTGAATGTGCTCATCATCATTAATTATTATACATAAGCTGCACAAGACACATACACTGAATGCATATAGGACTGATTATTCATTTGTCTATACACAAGTTTAAACTCAAAATCCAGTGAACAGTTACAACAAAATTTGATATTAGTGCACCCTTACTAACAGCTACATGGCCATTTCAATTTTCATGAGAAGTGACATCACAGAAGTATAACTGCTTAAGGTGGGAAATGAAACCACTAGCAGCATTCATAATACCAAGGTCCAAAAATAACATGTGACAAGTATGTGTGCTGCAGTACAGACTACATAATGTGAATGACCTTGATTTAACTATCAATAGAAACAAATTTTACTCTCTATCCCACGCTGTTCAACCTGATCATTGGCAAGTAGGTGGTCATACTTATCCTAATTTGTTTGTGTGTGGCAGTCTTTTGTGCAGAAGTGCTCAAAACAAAAAGGTAAATAGTACCAATTCAGAAAGGGTTGTTTGACCGTGCATCTTCCTCACGAAATAAAGTGAAATGCCAACTTGATGCAACTAGGTAATTTTATTGATGTATTCTTAGCTCGACATGTTTCGGCTATATACGCCCATCATCAGGAGCATTAGATGTTGAGTTGCAGCATACGGTTTTCAGCACCGAGTTTTTGGATGGGTGGTGGTGGTCTTGAGAGCTGCTGCGTAGGTCGTGTTTATGGTGCGGATGGTGCTGTGCACCATCCGCACCAGCACTTTATAACAATTCAGAAATGATAATCAGAATTTTACTGCACTGTAATACTTCTGTAACTATTTCTGCAAATAATCCTTGATTTCTTCCTCCTATGAAACAAGTATCAACTACATATGTCCCTTTTCAACATGAAGAACTTACATAAAATTTTAGTTTCTCATGGTAATGACTATGATTAGTACTTTATTCTCATATATAATACTGCACAGTACAAGTACATGGTGTCACATCCCAGAAGATAGTGTTCTTCATAACAGAAGTTATGTTCTTCATAACAGAAGTTATACATTATTAACATGCATACAGTCCAGCGCTGTGTTTCTGAACCTCCATCACACAGCACACTGCTTGGTTGCACAGTAAGCCTTTCTATACTCCCTGTCAATAGTGATCCAATTTTTATTTTAAACTGTGTTCTATTATATATAACAAACAAGGAATGGTACAAAAGAACTTTCAATTTGAAACAAACTTTATTTATTTCTTGTACAGGAGAAGTAATGTAAAAGAAAGGTGCCAAGTCATTTTTCAGGCCCTTTCAAACTGTGGTTGACACATACCTTATGCAATCCCTCACAAGACTACACACATCTTCTCTGGGTATGTGCACTCATGGTTAGAACTATTAGCCTAAGAGAAACAAAACATAAAATTTAAAAGGTTCAGGTACTTTTAATAATTTCATTTCATATCCAGACTTTATAAAATGTCCAATGATGCCGAAGTGTTTAGAAGACTTACTTTACCATTTGATGTATTGTGATAGTTTCATCCATCCTTCTAACGTCAGCCATTTTAACAACTGTCAATTGTATCATTTAGTGGGTAACATGTACTACACCCATACCTAAGTTTGGGTGATATTTTGAAATATTTTAATGCTCTGAAGCCGACAACTCACCTATATAATATTTCAGAATTTAGATCCTAGCCCACACTGCATTCCAATTACAAAGATCAACCAGCCGAAGACGTACAGGCAAATAATCATTGTTCTTTCTGAGTATAATTTAAAGTACACAAAGACATGGTGAATGTAAAAAACACAGTTAGGGCCGGTGGTGCACATAGTAACCATCAGTAATTTTGCACAGGTGTTACATTTATAGAGAATTGAATGATATACCACCAGGATAAAATGTAAAAAAAAAAAAAAACATGTGAGTCCTAACTTGGCATTGGAAAGGTCAGCTGCTCAGATCTGAGAGCAAACAACGTTTATAACCAACAGAAGCCCCCCCCCCCCCCCCCCCCCCCCCCCCCCCAAAAAAAAAAAAAAAAAACACATGCACTGAGAATTTTAAAATACCTTAAATACTACTGGCATATTTTGTACTGGTTTTGGAGACATACACATTTTAGAGTTGGAGGAAAATGATTGGGAGGACTTGGAAAGGTATATGAAAACTGATAATGGATTTAAATAAAATTCTCCAAGCATCAAAGTGCCATGCCACAGAGACATGTGAGGGGGGAAGTAATTGTAATGCTTCATACATTAACATCAGCACTAGATGGAGGCAAACAGCTTAAAGTTTTGCCTGCTTTACGCACATATCAAGAGCCTCAAGGAACCATGAGACAGTTGGCTGGATATGTCACAAAGTCAGTTATGGAGGCAAAGGTACAGTAAGTTGTCCCCCTGTCCACAACATAAAGGCATACACAGGGAGAAGAGGTATAGCTCCACTCATTCTTAACCTCAGCACTGATGGAGGTGGGTGGTTGGCTACACACCTCAGCTGCATTACCCCACGGACAGAACCTCAAGTAACCATTTTGTAGGAGCTTGGGTGAGCCACAGAGCCAATCTGGACATTCTGAAGAAGAGAATAGTCTTACTTCTGCCGGTAATCGAACCCCAGATCGTCCGGCCCATAGTCCTGTCACTATACCAACAATGCTATCTTGGCTTACTGAGACATGAAGGCAAAGAAAAAATTCTTGCTCAGGAAGTGAACCCTCATTTATCAGCACACATTTATTCCAGTAACATTGTTGTACAAGGTCATAGTAACTTAAAGGGAGTGATCACAGGAGGTGAATGAATATCTGGTAAAATCAAGAGACTGTTACAACAGTAAATGTGAATGCAAGTTACGTATGTGTTTCATTAAGCTACTTTTGCGGGTTGTCTTAATAGGACAGTATGGGCATTGAAATTGAGGTTCCTTTCCACATTCAAGTTTCATGTGCCGCACTAGAGTTTTCCTCAAGGAGTAATGTCGACCACAGTTTTTACATGCAAAACCAGGCCATTCCATTCCTTCACAGCTGCTATTATTGGTCCGTTGGCTGCCGTCTTGGGGACTGTGGAATAAAATGTGACATTATGTGACAGATATACTAGTACATATGAAAATTCTAATGCTAAGCTCTACCTGTATAGAAATAAATAAACCAAGTATAAAAGAAATTAAAAGTTATCTTTACGATAAGAACTGCAGAATACGGCAATTTATGGAACACACATAATGCAAGTCTTCTGGCATGAGATGCTTCATACCAGGGTACAGAGTTCCTGATGATTGAAAGGCACTACAATCCTTCAAAAGGTGTGTTGACGCTGATGATGCATTATGATCCTTCAAAATTCCAAAAAATAGTGACCCAATGATACAGCACCACATTCCAGTAGACTTGCATCATTGACATCACCATTTTGAGAACCTTAAATGTTTGTCTGTCAGGTAGTCACATTCATAAATTTGTAGCAGTGATGGGATGGTACGGCTGAATGTTTTTATGTGGGACATACTGTTACGATGAAGATACAAATGGTGTGAGGATAACAGTCATCAATCACAAGTAAATTCTCTTACTATGTTGTAAGTACTACTTCGTGTCCAAATGTCATAAAGATAAGTAAATGTCATATAAATTTGTTCTTTAGAATGATGATAACAGAATACAGCTAACATGCATGTCCACTCAGCTATAAAATATGACTGAGAAGTCCAATAAATTAGGTTTGCAGAGCAACTTGTATACCAAACTGTGATAGCATGTAATTTGGTAAAAAGATGCAAATGCTTCAGAGCAACAGCTAGCTTCAGCTTGAGGACAGAACAACAACATTGGTATCAATCTACAAACTATATAGCATCATGAACTTTATTCTGGTCACACTGTGTGGCTTTAAATAATACAATTCATTGGATTTAATCAACAGCCTCTCTACACCTTACAACCATTTACCAGTCATGATTGTTTTCAATTCTTACTTCGAGTCACTGACAATGACAGTGGTGGTGCTGATAATGCACATTAAGTGCAGAAATGCATTTAGCAGTTGCATGTGATTCCAATATACATGTATTATATAGCATCACTTCACATGAGGTCGTAAACTTTATAGGTGGTAACTACAAGAGTTTGGCTTATAGTGACAATGAAACACACCTATTTCCACGTAGCAGAAGACTCTCCGCAAATATAGTCTCATCCCATGAATCCTGTTTGGATATAATACCTGGAAAATAGAAGAACAAGTAAGTGTGAGACTTGAGGCCCTGGCAAAATAAATATTAAGAAAAGAGTCACCTTGGATGTGATGCCATATATTTTGATAGACAAGTGCCAACGTTTTGGAAGGACATTGCCACCTCTGTCCTTGGGTTAGAAGAGTATATCATGAGGGAAGAAATCGGACGGATACAAAGAAGGGATTGCCAACACCTAGGTAATGAGTTAACAAGTGACATCAAATAGGAGATGAGTAGAGAGGGGGGCATTTAAGTCATGTAGATCAAAGATGGTGCATCAAAGGAGAAAATAAAAATTAAACATACAAAACAACACAGTGTCAACACCCTGGAAAAAATAATACTGATAACCAAATATGTTTAATGAGCAGATTCAGCAACCTGTAGATCACACTGATTTGCATGCACACAACAACTTAAGTGGTAAATTTCTAAAGCCCAACATAAAAATTACAGGTACATAATCAAAGAAAATGGAAATGAAGAATACATGATTTTCCTTTCACAAAAAAAAACCCCCCTACATACACAAGAAAGAAAGAAGGCTAACTGGATTGGTCACATCTTGTGTAGAAACTGCTCTCTACAACAAGTTACTGAAGGAAAGATAGAGGGAAGGATAGAAGTGATGGCAAGACAAGGTGGATGATGTACACAGCCACTGGATGACCTAAGGAAAAGACAGAATATTGGAAATTGAAAGAGGAAGCACTAGATTGCACTCTGTGGAGAACTTCCTTTGAAAGAGGCTATAAACCTCTCATAAGACAGACTACAGAATGGATGAATGAATTAATGAATTGTAAAATTCCAGCCTGCTTGTTAAACACTACCCACACATCGCACTGCATTTCAGCTTCTGAAACCATCTATGTCACTTACATGCTCTCGTCAGAGACCTGAAGGTATTAACATCACACTACCTAAAGTTGCTGGTGACTGAAGATATTAGCCCTTTACCTGCTAACATGGAGAACATGGTGAGCTCCGAATAATGCTAGCAAAGGGCACATGGGATTTAACTCAGCATTTAAAGGGTTAAAATCACATCACTTAGAGTTGTTGGTGGCTGCAGACATTAACATCACACTACCTAGAGTTGCTGGTGACTGAAGATACTAATGTCACATCACCTAGAGTTGTTGGTGGCTGCAGACATTAATATTACACCTCTTGGAGTTGCTGGTGACTGAAGATATTAAAATCAAACCTCAAACCACATGGAGTTGCCACTGGCGGAAGAAAATGGTAAGCATTACCTTACTGGTAGATGTTTGAATCTTGACTTCTTTCCTACAAGAAATTGCAGTTGTTTCTTACTGTACACTCGATTAATTTAAATCTTGATTCACAGCAGTAGAACTAATTTCACCACTGGCCATCTGGCAGGCAGGAATCTTCTGAAACTTTATTATGGTGATCATTTTTAAAGTATCTGAGGGTGCCACAGATAAATTAAGCTTAAAATATTAAAGGTTGTGGGTCTCATCTTGAATATTATCACCAATCTATAAAACAAACACAATAAAAGGAGTGAGTATAGCAAAAACTCATTTTCTGTTGATCAAATATTCATAATTTTGTGTACATCAAATATATCTAAGACATTAACAATCCCAAACACACACGTGGTGTAATGAATCACATAATGTCACAAGTATTCACATTTAGTACCAAATGGCATTTCAAATATGGCAGGCTGATACCAACTCACAGCCACACACAGACAAATTTTAACCAACTTATTGTACCAACATCTTGTGGCTTTGTGTCACTTCCGTCCCTCCATGCAGCATTTTAATTGCAGATAGTATTACTAAATGAATGTATATATGACAAAAGGGTCCACTAAACTTACTGGAATATTAACATAAAGTATGCAAGATATTTGTGTGTGAGTGAAAAACTGTTCAAATGACATACAGCAAATGTGATAGAAAATATAATGCACACAGAATATGAATATACAGTGCCTGAAGGAAAGTGGCCACTTCAAGACACAGGTTTAGATGGGAAAGTAATATTAAAAACAGATCTTGGAGAGGTTGGATGGGAAGGCAGGGCTTGGACACATCATGTTCATGGAAGCGACAAGTGGCAGGCTGTCATGAACAAGGTAATAAATCTTTGAGTTCCATAATTCTGGGGAAATTCTTGACTAGCTGTTGCACAGTCAGCTTATCAAGAAGGACTCTACTCTATGTATTTAGTCAGTTTGTTAGTCAGTCAGTCAGTCAGGTAGTCACAAACACACACAAACCACAGTCCTGGTGAAATTCCACTTTGAAGCCAAATTTATTATCATCATCATAATAGAAATTTCCATCCACTGTGTTCTACATACTTCAAACTGACTTTACATTTTCTTCATTCCTCTTGATAATGTACAGGTTTTATATCATAGTCACTTCTCACTGCACCTAACACTTCTGAAATCACATCATAATTACATGTGCCTACTTAACATTTGCTCAGACACCAATACATACATATTTGCACACACAGTTAGAAACCTTCTCACTTATCTTGTACTTCACTTACAACAAAATGCAAAACACAGTCACTGCCTTCAATTCGATCTGTTGAATTTTGCACAGGCATAAATTGGGGGAGGGGGCAGTGGGAGAGGGGGGCAAATACCACCCCCCCAGTATTTTTGTCTAAGGATAGTTTTTTTTTGGTCGGCTGTGTTAAAGAGGGACAAATACAAAAATTAGAGTGAAAGTGGTGGAATTTGGTGTATGTACATAAAGAGCTGGGTCAAACCAATCCTTCCCCTCTTTCTAACTACACTATGTGAAGTCATTAATTTCCATAGTTGATTTTGTCGTCATCCCCCCCCCCCCCCCCCAAAAATTCCCCCCCGGAATTTTTTTTTTTTTTTTTTTTTGTAATTTTTTTTTTAAATTTCTCCCCCCAAACCAAAACACTA